>Ga0209208_10007503_pt1 | contig 14755 bp, 15 predicted proteins | sample S1TSphfallax_3_FD_187694 | JGI IMG/M metagenome (GOLD analysis project Ga0209208, IMG submission 187694) | Host-associated microbial communities from peat moss isolated from Minnesota, USA - S1T2_Fd - Sphagnum fallax MG (SPAdes) (version 2) | ecosystem: Host-associated > Plants > Peat moss >...
GGTGGTGTGCGACATACTGTTGGAAAGCTCTCAACAAAGGGTCAAAAATTTCTTTAGACCTCATCTCAATTAGAGGTCTTCACACAAAGTTATCGACCCCCAAAGTCGTGGGAGTCCCAACTTTGGGAATTTTGGGACTCCCACTTGGGAGTCTTGGGATAAAATGACATTTGGGTGCTGGCCCCGTGGCCAAACATAAAGTATACTATAAGGGGGAAGGTGGTGACTTCCCCCAAGTATAGGCCGTGGTGAATCTTGTGAGCCCATGGTTGCATGTGGCTCGTTCGTGCACCAAAAGCGTTCAAATTATGCACTAACCAACTTGTTGTTTAGTTTGTGCATGTCCATGTGAGTAATTGATGCTTGTCACTCTTCATAGTCCCCATCGCGGAGCTCCAACACACCTTTCTACCTTCAAAATGTTGCGAACTAGGGAACATGCCCCATATTTTTACTCTTTCGTTGTTTTTGCCTCAGGCTCGCATTTGAATATATCAAGGAGCTTGGAAATGTGTCATTAATGATTTTTAATTCAAGCTTGTTGCCTTGAATTTTTTGTGAATTTTCCCACTTTGATTGTGATTTTCATCAAATTTAAACCATTTTCCCATATTTCCAAAATTATCCAAAATAAAAAGTGATGTTGATCACCATCCACAAAAAGGATTAGCCAATTTTGGCAACACTTGCATGATTAAATATAAAACTAGTGATGTGATTTAAATATTCCACCTTGTTTGGCTATTTGTATATGGCCAACATGGAATAAAACATAATATATGGCTTGTTGGAAAAGCTAGGTAAATGATTAATTTAGTCCACAAACCACATATCCACTAAATTCAAGGATTTTAATTCTAATTTATCGTATGAATACTATGAATATGTACACATTTATATTTTACACCTTTGTACAACACTTTCACTGAAAAGCCATATAATATGATATTTTATTTATAGACATATGTCAACTATGACTAAACACCATTTTGCCTACAACTAATGGGACTTTAGATGGCTATTATTGAATGATAAATCCAATCCATTTATAGATGTAAATCAATTTAGTCACAAACTAATCACAAGTTAGTCGAAGACAACTTGACTAATGTTAGCATGATGTCACAATAGTCACAAAGGGAAAAAAAATTGTTGTAAAGACCAAATAGTCATAGGTAGTTGTAAATTCAATGGTCACATATTGACCTTTTTATTCTAATGTCCCTACCTTTGGTATTGAAGAACTAACTTGTTTCTATGTGATTACTCTACATAGATTTTGAGTTTTTTGTGGTTTTAACTTTTGCCAAAGAGACCTTTTTAACTCAAGAGCTATTTTAAACAACTATCCCAAGTTTAAAGTATAACTTGTTTCTAACATTTGCTTGTTAATATCCAAACAAATCTTTTCTATTGTAATCAATTTTTTTTATGAATTCACTACCTCTTGAAATTTATGTGCTTCCACATGAGTAATATTTGGCAGACCCGATTAGGTTGTGTTCCATCCCTTTGTTTGGGTTTGTGTTTTCTGAATACGTTCAATTGTTTCCACCATTGATTTCTTCAACCATTTTTCTTTCTCCCAATTGATAGCACTTTTTGTTTTCCTTGGCTCTTTATCCTTGAACAAATGTTCTTCATTTGCCTTACTTCTTGTTGTAACATTAACATCCACCACATTCACATTTGTAATGATTGTTTGTGTTTCAACAATAGGTTGAACTTTTGCTATTGTCATAGATTTCCCATGAAACATCTTGTACATCTCAATAAACTTTGAACAACCTATCATTTTATGTCCATTCAAATCACAAATGTGGCATGCATATGAAGATGTCTTCGGTGGTTTTTGATTCAGTTGTGCTAGCTTTATGGTTGCCACTATGGTCTATTCTTTCTTCTTTTTACATGTCTCCACATTGTGATTAGTCATTCCATAATTTGTGCAATACTTGTTAGTTTTCTTTATATTATTTTTTGTTTTTGGTGGTGTTGCATGTTTAGTATTATGTGGTATTGAAAATGCACTCCTTGTTTTAGCAATAATCATGCCTTCTTCAGGCAACATTGTTGCTTCCTTATGTTGTAGTGTTGACCTCTTCATCCTTGTAGTTGCAATTATAAGGTATGATTACAAGCTCGCCTTAAACATAGTAGTCAAGAAATTGTTTGTGGTTGGTACTTGTAAACCATGAGCTAATTTCAAAATCCTCTCATAATAAACCTCCACCCTCTTAGTCTCCTCCTACTTCATGTTCTTTAGCTCCATGTATATTTGCTCATCATTTTGAATCTTCTAATGACATTTGCAAAATGCTTGTATAAGTTCCAAATAAGTATAATAAAAAAATTATGACATGTAATTATGGCACTAGTTCGATGATGTATCTTTTAGCGTATAGCTAAATACATTGATGGTATACTTTTTAAAAGTTTTTGCATTTTCCTTCACTACAAAATTAAACATTTTGACATGAGCATTTAGATTTACATTTTTTTGAAATCAAGATACTTAAGAGCTACCCAATTTGGCCTAACAAAATGGCCATTTTTGTGACAGGGAATTTGTGTAGTGACAATAAATGGTTCTTAATATCCTCCTCTTGGATTTTTAACATATGTACTTTTGTACCTTCTAGTAGCCATTGAACTCATCGGTGGTCAGTTTGTAGTCCTATTCACATGAGTAGTCATTATCAGATTGGTAAACATTATTTAGGGTGCTGAACAACTTTAGTAGTTGTTGTTGGGTCTTGAATTTTGACTCAAATTCCTTCTTACCAAGACTCCACCTGATCCACGACCTAGGTTTATTGTAGTTCCAATTAATACTCCACTTTAACAACATTTGTGTTGGGTGTAACAACCATTTCCATTCATATGGTTGTTATGACAACATTAGGTGATTGAGTAACCTCTGTTCCAACAGGTTGTCTTCAAATTTCAACAATTGCCATTTCTAACACTCTTGATGAAATTGCATCGATTTGAGTTTGATGATGCCCCATTATGTGGTTACCCATTGGTATCCTCTATGGTGTAGAATGTGGATGTGAATACACCTCTAGTACTTTGCTCTTGAATTTAATGGATGGACGAATTTGTTAACTTTGTGGTCCCAAATAACTTCCCAACTCCATGCTTCTCAATCTATTTTGGACTATAGGAACTCCTGGTTTTCTTGGTCCTACGATTGATCCATTAATGCTCCTGCCACATTATGTAACTCCACATGTCTAACAATACCTACTTTGATGTGAAAAGGCACAAAAGGACAATCCATAATTGCATGTCCTTCTTCTTCATAGAATGCATAAACCCTTGAAAATAATATAGTTACCTCCGAATCCACAGATTCATGATTTCATGTTTCGACTATCTACCTTGTTTGATCCAACTATGGATTTCCTTGTTGTGTGTATGACTATGGTACTTCATCTAATTCATTCACATGTGCCTTTGCATATTTATATGATCATAGATAATTTTCTTCAATCTCTTCAAACACATTGATATTTGTGTTTTCTTCCACCTCCTAGTCTTCCACTGGTTCAAATTGGTACATAAACCTAGATTGTATACCTCCTATAATATCCCTTCTTTTACTAATTATCAATTTTGGACTTGAGATTTCTAGCGGTTGATCAAGTATTATAGAAGTCCCTATTTTGTCTTGATCCCTATCAATTTGAACCACATATTATTGTTGAAAAGTATATTGCACCCATTCATTTGGGTGAGAATTGGACTGCATCTCTCTCCATGGCGATTATTATTTGTAATTGTGCTTTATCTGAAGACCACTAGTTCATACTTCACACCTTACCACCTCTTGTGGTAGAAATGACCTGTGCCTTACATGTCTTTCTTCTGTTCTCAAAATTCATCTATCCAATATTAGACTTTGATATGGGGTTTTTGTACTTCCCACATAGTCCTTTCCATTTTCAAGATTGTTTTTTGTTTGTCATTCAATAACTTGACAATTTGCCTACAAATCCAATTGCCATTGTAAACTTTGGGTCACCATCCGATTCATTTTGTTTCACAACATTTTTTTTTTAGAGTCTGTAGATCATTTTGCAATTTCACAACGCATATAATCATCTTTTTGATGAATATGAAGGAGATGGAAGCTACCACCCTGGGTTTAATAGTAGAAGCCAACCAAGTTTCAAAAGCATAATATTTGAACTCAAGGATAGAAATTATGTGCTAGGAAAGAAAGATTTTAAAGTTAAAAATGTACCAACCACATGATGGTGCCCATGCAACCAAATGTTGATCCAAACCTTGTATAATCACACTTAGTAAAAGCTCATTGATTGTTCCATAATATGTTTTTGTGGCACGAGTCTTGATTGTTCCTTGCAATAATATCTTGTTTGGTCCTAATTGTCATTCCTTCAGCAACCATTCATTTCATTTGATCAAAGATGGATAATGGGAACATAGTTGATTTTTTTTCACCATTTTGATTAGAGGAATCCCCTATTTTGCCATCTTTATATACATCGTGACTTCTTCCTTGGAGATGTTGCCCCAAAATTGTTACATGTGTTTGGGAATTGGTGTTAAAAGGTTGATATTTAAGAGCAATCACATTTTATGTTTTGAATTGGACACATCCAATTCCACAACTCTATATGGAAAAACAAAACTATTGGAATTTTCCTTGAGCTTCTTCACATAACTTTGTCTAATTCCATCTATGACATTGCTATCATTTTTTTGAAATCATCACATGTTGCATTTTCTACTTTTAGTACTTGCAAATCCCTGGCGAGTGATTCAAATCCCTAAAGAATGATACAACTACTAACCACAAAGTAAACACCCATGCCACGTGGCACTAACAAGCAAAACTTGTATTCATAGTAATTGTTATAGCAAATCCCATACAAAACTATAAACATTAAAATCTCAATGTTAAACCAACTAGCCTATTCATAATACAAAACAACTAATTACATTTTTTGTGATTCAAAATGGTCATTCACTTGCAATGAAAACAAGAATTCAAACCTAACACTTCCACACAACAAAATGCAAAAACTAACACCATACAAAAAACACATCAAAATTTGGATACAACAGTAAAAGGTGTTGGAATCTCAAATCACTTTTGGTGATTTGAGATCACACAAATTGAAATTATATCCTATGCACAAAAATTCACACTCGAACTACTTCGATATAAAAACCCAAACAACTAAACTAACCCAATTTATTCCTAACTAATTAGGACCTAATAGAGCAACTAAACTAACACACTTGATAGATTAGTTTTATAGGCTTTAAAAAAAATCCCTAGCTATTCCATAGACCACATATATTTGTGAATATCTTTTACATCAATCCCATAACCTTGTTTGTATACCAATAAACAAGGTAAAAAACAATGATGGATTATTGTTAAAAATAGAAACAAAAACCTTGATGGTTATTGGGGTGGGTCTTAGGATTAATAACCATGGTTTTAAAAAAATCAAAGGCTTGGTTTTTAATATTCAACTATGGTTTTCAATTTTTTGAAAATATCAAATAACCCACCATAAAACCACTAGGTCATTGCCAATTTTTTCAAGAAAACCACCAGTTCTTTAAGGTTTTTGGAAATAATTGGGATGGGTGGTTTTTGGGGTCTGAGTATTTTCCAAAGAACTCTAACCAACACTCCTCTCATTCTAAAATACTTCAAGAACTGGAACCAATGCTTCTTCATAGATTCAAATAATCACCCAAGACTGGTTTAAAAACCCAACAAAGAGCAGCCCACCTTACCTTGCATTTACTACCTCCACAAATTTGCAAACTTTCTCTGAAACACCAAACGGAGAAGAGCGAATGGCGAGCAGTTGGTGGCCTTGGGGGGCAGCAGCCAATTTTTTTGTGCGAAATTTCACATCTACATAACAGCTTTTTTATTATTAAAAAGACCATTCAAAGATTCTTTTAAGATGCCTTTCAGTTAAAAAAGTCCCCTTTAGATTCCTTAGAGTTGGCTACAAGATTCCCTTTAGATGGCTTTTGGTCCAAAAGCGAACCACAATTCACAGTTGGTGGCCTTGGTGACAGCCAACGTTTTTTTGGGGGTGCGCAGATATTTTTAGGGGAGAAAACAGTTGCAAGATCCTTTTGAGATGCCGTTTAGTTGTCACCAGATTCTTTCTAGATGCTTTTTAGTTCGCCACAGTCGCAGAAGAATCCGACACAAAGTTCTCAGGAAGTTGGTTGGTTGGTTGGTTGGTTTGAGGAAAGACAAAAAAAAAAAAAAAGAGTATAATATTCTAACTATATGCGCAATTAAGAAATCAGAAAAGCAGACAATTCCTCCAGCATATGCTCGGATAATTCTCATTTCGCTCCTCAAGGAAAGTATCACCATCTCATCACGCCCACAGCAGCAACAACAGCATCAGAAGCAATGCCACTGCTTTATGATCATCAGCATCTAATGCTCAGCCAAGGAAACTCTCTTTGATTCTCTCTCTCTCTCTCTCTCTCTCTTCACATCATCGTCTCCCTCACCCTTAATCTCCCCATTCAAAATCAAACCCATTTGCACTACATGGACCCATTTGCTCCTTTCCATTGTCAGCTTGTTTAGCCCATTTGCAACACAATCGGTTCAATTTTGTAGCTCCTTTTCTCGGTAGCTCCCAATTTTTGCTGCTCGCCTTCTTCGACTACTGCAGTCCTAGTGTAAGGAATGAAAGTCAATTTGTTGTTTAAATTTGTTGGAGATGTTTGTGGGCATGTTGAGTGACGAAGTTTTTTTTTCCCCCCCTTCCCAATGTCTTTGTGCTGAAAATACAAATTATCAGCTTGGAGATCAGAATTTTGTCCGTTTTTTTGGTTTTGGGTTGTGATTAGCAAAATGACCCAAAACGTTCAATTTTTTTGTCGCTCATTATGCTGGTAACTGATGAAGAAGCTTTGAAGAATGTAGAATTTGCTGAAGGCTGAGAATATACTAATGTTTTCGCTTTCATTTCTTATGAAAATCTTTCATCCACTTATACATGCTTTAGATTGCATCCTCACTTCTGATGTTGCCTTTTATTGAAGCTTTGTTGTCTTTCACTTGGATCAATGCCATAGAAGAAAAGAGTGAGTGTCTTGGATTTGGGTCATTTTCTAGTTTGCCATGTGATCACCATCACCAGTAATGTATTATCTTTTGTGTTTTTTGGACTGCAGGTGTAGGAGCACAACTTTTATCCATCTTGTTGCAAGTAGGAGATCATCTGAATTGGAGCCAAGCTACTACAAATGGGTGCTCATACCGGTGAGTCCTGTCTATGCTCAGACATGCACATCGATGCACATCTGCTGAACACCCCAATTTGCACAAGAGCAGAATCATCTTAATCCCAGTAACAGAGTTCTGCTTTGTTTTTCAGAAAGTCAGATACTCAGCACACTATGTGTAACTGTGATCAAAGCAGCCTAATGGAAAGAGACCCTTACATGATTTGCAACCTTGGGTTTGATGGTATGATGATGAGGAAGTCTATAACAGGGGTGATCTGGGATTCAAGTAGACAATTTTATTTTATTTTCTTACCATTCTCGCAGTCCATGGGATTGTTACAGAAACATTGGAGAGCTACTTAGATGCAGCAGTGGAAGCTGCCAAGAGAGCAGGCCAGATAATCCTGAGCAATTTCTATGTCACAAAAGCAGTGGAACACAAAGGAAAAGTGAGGAGTCACAGACACCCATCTCTCCTTGTGTTGTTGTTTTCTTCCAAATCGCAGTGTTTTCTTTGAGCTGGATTCACAAAAAGAATCTGTCAAGAACAGCTGGTATTTTCGAAATTAGCAGCAAGCAGGGCAGGCTTGGGTTGTGAGCAGTAGTTAACTCTCCTGTGGCTTGACATCTCTCTTCCCATCTTGGTGTAGGTTGATTTGGTAACAGAGACAGACAAGGCTTGTGAGACCATGATCTTCCAGTATTTGGAGTCTGCATTTCCTTCTCACCAAGTAAGCAATTTGTGTGCTTTGTGAATGAGGTTCTTGCTTGCTTGCAATGCTCACTCACCCATGTTAGGGATTATTGTGCTTTGTGAATGAGGAGTTTCTCAATTGCTTGCAATGCTCCTCCCCAAAGTAAAGGGGATTTGTGCTTTGTGAAAGAGTTTCTTTGCTTGCAGCAGGACTCTTTGATTGTTTTCTTGTGTACTGGTGCTCAGTATGTAACCGTGCAAAAACATTTCTCAGATCCAAGTTTAGTTATTTACTTTTTTTCCAACCCCACCCATAAAACTAAAACTGGGACTGCAAATAGGTGGGAGACTACTAATAGCAAACCACCATTGGTCAATCAGAAACAAGGAACAACACTCAGATCATATCTATTACACTCTTCTCTGGCAGGTGCACAGCTTTGCTGCACCTTTTACTAGCCTCAGCAAACTTTCTGGGTCAAAACCATTTTGCTGAGCCAAACCGGCATGTTTTGACTTTTCTTCATCCAATTTTTAGTGTGCAGGGTCACATACTGAGCACCACTGAGGATGCTCTAATTGTGGTTCACTATTGGCATGTTTTTGTGCAGTTCATTGGGGAAGAGACCTCTGCAACAAATGGTACCCCAGAATTGACAGATGCACCGACATGGATTGTGGATCCTTTGGATGGAACTACAAATTTTGTTCACAGGTACCTTCCTCCTCTTCTCCAGCTGATCCTTAATTCAGATTCCTCTCATGATCTCATCATCACTAGCTTGTTGCTGATTCTACTAGTCCAGTGGATTTTTGTGGAATGGAGCTTTATGACTGATCCTTTTTGTGTGCACACAATAGGTACCCATTTGTTTGTGTGTCAATTGGATTGGTGATTGATAAAGTTCCAACTGTTGGAGTAGTCTTCAACCCCATTCTTGATGAGGTATCAGACTTCAGATCTATTGTGCAGTCTATGGTGGGGGTTTAGTGCTTTACAGAAGATTTCTGTCTGTTAGATTATTTTTAATTGGGCAGTGTTTTCAGATGTTTGTCTTGAAATATCCCTTGCACATACATCTCTGTTGTAGTTGCAATTTTTGGTTTGAAAAATGCTGTGTGCTTTGGTTCATGGGTGGTTTTCTCTTTTGGGATGTATGTACAGCTATTCACTGCTGTGATAGGAAAGGGAGCCTTTTTGAATGGGCAGCGCATCTATGGTCAGTGATGATCATGTGAATCCCCCCTAATGCCTAGGTGTTGGTGACTCTTGTTGTGGCAACAGCACAAGGAAATTTTTAAGTCTTGAAGGTGAGTAGGCTTTATGAGGGTGTCACGGTTTTATAAGCTATCTTTATCCCCAGCCATTTTGCTCAGTAAATTTGTATCTTTTTGTTGAGGGTGTGCAGCTTCAGAGCAGCAGGATATTGGCAATGCACTCCTTGCCACAGAGGTACCAACTGCCTCTTTTATTGCTATTCAATTCTGTTGATTTCATCTGAGACAGATCATGGAATATTCAAATCTGTTGATCATCCTTCATTGTGCACTGGTGGGTGCTGGTTCACTCTGCGCTGGAATGGTGTCAGATTGTGGGACTCAAATTGGACATATAGATGTTTTGTATGAGATGTTACTCCGTGCCTCCAGTTGTTGGAACTGTTAATTCTCCAGTTGTTCAGCTGCATCATTCTGATATCTACATGTATTGCAAGTTTGGTGAACCAGGTTTTGCTGATCTGCAGGTTGGGACAAGGCGAGATAAAGAAACTGTAGATTTGACCACTAACAGAATCAACAACCTTCTTTTTGAGGTACAATGATGATGATATGGTCCATTTGCATCAAGCTGCAAGAGCACAACATTGCAAAGATGTCTTGGTGCTGTCAAGTGCAACAGTCAAATTTTATTGATTTTGTGCTAAGCGAAATAAGCTTTGTGTACCTCAGTTTTTTTTTTTTTGGAAATGTGTGGAGGCCTGATTGACACTCTTACAGCATATGAGCTTCCAGATAATGAGTAAATCCCTAGTTTAGTTTACAAAGTTCAGAGCACTTTTGTTTGCAAGGATGGGAGAATGTGACTTGTGTATGGCATTTGCAGGTGCGATCTCTTCGTTTATGTGGCTCTTGTGCAATGAACCTGTGTGGAGTGGCTTGTGGGAGACTTGATCTCTTTTATGAGCTCGGCTTTGGAGGTCCCTGGTGAGTTCACAAGTTCTTCATTTTGTCACTTACTGCATGCCAGTCTACAAACTCTGCAAGTCATGAATCATTTGAGGATTTTTAGGGGAACATCACTGTTATGACCTTAAGAACATTATCATGTGCCTCTGATCCTTAGTGATTACCAAATATTATATGGAGCAGGGATGTTGCTGCGGGTGCTTTGATACTTCAAGAGGCAGGGGGACATGTATTTGACCCGTAAGTTTTTCTCCTTGGCCTACAATTGTTTGATCATTGTGAAACTCTGATACCAGCCACTGGCTCACCATCCATTGGAAGTCTGTTATGTGTAGGGTAAAGCTTGAGGCCATGGGCTTTACCAAGCATATGCTGTAAAGATGGTGCTCAGATTTTTCTTAAAAAAAATTTCTTCCTGTGATACCCAGCAGGTATCCAGTGCATACTCATCAGGTATCACAGGAAAAAAATCTACACAGGCATTTGGAAAACTGAATGCTCATGATCTGGGTGTTCAGTTGTTACCCAATGGAAGAAACTAAGTGAAGAACTAGCAAAAAATATGCAGAAATTTTGAACAATTTGACCTTATCAGATGCTCTTTGTTTGGCTGGCTAATGCAGGTCTGGCAGTCAGTTTAACATGATGTCACGACGAGTGGCAGCATCCAACAAACATCTTAAACAGGCTTTGTTGGAGGGCTTGAAAGGCTTTATCTAAATACGGGACGGTTGGAAAGGCTTCTAATAGGTCTGGAAATTGCTGCTCCTACATGTTGGTTGGTGTGCAATTTTACCAATGCATATTATTAACTGTGAAGAGATGCGGTGAGCTGAATTTGACAGTTCCTTGTTTTTCTAAAACATATGTCCAGAAAGAATGTGTATTTTCTTCTAGAATGGGAATTCCTTCTCTATACATAAATTTGGGGTTGGTGTGACAAGGTAGACAATGTCATCTGTTTCCAGGCAGACAGCTTTTCCTGGTCTCACTACACAGGACATTTAACTATATGTTGTTCTTTCATGACAACATCTCCACAGTGATGTGTGAATCCAATGCTTTTAACCTTGGACCTTGGGGTCTGGGATGAGCCCACCAGAGGGAGGAGTCTCCCCCACTCAATCCCTCAATTCTCTGATGAAGCTGCTGCTTCTTGTCTGCAAAGTGTCACTCAGACTTTCCTGCAATATGCAAGCTGCTCTCCCCCAAACCTAGCATCTCATCTGTCATCCACAATCAACACTCCAGTGTTTGCATCATTCCTTGCTTGCTGTTCTGCTTCATGATCCAGGGTCTGAAGGTCATCTGGGTTCCTCTGTGCTGGAAAAACTGGCATTGTGTCTGAATTTTGCTGAATGCAGGAGATTATAGATTTAGATTGGAGTCTTGAACCATCCTATTACAAGGATTCCATCTTCATTGAAGAAGCAGTATCCTGTATGCTGGCTTTCCCTGGGGGCAAGACAACATATGGAACCAGAGAGCTTAGATGTAGTGACATTTGTTGAGGAGTTCCAAGTGTACAATTGTGGTAACCTACTGCTACTCATCATACTGTCACAACCCACAACACATTTTGTGCAAGTTTCAAATGATGATACTGTTGGTGTCTTCATTGATTGACTTTTTTGAGAGCAGATGCCTTCCTTTCTGCTTGCATTCTTTCTAAGAACTGCCTATACTGGTGGAGTAACTGGGCTGGTTTGGCAACAGGGCAGCCTCAGGCAGTAAAAATGAATGCCCCAGGACTGCAAGGCTTTGTAAGGGAGAGAAAATCTCTCCTACCACCCTTCCCTTGACGATGCCAAGCCAAATTGTGGAAAGGGGCTTGTCCTTTGTTATTTGAGAAGATTTGACTCAATTTCTTTCCTCATCTAAACCAAATGGTGCATCATTTAAGATGCCTACAGTACCTTATCAATGAATTCCAGATGAGTTCAGTGTGAAGGAATCTATTTAAGATGCCTACAGTACCTTATCGACAGATCCCAGATGAGTTCAGTGTGAAGGAATCTATTTAAGATGCCTACAGTACCTTATCGACAGATCCCAGATGAGTTCAGTGTGAAGGAATCTTTGGTGATTTACCACTCCCAAGCTCTGTAGACAAGAAGAGGTGGGTCACATATTGTACAATGGGACCTGATGATGCGGCATATCCTTGGATGTGAATTTGTGCCTCATGATCTGTAATCAACACATAATGGTGAACTAATCAAATTAAATCCAGTTTTGCCCACTGTGAACAAAGTCAACATAAGCCCCCACAATGCCAAGAAATAATCTACTCTCAATTGGCAGCTATTATTTATTGATTTCAGAAACTATATCACACAATCCTACATACAGAATCTACTGGACAGGCTTCAGAAACCAGCAGACCTCTTGCCTAGAGTCAACTTTCTAGTGTAATTGAGCCTGCATTTGGGTAGAACCACCAAGGGTTAAAAAAATGGTTTGTTGGCTTCACTGCAAATGCAAGAATTGAGAAAAGATCTTTAAAACTCTGAAAAACAGAAGCTTGGCATCAGTATATTTCATAATGGACATGTCTAAGGCCTAGTATAAAGAAACATGTCCGGTGGGAACTTTGAGGATGGAAACACAGCGCCAGTATTCTTATTTGAGAACATCATGTCACTAACACATACCTTCCTCATTGAGTTTCTTAAGAAACTGTGACTTTGAAGGCAACAAAAACATGCCTGTCTCTATTACCTTGCGGATTGTCCAGCTATGGTGTGGGGCAAATACCTGGTCATATGCCTTGGCTGCTGGATCCCTCAATGAGTTTCCTGTGTTAAAAATGAACCCAAGCACAACTAGCAAACCAAATGGATTGTTACATAGAAAGAGGAACCCTAACAACAGACAATGCTTACAATTGCCGTGATCTCCCCATGCCACCTCTGTTGATATCCAGTGTGCTCTGGGAAGGAGCAGTGTACTGCAAAAGTTGTAGATGGGTAAAGTGGAATTGCAAGTGCACACAAACATGTAGCAGCAAGCTCCTCCTGGTTGACCTCCCTCTTCTTCATGCGGTGGTGGAGCTGCTGCTGTTTTTCTGGTCCAGAAAAGAGTCAGATCTTGCTGCATTGAAGAAGACATGGCTGCCTTGCTAAAACCCTTGGCATTTGCTCTTGTTCCTCACAAAACAAGTGCAATTCTCTCTGGAGCGTCCGTAGTGGACCCAAAAGAAATCTCTCTCTCCCACCACCACCACTGTGAATTTCTTGGTGGAATATTCAGTTGATAGTCATCAGTCTGCTTGCAATGGCCCTAAACGCTCCAAAACCGTGGGATCCTAAAAAGATGGAGCACCAAACCACAGGCTCCAAACCACTATATGAATGATCTGCTCATGAACCCTCCTGCCCTTTTCAAGGGCAACTACACTAGCACATGTACCCTCATAAAAGTAACAGAGTTTGGTCTCACATGCTCTTGTTGCATATGTCAAAATAGTTCCAGTGCCTTCTGCCTTTGGCTGCATTTCACACATCCTAATATCATGGCGGTCCAAGTGACCACATGTCAAGATGGCATCTTGTTGAACACTTTCCAAGCATCCTCAATGCACCCACAGTTTGCATACATGTCCACAAGGACACCTGAATCCCATCCACTTTTAACGATCTGCTCATGAACACACCTGCTCTCTTCAAGGGGAAATTTGCCATGCATTCAGCAACCTCATGAAAGTACAGAGTCTGGCTGCACACCTTCCTGTTGCATTTGCCAAAATAGCTCTCCAAGCTCCCACATTGCTCCCACAGTTTGCATTTTGGCAGAGCTGTTTATGAACAAGCTTGTTGTCTTCAAGTCTTCCTAAACAGCACATGCCTTAATCACCTGAACAAAAATGAATGTGCCAAGACTCATATCTTCTAGTTGCCTTATAGGGTTGCCTATATATCACATATTTTGTAAGCTTCTGATTCCATGCCAAAATGTTCAATTCCACAGTGCATGCTGCCATTGCAGCCATTGTCACCAAAAAGAAAAGGGGATGTTTTCTGTAGTGTGCACATCCTAGTTGCCTAAATAAATAGAGTGCAAAATATCTCTACAACTTTTACTGAAATGGAATGAGTCAGCTTCAAACACTCTTGCTTCCTCAAGATTCTTGCTGACACTTAAATTCAAGCGTTCAAATGCTATAGACCACAAAGGATTAGTCACTCATTTTGATTTCCTCTCTAGGGTCAGCAGGTTGTTTTACGTGAGAATACAATTCATACCCAACAACATAATCCCCACAAAGATCAACTCTATTACTTAAATATGGCTCTGTTTCAGAAATTGAACAGAGAATTAGAGCAAAGTCTGTAAGTGCAATTAGTTCTACTCCCCAGAATCCCCTCAGTCCCAAAACCTCCGAAGTTCTCACAATGCAGTAGGTACTCTTCTCAGGACAAAACACGTTCCACATTCGATTCAAACTTCCCCCCAGAAAAACATCAAACATGAGCTGCCACACAACCACCTAGAATTCTTAGACATGCTCATCCTCTCCCTTGTATTGGTCCCTATGAAAAACACATGTCCAATCTCTAAACATTTTTCTTGACATACTCAACACAACGAAAGTTTTTAAGTGTCAAGAATTCT
>Ga0209208_10007504_pt1 | contig 14754 bp, 11 predicted proteins | sample S1TSphfallax_3_FD_187694 | JGI IMG/M metagenome (GOLD analysis project Ga0209208, IMG submission 187694) | Host-associated microbial communities from peat moss isolated from Minnesota, USA - S1T2_Fd - Sphagnum fallax MG (SPAdes) (version 2) | ecosystem: Host-associated > Plants > Peat moss >...
CGACGAGGCCAAGCCGGCCGCCAGGGGCAAGTGCCTTAAGCCATGGCGCCGGCGCCTGGCTCACCGCGCCCTCGCAGACCATCAACGACCAGCCTTCGGGCCGCGCGGGGACCTGGGCGGCGTCGCAGGAGACAACATGGAGGCCCATCGCGTCGAGCACGGCGCCGGCATAGGGCGCCGAAATCGCCAGGGCCGTCTCCCCGCTCAGAGGCGCCAGAGCCTGCAGCAGCTTGGCCACATCACGCGGACGCAGCAGCCAGCGGCCTTGGGCATATTCGATCTCAGCATCGGCATAGGCCACGGGCGCCTTCGCCGGGGGGAGAAAGGCTTCGCGGCTTATCTGGCGCATGGCGTCCTGGATGCGCAGATCGGTGACATCCGAGGGGCGCACCTGACTGTCGACCATATTGTCGCGGGCGGCGGCGAAGTCGGCGCTCATGACATCCCATTCTCTTAAAAAGCCGTCACCGGTGGGAGCGACATGCCGGGAGCTATAGGCGCTCGGCGCGGAGAGGCGCAATCGGCCGGTCACCCATGAAGGCGCGATTGCCGCGCGGGTCCCCATCTGTTAGCCAACGCCCCTTCCCCGCGGCCTGGTGGCGGAGTGGTTACGCAGCGGACTGCAAATCCGTGCACCCGAGTTCGATTCTCGGCCAGGCCTCCAATCCATCAAAAACGCAGCTTGGCCCGATCTTAAGGGGCCCTTTGATCGACGGCGGCGACGCCCTGGGCTTCCAGGCGCAAGCGTGACCGGCAGAGGCCTATGCCGCGCCAGATCCGTAAAATATGCGTTAGCTCCAGAACCTTCGCGTCCGCGTCGTCCAAATAAGCGCCAACCATGCAGACGGTCGTGATTCCGGCCATGATCCCTTGCGTCAGACGAATGGACGGCGTTCCCGGATGGGTGATGGGTAGAACCGCCGCCAAAGCGCCGACCGCGCGAAGCACGCATCGCCTTTCGATGAGCCCGCATCATGTTTGAACGCCTGTTCCAGATCAAACAGCGCGGAAGCAGCCTACGCACCGAGGTTTTCGCCGGCGTCACGACGTTCTTCACCATGGCTTATATCGTGGTGGTCAATCCCTCGATCCTGGGCCAGGCGGGCATGCCCCTGGCGGGAGTGGCGGCGGCCACCTGCATCGCCGCGGGCCTCGGCAGCATCCTCATGGGGGTCATCTCCAACTATCCTCTGGCCCTGGCGCCGGGGATGGGTCTCAACGCCTATTTCACCTTCACGGTCGTCAAGGGTCTGGGCGTGCCGTGGGAAACGGCGCTCGGCTGCGTCTTCCTTTCAGGCGTCGCCTTCCTGCTGCTGACCGTGGTTGGCGCGCGCCAGATGATCGTCAACGCCATTCCCCGTTCGCTCTTCTCAGCCGTCGCCGGAGGGGTCGGGCTGTTCATCGCCTTTATAGGCTTCAAGGACGCCGGCATCATTGTCGCGAACCCCGCCACCACCGTCGGGCTCGGCGATCTCACGGCGCATAGCGTGGCCCTGTCGCTTCTGGGTCTGACCATCATCGCGGGACTGCAGGCCTGGAAGGTCAAGGGGGCCCTACTGATCGGAATTTTGGCGACCACGGTCGGAGGCTGGCTTCTTGGGCTCGTCCATTTCGCCCCCGCGCCCTACCAACTCTCGGCCCTTTCCGCGACGGCCTTCAAACTGAACATCCCCGCGGCCCTCAGCCTGAAGGGCGCGTTCGGCGCGGCCCTGGTCGAGATCGTGTTTGTCTTCCTGTTCGTGGATCTCTTCGACAATGTCGGGACCTTGGTGGCGGTGACCAAGCGCGCGGGGTTCATCAAGCCGGACGGCACGATTCCGCGCCTGAACCGGATCCTATTCGCCGATTCCATCGCCACCCTGATCGGCGCCACGGCCGGCACCAGTACAGTGACAAGCTATGTGGAAAGCGCCGCCGGGGTCGAGGTCGGGGGACGCACGGGCCTGACCAGCGTGGTGGTGGGTCTTCTCTTTCTGCTGACCTTTTTCTTCGCCCCGCTGGTCCAGGCGATTCCCGCGGCCGCCACGGCGCCGGCCCTGATCCTGGTGGGCGCCATGATGATGGGCGCCCTAGCGGAAGTGGAATGGGCCGACCCGATTATCGCCATCCCCGCCTTCCTCACCCTCATCATGATCCCCCTCACCTTCTCCATCGCGAATGGCCTCGCCTTCGGCATCACCAGCCACGCGATCCTCATTCTTGTCCGGGGCCAGGCGCGGCGGAAGGATTGGCTGGTTTTCCTGCTGGCGATCCTCTTCACGCTCCGGTTCATCTATCTGGCGAAGTCGTGAAGCCAGGGCGCCATCGCGCGGGTCGGGAGGAACTGGCCGCGCGGTTTGCTTAAGACCCGCCGAACAGCCGCGTCATGGGAACGACACCCTTGTCCGTATCGGCGGCGTGGCGAAGGTGCTCAGCGATTCCGAAGGCGTCTTCGATCGTGCGCAGCAGGGAATAGTGGTTGTAGGGCGTGTCGTCGGTGAGACCCTGCGGGCCGTGATTGGTGATCACCACGGTCGGGATATGGCCGCCGCCGAAGTTTGAGGGGGCGTCCGGCGTCACGGCGCAGCACCCGCTCCGCTCGCCCCCCGCGCCTTCATCGAAGGTGAGGATGATCGCCATATTATCGCGACCCTTCCAGGCGCCCGTCGCCTGCAGCTCCGCCACCAGGCGTCCGATTTCCGCGTCGCCCCGACGGATCAGACCCGGCTTATTGGAGGCCACGCAATCGGGCGGCACGCGCGAGCCCACCAGCCCGTGCATCTCGTTGCATTGATTGGGGACGATGAGGGCGAACCTCGGCAAATGGTCGGACTTCAGATCCGCCGCCAGCTGGTCAAATCCCACCAGATGGTTCTCGCGGTGGGGATCGCTCTGCACCGAGGCGAAGTTCACGAAGCCGGCGTGCTTGGCGGCGTAGAGCGCTGTCTTGGTCGTGCCATCGTCCAGGCTCGGGTCCGACGCGATAAAGGCCAGGGAGCCCGGCGCCGGCAAGTTCTCCAGATAGGCCTTCCAGGTCAGGCCGGCGCTGACGAGCTGATCGGCTAGGCCCGGTCCGTGGACCGTGTGATCTTCATAGTTCGCTTCCTTGCCGGCGCCCGCACATGCAGGCTCGGCCGTGCCCGGTTTGCAGTACCAGGGATCGTCGTCATGAATGCCATTGGTGTCGCCGCCGAGCAGCGCAACGTAGTTGCCCTCACTGGGATGCACCTCTCCAAAGAAGCGCGTGGCATTGCCATAGGCCTTGGCGAGGCGTGCGATATTCGGGGCATCGACGCCGCCCAGAACTTGGTCGAAATCCTTGTTCTCCTCGACGATCACGAAGATGTGGGCGAAGCGCGGAACGCCCTCCAAGACTGGCGGGGCCGCCGCCGCGGCGCACGCCGCCAGGGCCATGCTCCCCGCCAGGACAGCGCCGCTGAACCACCCCCGCCACAAGACCATGCCTCGCCACTCCCAAGCTTAAACGCCCCGCCTCCTCTCAACACCAGTTCGGTGACGTTTTGCAGACAGGGGGAGCGAACGACGCCAAGAATTCGGGATCGCGCCCACCCCTTGCGCGCCCATGCCTTGCGCAACACGGCGCGGCCAGCGTAAGAGGCCGTCCCTTCGGTGATCACCCGATCCTCGGTAGCTCAGTTGGTAGAGCAGGCGGCTGTTAACCGCCGGGTCGCAGGTTCGAGTCCTGCCCGGGGAGCCACCCTCGCCTTATATTCACGCGCCTGCGAAACAGCACGTCGCCGGAACTGGGCTGAGATTGGATTTTACGGCTTTCTGGCGCCGAAGCTCGACTTGAAGCTGGAGTGGGGCCGTTTTGCCGCCACGGCGCGACCGATGGCGTCCGCGACCACCTCAGGCGGCGGGCCAAAGCCTGACCGATCCGCCGCGCGAAAATACCTGCATGACGGCGCGCTCAGGCGGCGTAGGCTGTGCCGCCTTAGCGGTCGACCGGGCTCTCACATGCGATTCCGCCCCAGACACGCCCGCAGCCTCGGCTGTGTCATTCATGTTCTCCCGCTTGTAGCCGTAGCGCACGAACACTGACCGGGCCACCGCCAGGATTCTGCTCTTTTCATCGTCGCTCACGACACATAATTGACAAATTACGTCCGAACGTCAATTTTGGACATATGAACAGAGTTTGTCATTCAGTGAAAAGGCATCGAGATGGCGGGAACCGCATTGGTGACCGGGGCCTCATCCGGGATCGGCGAGGAAACGGCCAAGGGCCTGCTTGCCGCCGGCTATATCGTCTACGCCGGCGCACGGCGCGTCGACGCCATGCGTTCGCTCGAAGCCGCGGGCGCGCGCGTGTTGTCGCTCGACGTGACCGACGACGCCTCAATGACCGCCGCCATTGACACCATCCTGCGCGAGACAGGTCGGATCGACGTCCTCGTCAACAATGCCGGCTATGGCTCTTACGGCGCGTTGGAGGATGTGCCGCTGGACGAGGGGCGGCGGCAATTTGAGGTCAACATTTTCGGCCTGGCGCGCCTGACCCAGCTCGTCCTGCCGACGATGCGGGCGCAGCGCGCGGGACGGATCGTCAACGTTTCGTCGGCTAGCGGGAAGGTCGGCGAACCATTCGGCTGCTGGTATCATGCCAGCAAGCATGCGCTGGAGGGGCTGAGCGATTCGCTGCGCATGGAACTGCACCCGTTCGGCATCGATGTCGTTATTATCGAGCCGGGACCGACGCGTACCCCTTGGGGCGGGATCGCGCGCGACAGCCTGACCCTGCGTTCGGGCGAGGGGGAGTATCGCGATGGAGCGCAGGCCCATATAGCGATGCTGGTCGCGGCCAGCAAAGGGTCGATGCCGAGTGCGCCCAGCGACGTTGCCGCCGTCATCGTCAAGGCGGTCCGGTCGCGCCGCCCCAAGACGCGCTATCCCGTCGGCGGGGCCAAGATCGTGCTGAGTCTTCGCCGCATTTTGTCCGATCGCGGCTTCGACGCGTTTATTCGGTTGGCGACAGACCAAGCGCGAAAGTCGACGAATAAAGCCGCTGGCGACCAAGCGCGACCAGATCGCGGCGGGCGAAGTGCGAGCGGCATAAGATTTCTTCTGACACGGATCATCCCGGCGCTGCTCGTCGTTGTCCTGGCCCTGCTCGCCTACATCAAGATCGAGTACGGCATGGGAAAGCCCTATCCCGACGTCGGCGACGCCAACGCGCCAGGCCGGTACGAGAAGCTGGTCAAGCTCGATTATCCACCCGGCAACATCGCGGTCGCGGCCAACGGTGACATCTATTTCAACTACCACCCGATCGTGAAGGCGCAGCGCTTCACATCGAACTCGATGTTCAAGTTGTCCGCCGGGCGCGTCACGCCCTTTCCATCGGTCGCGATGCAAAAGGACCTGTCCGGCGTCTTTGGCATGGCCATGGGCCCGGGCAATCGGTTGTGGATGATCGCGCCGGCGAGCTTTGACGGCGACCACACCGCGCTGTTCGCGTTCGATCTAAATACGGGCCAGCGCGTTTTGTCGTTCACCTTTCCAGGCAAGGCGGCGCAATTCGCGCAGGATCTTCGTGTGACGGCGGACGGCAATTATGTGCTGCTGGCTGATCCGGGGCTATTCCGCTTCACGGATCCGAAACTCATCGTATTTTCGGTGCGCGACCACAGCTTCCGGGTGGGGCTGGGGGCCACGCCCTGTACTGTTGCGCAAGACTGGCTGATGCGAACGCCGTTCGGCCCGTATCGCATGTTGGGCGGCCTGATCAACTTCACCGTCGGTCTCGACGGCATCGCGATCAGCCCCGATCAGCACTGGTTCTATCTCGGGCCGATGACCAGTGACAAATTATGCCGCGTTCCACTGCAGACGCTGCTCGATCCCGCGCTCAAGCCTGAACAAGTCGCGTCGAAAGTCGAATATATTGGCCACAAGCCGATAAGCGACGGCATTGCAACAGATGCGCAAGGCCGCGTCATCCTGGGGGATGAAGAGCATGGCGGCATCATGTCGTTCGATCCCGCCACGCATAAGCTGACCACTCTGGCGCGCGACCCCAAAGTGATCTGGCCGGACGGCATCGCGGTCGCGCCGAACGGCGACATCGTCTTCACCGACAGCGCCATCCCGGCCTATCTCGACCAATTCGGAGGTCCGCCGACCCTGGCCCGTCTGATCGAGGATCGGCCCTACTACGTCTATCGCCTGAAGCGATAAGACGGGAACAAGCCATGCGGGGATGGCGAGGAGCCCGTCACGAAAGGGCGAATGTCTCGCCCACCATGCGTTCCGAAATCGCCCACAGCCGCGCCGCCGCGGCAAGATCGAGCGCATAGGGCTTGACCCCGGTCACCTCCGGCGTCGCCGGCGGCGCAATACCGCTATCCTGGAGATACATCCCGCCCTGGCCATCCAGCTCGGGCGCGGTCGCCGCCCAGACGCTGGTCGCCGCACCTTGCGGGATGGTCTTTCTCATTTGCGGCGCCATCTGTGCGCCTCCGGTCGCAGCCGCAGCCCTGAGCTCGGCGAGGATCTCCTGGGTCAGGTGACGGTGCAGATTGGTGTTGATGACCCCCGGGTGGACGCCGAACGCCCGAACGCCGTGCGACTTCAGCCGGCGGTCCAGCTCGACAACGAAGAGCATGTTTGCGGTCTTCGCCTGAGAATAAGCCTTGGCGCGATCATAGGGATCGCGTTCGAAGTTGATGTCGTCCCACAACACGTCGCCCAGCTGGTGCGCCGCCGAGCTGAGGACGACGACGCGCGAAGGGGCTCCGGCGATTAAGGCCGGGACCAGCAGGTTGGTCAGCACGAAGTGACCGATATGGTTTGTGCCGAACTGCGTTTCGAAACTCGCAGCGGTGCGACCGAAGGGCGGCGTCATGACGGCTGCATTGTTGATCAGGATATTGATCGCCGGAAACCTTGTGACGATGTCCTTGGCCGCGTCACGCACGCTGGCTAGAGACGCCAGTTCGAGCACGACGACGTCGAACACGCCGGCTGGCACGGCGGCGCGCAAACTACGGATAGTTTCATCGGCCTTTGTCGCGTCGCGCGCGGTAATGACGACATGAGCGTCAGCGGCGGCTAGCGCGCGCGCCGTCTCCCACCCGATCCCGGAGCCCCCGCCCGTGACGAGGGCGGTCTTGCCGGACAAATCCTGTCCGCCGAGCACGTCGTCCGCCGTGCTTTCAAGACCGAAGTCCGCCATGATCTTAACTCGTCCCGAACGACAACAGCAAAAGCTCTTCAATGAGGCGCCGCATGTCGTCCGGCGTGGCCGACGCCTGCTTGAAACCGCGCACGGCGCTCACCAGGACATGGGTGGTTCGGCCAGGAGCGATTCGCGACGCCGCTGGAAGGGTTTGGCTCAGGTTCGCCACGACTGGCGCGATCGTCGCCTCAAAGGTCGCATCGCCCTGCTCGCGGGCGGCCTTCGCGAACGCGAAATTGCAATCGACCAGTTCCTGCGCCGCGGGCGACGCCGTAGTCAGCTCAAACGGACCGACCGCCCAGATCTCGAAGGCGCGCGCCAGTTTTTCCTTGGGCGACGCGGTCTGAGCCATCGCCCCCTCGACCTGCGCGATGGTCTCGTCGACCCAACGCAGAAACGCCGCGATGAAGATCTCTTCCTTGTTCTTGAAGAGAACGTACAGCGCCGGACGCGACACGCCTGCAGCCTCGGCGATGTCGTTCATGTTCACCCGCTTGTAGCCGTAGCTCAGGAACACGGAGCGGGCCGCCGCCAGGATCCTGCTCTTTTTGTCTTCGGTCATGACGCAAGCTTGACAACTTCCGTCCAAACGTCAAGATCAGACATATAGACAGATTTTGTCATATGGTGAGAAGGCATCGAGATGGTCGAAACGGCCTTGGCACATCCGGGATCAGTGAGGATGCGAAACCGGAGGCGCCGTCTGCATTGAAGAACCCGGTGGTCGTCGGAGTGCTGGTCGTTGTCGACGGCCCTTATTGCCAACGGATACTGTTGAAAGATTACCACTGCAATGAATGAGTCTTGGACCGCCAGCGACATTCCCTCTCAACAAGGGCGTCGCGCTGTCATAACTGGCGCGAACAGCGGCATCGGCTTCGAAACCGCGCTTGAACTCGCTCGACGCGGTGCGGAGCTGATCCTGCCAGCCCGCACCCAGGCAAAGGCCCAAGCTGCCGCCCTCCGCATTCGCGCCGAGGTTCCTGACGCCAAGGTGCTCGCAGAGATTATCGACTTGGCCGATCAAAGCTCTATCCGTGCGTTCGCCGCGCGTTACGTCGAGCGCTTTCCCGGCCCCTCGCTCGATCTACTCATCAATAACGCCGGCGTCATGGCCATCCCCACGCGCGAGGTCACGTTCGATGGCTTCGAGCGCCAGTTCGCCACCAACGTCCTCGGCCCCTTCGCGCTCACGGCCTTGCTGATTGCGTCCATCAGGCCTCAGCCGGGCTCGCGCATCGTCACCGTCTCCAGCATCGCCGGCGCCTTCGGCAAGGTCGACTTCGACAATCTTCAAGGCGAGCGCCGCTACAGCCCTATGATGCAGGCCTACGCGCAGTCCAAACTGGCCGACCTGATCTTCGCGCTGGAACTGCAGCGCAAGCTCACCGCCGCCCACTCGCCGATCCTGAGCACGGCCGCTCACCCCGGCTATGCGAACACCAACCTGCAGACCAGCGGCCCCGGCGATGACAATCTCTCCATGAAGATCATGATGGTGCTCATGCACAGCCTTTCGCAGGACGCACCTCACGGCGCGCTTCCCACGCTCTTCGCCGCCGTATCGCCCACCGCCGAGCCCGGCGGCTACTACGGCCCCGGCGGCCTGTTTGGACTTAAGGGCGCCCCCACCGTCGCCAAAATCCCAGCCGCCGCAAAGGACCAGGTGGTCGCCAAACGGCTCTGGGAGCAGGCCGAACGCCTCACCGGCGCAACTTTCGCGAGCTTTGCCAGTCTCACCAGGACACCCAATCAGAGCGCTACAACGTAAACATAGTTCTCAACATCGCCGCCACGGAGTCTGCTACTTCCGGCAATAGAACGGTCACCAGAAAGCGGCTAGACAAGGATCTAGCTCGATGATCTCGCCTGGCCTTAACCGGTTTCGGCGAGTTCGCCGAATGCCTATCGCAGCTCGTCTAGGTGGGCCTTTGCGACAACCTCTAGTTTTACAAGGTCTACAGCGCGCTCTCGGTACGTTGGCTTTGAAGCCCTATCGCTCGCGCCTTTTGCGCGTCGAATGGCCTGCTTAGGGGGTAGTATGATATCGGCTTCGTCGTTATCGGGTTGCCCCGCCCCGGGGAGCCACCGCCTACTGTTGAATGGCTCCCTCGACACGATGCATGTGCCCTGTGGCGATGGCCTGGAACGCGTCTTGGCCGGGCGGCGCCATGGCGAAGTCTATCGCGATGACCTCGGGAGCGGCCAGTTCATAGGACAGCCGAAAACGCGGCGCGCCTGGCGAACCTGAGCTGGTGAATACGACCGAGCGCCCGGGAACAATCTTGGCCTTCGAATAGTGGATAATGTGCTGGCCATCGCTGTAGTCGGCGTGCAGCGTCCCACCCTCGGGATAGATCATCATGATCTGGTCAAAGCCCCCAGACGACTTTCCCTGGGCGTCCCGCAGCTTCGTATGATCGCGGCGCATCAGAACACCGCCGCCGACCTCTGGCGCGAAGACGGACGTCCCCCTGGATGTGCCGCCTGTGTCGGCCACCTTGCCGTCGTCGCCCGCCCAGTTCCCGATGAGGAACCCAATCGGCGCGAGGGTGGGCGCCAGCGGCGGAGACTGAGCGGCGGCAGGCAAGGCGAGGGCAATAGACAGGGCGACGATCCGGCCCGGACCGTGAGATCGCTTGTCCATCGAAACTCCCTCATTTTTGCCGCGGCGATGATGGCAAGATGACGGCTATGTCCACGGGCAAGACGCCCGTGGGAGCCACCGCTCAATGTAGGTCAATCGAAGCCACCCGATGCTGGTGGCCCGCGGCGACGGACTCGAAGTCGTCTTCGCCTGGCGCCGTCATCGCAAAGTCCACCGCGAGATTGTTGGGACCGTCCACGACGTAGGTCAGCCGAAAGCGAGCTACCCCCCCCTCGGCTGAGCTTGTGAAAACGACTGAGCGCCCGGGATCGATCTTCGCCTCGGTATAGAGAATGACATGCCGACCATCGGTGTAGTCAGCATGCAGCGTCTTACCCGCGGCATAGATGATGATGATCTGGTCAAAGCCCCCCACGGGAACGCCGTGGGCGTCCCGCAGCTCCGTATGATCGCGGCGGAGCAGAACAGCGCCGCCGGCCTCTGGCGTGACAAGGGAGGTTCCCCGGGCTGTCCCGCCCGTCTGGGCCACAGTACCGTCGAACCCCGCCCAGTTTCCGATCATAAAGCCAAGTGGCGCGAGGGCCGGCGCCAATGGCGGCGGCGGCGGCGGCTCGGCCATGGCGGGCGAGCCCAGGCCGGCGAGGACCAGAAGTGCGGCGGCGATCCCCCTGATCACGGCGCGTTCGGCTTCGCCGCCTCCGCTGGCTTAAGATAGGCCGCCAGCCAAGCATCCACTTCCTCATAGAACTTGCGGCTATCCTCGGGCTTGGTGATCCAGTGCCAGGCGTCCGGCCAGACCAGCAGGCGGCTCGGCACCTTCTGACGCTGCAGCACCGACCACGCCTCAAGCGTGTTATTGAGCGGCACCCGGAAATCCCGCTCGCCGACGCTGAGCAGGATCGGCGTTTTCCAGTTCGCCGCATAGGTGATGGGGCTCTGATCATGCCAGACCGGGCTATTCTCCCAGGGCGGGCCGCCATTGGCGAGCTCGCGGCCATAGTTGAAATCGCTGGTGCCCCACTGGCTGGTCAGATCAACCTCGCCCGCATGACTGATCAGGCATCTGAAGCGCGTAGTGGTTGCCTCCAACCAATAGGTCAGATGGCCGCCATAGCTGGCGCCGGCCGCGCACATGCGGGAGCCGTCGATGAAGGGATAACGGACCAGGGCCTCATCCACCGCCTGATTGATCTCATCGCCGGGAGTCTTCAGGGGATCGAGCTTGATCGCCTGGGCGAACTTTTCGCCGAAGGTCGTGGAGCCCGTATAATCGGTCATCAGCACCACATAGCCGGGCGCTGCGAGCAGGTGATAATTCCAGCGCAGCCCGATCTGGTCGGTATTGGCCGCGGCGGCCCCCCCATGGATGAAGACCAGCAGCGGATACTTCCTTTTCGGATCGAACCGCGGCGGCAGGATGATCATATTGTGGATGGACCGGCCCTTAGCGCTTGAGAAGGTGAAATGTTCCGGCGGCGCCCAATCAATCTTCGCCGCGGCCGCGGTGTCGAAGGTCGTGAGATTGGCGTGGGACTTGGCGACCGGATCGATCCGCACCACCTCGGCCGGCGACACCGAGCTGCCATAGGCGCCGACCAGAACGAGCCCGGCCGCCTTTTCGGCGATCGCCAATGAGGTATAGCCGCCCACCTTTGGCGTGATCACCGCCCCCGGCGAGCCGCCGGCCGCGTCCATGACATAGAGATATTCGCGGCCCGAATCCGGAACCAGGAGATAGACGGAGCGGCTGTCGGGGGTCAGGGCGTAACCCTCCACCTCCTTGTCGAAGTCAGGCGTCAGAGTCTTAGCCTCACCCCCGCCCGGCCACGCCACGCGCGTCAGCCGCGAGAGGTGGTAGACCTGCTGATCCTGGGGCTCGTAGCCGAAATAGAGCCACTTGCCGTCCGGGCTGAACTTGGCGCTCCGATATCCCCCCGACAGGGGCGTGACCACACTCGCCTCCCCGCCGCCCGCGGGCAGGCTGTAGATATGGAAGCCCACAAAGGCGAAGGCGGCGTTCCAGGCCTCGGTGGTGGCCGTGAAGACAATCTTGGTCCCATCGGGGCTCCAGATCGGCGAGAGGCTGGCATGGGATTCGCCCTCTTCCCCCGCAAAGCCCGACTGGCGCGCGAGGCCCGTCGGGGACAGGATATCCTTGGCCTCGGCGCCGGGATCGAGAGATTGCACCAGAATGGTGGGCTGACGGCCATCGAGCCACGTGTTCCAATAGCGCACGGGAAAGTGCTCATAGACCCGCAGATTGTATTTCCGGGCCTTGTGCTCATCGGCGACCTTCATGTTGGCGGCGTCGTCCAGAGCCCCGGGCCAGACCAGGGATTCGAACAGGATCGCCTGACCGTCTGGCCGCCATTGGGGGTCGAAGGCGCCGGTGGAGAGGTGCGTGATCCTCTGAGCCTCGCCGCCTTGGGCCAGATCGAGCACATAGACTTGGTCCGCCGAATCGCTATCGCGCTTTGTCACAAAGGCGATGCGGGTGCTGTCGGGCGACCAGACCACATCGCTTTCCGGGGCCTTGGTATTGGTGATCCGGCGCGGCGGCGCGGACCCGTTGGCGGGAACGAGCCAGAGATCGCTCACCGCCTTATCGGGATCGTAGGCGGGCTCGGTGACGGAGACGACCACCCAATGGCCATCCGGGCTGATCAGGGGCTTGCCGACCCGCTTCATCAGGAACAGCGTTTCGTGGGTGAGGATCGCCTTGGCCGGCGCCGCGGGCGCCGCGACGATCGCCGTTGCGGAGGCCAATGCGGCTGTCATCGCCGCCAGTCCAAGGCAAAATCTCATGCGCGCTCCCTCATTGTCGCCCACATCCTGATATCAAGAGCGCAGTCCTGTCCACGCGCGAGCCCCGTGTGAAATTCAGTCCTGCGATCTTCGCTCTAATTGTCGCCTTGGCGCTCGCCTGTGGCGCGCACGCCCAGGCCATATCCGCCCCGCCCCCGCTCTTCGTGGATTGCCGCGGCGCGCCCAGCGCCTCGCCAACGGTCATCCTCGAAGCCGGCGCCTTTGGAACCTCGGCGGACTGGGATCGCGTGCTGGATGATCTCGCCCCCGGGGGACGGGTCTGCGCCTATGATCGGGCGGGCGTTGGCCTCTCGCCGCCCCGCCGAGGCGGCCTCGGCGTGCTGGACAAGGCGCGGGAGCTGCGCGGCCTCCTCGACCAGATCGGCGAGCGCGGCCCCATCGTCCTCGTCGGCCATTCCAACGGCGCGCTCTACGTGGAAGCCTTCGCCCGCCTCTATCCAGATCGTGTCGCGGGCCTTGTCTATGTGAATGGCGTCGGGACGGACGATCTGAAGTTCTCACCGTTGATGGCGAATCTGGCGGAGGAAAGACGCCTCTCCAAGATGGCGGTCGCCGTGGCGCGTCTCGGCCTCGCGCGCCTCGTGGCCGATGAGCTGAGCGAGGGCGGCCTCAGTCCCGCGGCGGAGCAACGAAAGCGCACGGCGCTGGAATGTCTTCGCTGCCTTGAGGTGGCGCGCGATGAAGATCGCCTGATCGTGGCGGGGCTCCGGGCGACCAACGCCCTGCCCGATGACGTGCGGCAGATTCCCACCGTCGTGATCGTTGGAGACCCCAGTCCGGATTTTGACCTGGCGCCCATCTGGATGAAGGCGGAGATTGGCCCCGCCGCCCGCGCCGATCACAGCTGGATCCTCGACGCCCCAGGCGCCAGCCACGTCTCGCCCCTCAGCCGCGATCGCGCCTATATCGACGCTGCGGTGGCCTGGCTAAGGGCGCCGTATCTGAAGGCGCCGTAAGCGTAACGCACCCCCTAAATTCCCGCTCATCCTGGACAAGCCGAAACAAAGCGCGGGCGCGATCCGGGAGCCAGAGCCTGCCCCGGACTTGATCCGGGGCCGCCCCCCGCTGGAAAACACTGGATCTGGTTTTCGCCAGGATGAGCGGGTGATTTCCGGGCGCGCCCTCACCAAACCCCAGTATTCGCCATATCCTTCCATGGCGCGGCCGGCGCCAGGGAGCCGCCCTTCTGGAGCAGTTCGATCGAAATCCCCTCGGGCGAGCGGACAAAGGCCATATGGCCGTCGCGGGGCGGGCGATTGATGGTGACGCCCTTCTCGGCGAGGCGCTGACAGGCGGCATAGATGTCATCCACCTGATAGGCGAGATGGCCGAAATTCCGGCCGCCGTCATAGGGCTCCGGATCCCAGTTATAGGTCAGCTCCACCAGGGGCGCCCGCTGCGCCTTTGCTGCCTCGACATCATCGGGCGCGCAGAGGAAGACGAGGGTAAAGCGACCGCCCTGGTTCTCATATCGCGACACCTCCTCCAGGCCGAGGCCGCCACAATAGAAATCGAGGGCCTTGTCCAGATCGGCGACCCGAACCATGGTGTGCAGATATTTCATGGGCATGACCTTTTGGATTGAGAGCTCGAGAGAGATTTTACCCCGCCTCGGCGAGCGCGTCTTGGGGCAATCCGGAGGCGTCGCCCCGGGTCTGGCGCCGCCACAGGGCCGCATATTCCGCCCGGGCGGCGATCAGTTCGTCATGGGTCCCGCGCTCCACGATGCGGCCGCGGCGCAGGACGAGGATCTGGTCGGCGTCGACAATGGTGGAGAGGCGGTGGGCCACCACCAGGCTGGTGCGGCCGCGCATCACCTTACGCAGGGTGGCCTGGATTGCGGCCTCGGTCGGGCCGTCCAGGGCGCTGGTCGCCTCATCGAGGATGAGCAGGCGCGGACCGGCGAGCAGGGCGCGGGCGAGGCCGACCCTCTGACGCTCCCCCCCCGAAAGCTTCAGCCCGCGCTCGCCCACCAGGGTGTCCATTTTCTTCGGCAGGGACTCGATGAACGGCGCCAGTTCCGCCGCCGCCGCCGCCTCCCAGACAGCCGCCGCGTCCGCCTCCGGATTAGCGAAGGCGATATTGGCCCACAACGTATCGTTGAAGAGCGCCACATCCTGGGGCACCAGGGCGGTGGCGCGCC
>Ga0209208_10007505_pt1 | contig 14754 bp, 9 predicted proteins | sample S1TSphfallax_3_FD_187694 | JGI IMG/M metagenome (GOLD analysis project Ga0209208, IMG submission 187694) | Host-associated microbial communities from peat moss isolated from Minnesota, USA - S1T2_Fd - Sphagnum fallax MG (SPAdes) (version 2) | ecosystem: Host-associated > Plants > Peat moss >...
ACTCAGCACCATTGGAGTTGCAACTTGCTCTAATGAGATCGCTTGGTCAACAGCTCACTTTGACTCAACACAATGCAAATGCTTCCGAAGATTCTAGTGGAATTTCCTTTCACTATTTACTTCCATATCCTCTTCAATTTCTGTGGCAGAAAAGTAGTTACAGCAAGTATAATTATTTGCAATATAATGATTCACAAATGATTATAATCACTCCTCTGACTCACAAATGTACTAAGGATCAGACTTCAGACCCATTTAGTAATTGATTGTGAAAATATTGAGGTCAATATTTGGACAAGGTGGTACCAATTTAGCCAAATTTGGCTAATTAAAATGAAAGGAAAAAATAAAACATACTCATATTATTTTTTGCTAACTTCTTGGACCATGTATAGAAATTGGGTCTTTTTTTAAATAATATTTTTTTAAATTTGAAAATATCCATGTTTAGTACCTCTTGGTGTTGGGTCTTCTCATTACTTATATTCATATCATATTGATTTCTAAAGTTGATAATTTGTCTAATACCTATTTCATTTTTATATTAATTTTTTTCTTTTTAGATTTCTATATCATGACCATATTGGGTATGTGATAAAACCATGTACTTGTCCAACATTGGTGAAGACCATGCTTTGTTTTCATGTCCAGATGTTATACTCACTTGTCACTTAAGATTTGGGAACATTGGATTGGTGAGAATGAGCCAGCACCCGCCAGTGCACCATGCACAATGGATGATGGTATGTGGACAGAAAACAAAAATTTCTGTTGTATTCCTATCCCATAGCTGAATTCCATAGCTATGTACTATCCATCCACATCCATCTACCTGCATAGTAGCCACCAAGTGCCTTCCCAACTACTAACCTAGCTACGTAGTAACCACTCACATTCCCCTACTTGCTTACCTTATGGTAAATACCCACTTACATAGGTATTAATATGTAAAATGTAGTACAAGGTACTACCACCTTGGGCTCTCATTGGCCCAACGATTCCATAAACCTTCATCGCTTGGATGAAAATTTCATAATTGCTCTCTACATGGATGAAAAGAGGGCATCTTGATTTTTCATGAGAGATAGCTACATCTGATAACCAACTCAAGAGTGTGCGAGTTATCATGAATAGTTGAGATGTTCACAATGCCTGAACAATTTACAATAACTTGTGCACTCTTTGCAGGATACATAGTAGTCCATATCCATTACTTGAAAGCAGCTAGAGTCATGGGCTTGCAATCATCAAATCCAGAACTCTTGAGACAAAATCTGATTTCACCAGATGGGCAGAAAGAGAGATATCTAATAACTGTCATCTACTACAGCAGGGCAAAGGTGGTGAAAATGGGCATCTTCCAGTTTGGTTTTAGCCAGCTTTAGGCTGCAAGTCAGGAGTAGGTGAACTCCTTCACTTTTCTACCCCCAAGTGTACCCTTAGAGCAAAAGACATTTGGTGGGTGGGAGTGGGTGTGAGATATGAGAAAGAGTTTCATTTGAACTAGTCATCAAAGTAGTTATTGCCATTGTTCAATCAAAGGTGCTCCTTGCATGTCCAAAAACACAAAAGCAAATACAATTAGTTGCTCTTTTTTTTTCTCATATCATTTGCCTTCAATTTTACTCCTATAACTTGTATAAGCTCAAAGGAGGAGACTACAATATAACTATTTTGGGATTGTCCAAAGCTTTCATTATATATATATGGGCCAATCAAAGATGCTCATCATAAAAACTTAAAAATTTGAACTTTGGAGGTCCCCACAACTAATTAATATGAGTCACAATATACTACCAAAACCCACTACTCTCACCTAGGTAGTGAAAAAAAGTACTATGTATGATTGTTTAGCTTGTAATTTGCATAATGCCAAGAGGCCTCCAATTGCCAAATTAAAAACAACTGATTAGTATTGATGATACATATTACAAATCTTTGACAAATGTTTTGCCCTCATCAAAACCCTAAACCCTAATAATATTTATTTGTTTGTTTTCACTAGATGCTTATGGCTCCAAAAATATGCTTTACAACAAAAAAAAATTTGGGCCAATTCATGTAATGTATGATGTCCCCACATCTAACACACATTCATGGGATTGTAGGTTAGATATTAGTCAATCTTGCAATTGAATAATTCAAATGTAATTTTTAAAATATATATAAACATGTAATTTGATAATGGAAATGTGCCTCTTGAAATGCTTTTTCATCTTTTTTAGTTTTGGAAGTGGCCACTTTCTACCAGTCATAGTAGGGGCAACATGGTTGCACAACCTTCCCTCACGCACCTATGCAATTTTCAATAATTATTTTAGTCACCTTGTTAAGGCATCCACATGGTTTTTTATGCTTAATTTACCCAATGACCTTTATTAAAAAAACTTGATTGATTATAGTTTATCACATTTTGGATGGTTGGGTCAAGAGTTTTGTTTTGTTTGTTACATGGTTACATTCTAGTTATTATAGGTACACTAAAATAAGTTAGTTTGGAACCGATTTTAATGTGAAAATAGTTTAAGATACTTTGTATGAAATATAATCTCAAGTTGCATGTTCTCAAATCATCAAAAGTGAATTGAGATTCTAGAACACAAGCTTGTGTTTTTGCAAGTTTTTATAATGTTTTATGCAAGTTGTTTGTGACATGGTTCATGTGGTTTTCCTTGTGTATTTATTGGGTGTGGATTCACGTTTGTTACATGTGAATCATATATTTTGGTTTGGATGTGTTGTACCATTCAAGATATTTATGTATTATGTGTTGTATGTGTGTTGACAACTATAGATGTAGGTGCCAACATAGGAGCACACAATAGTCAAATGGTTAAACCCAACCATTATTTGGCCTACCAATGTGTCTCGTTGAATAAAAATTTGGAAAAGAATAACAAAATTAAGGTGTCCAAGTTACCATGGGACTAAAATGACTTTTGGGTGTGGGTATTGAAAATTATGAGGACACCACTTTCTTTATTTTTATTATTTAGTCAAATAAATAATATTATCATCTATATTGACTACATCAATATTGAAGTTAAAATATAAGAATTGGACAAATCATTTATCATTTGCAGTAAAAAATTTACATGTTAATAAAATAAAAGTACCATGGAACAAAATTATGCATGTAAACTATGCATTAGTAATCAAGGGTTTCTATTAGCAAAAGGTTATGTCATCTTTATGCCCCACGTGTTATATATATATCATCATTTAAAACTTGGTAATCTTGGAAATTGGGAGCATAACATAATTGAAGTTCAAAAAGTTTCTATGATGCATTTGTATCAAAACTTATCTCAAATACCATTTTGACTAACCTAGAGGGCATGTTAAAAATATCAACCAAAAAACCCATGTCGAGTAAAAAACAGGGGTCTTCCCCATGTTCAACTTGTTTAAAACATAGATTTAATTCTCTACCATTTTGCAATTGCCCTTTTTCTTTTTTCAAACCTATATTGAACCACATGTTGGATTATTTTTGTTGGAAACCTTGTCAATTTATAGTCTTTAACATTTATGATGTTATTTCAATCCACATGATTTAGCTAACAACTTTCAATAACTTTTCAAGTTATGTTTCACATTGCTTTTAGTCTATTTCATCCCCACATCACTTGAAATGTTCATCATGGCCCATATTCTAAGGATGTTCATATCTCCTCTCCTTGTGGTCAAAGGCTTATTACTATTTTTGAACTCATATATCATCTCATTAACCAAACCCTTTGTTCTCTATTTTGTGGTCTACTTTTCATTCAATTTTATATTCTTTGATTTGGTATGACTATTAATGTAATGGTGATATTATAATCCATGTTTTTTGTCCATCCAAATTATGTAGTTGTGCATGTTGTTGTGAATGTTTCAAACTTAAAACTAAAGTTGTTAAGTATGTTACAAAAATTACAAATTGTTGGGTTGATCTTGTTCAACAATCAATTCATATAATTTTATTTTTCTTTCACAAAATTTGAACTCCATTCAATTTGAGATATCACAACACAATAAAATGTTTTAGTTATAGGTAGTCAATTTGGATGCTTAACAAGGTGACCTTTTAAAAGGCATTTTATTTCCATGATTGTATTATTTTAAAAATACATTTGTGCAATTATTCATGATATGGGTAAATATTATTTTAATTGCATTTGTAACAAGATTGCATCTAGGTTGGGAGGTCCTCCCCACCTGACCTCTTGAAAAGACATGTGTTAAATAAGTCCCATTACATTATAATTATTCATAATGTTTTTTAGATAAGGGATGAAACTATTCATTAGGGGTCCAATAAGGGTTGAAATGTTTAGTGAATATTAAATTATTTAATTAATTTGCATTGGGTGCCACAATCAATACCAAACTATTTTTAACACCTATGAATTTTTTTGAGTGCATCCATAGGTGTTAAGAGGAGTTTGGTGTTGATTTTGATACCCAAAGTAAATCTTGAAACAAACGACAGGGTTGTCATAACACCACAATCACATTAAATGTCAATCTCAACAATTTCATGTTGAGTTTTGTTATTTTGTCAAACATTTTGAAGATTTTATGGATAACAACAAAGAGGGGGTGACTCAATCAATAGCATATGAAATAAGGGTTGGACTAGGTGTAATTTTAAGGAATTTTTCATTATAAATTATTGAATGTTATTTTGTGATTTGCAAACTTTACTTTGTCCTCATTCCAAACTGTCCAAATTCAACAGGATGTGAAGCATGCTACACCATATTCCCCTTTGTATACACGAATAGGTTGGGTGAAGGATTGTAATTCAAAAAAAATTCCGATACATTTTTAAAAAAAAATGGTTTCCACCAATGTTGTGCAAGTATTTGATATTTTGAATAACCTCCAATTCCAATTTTTTGAAAAAATTCAAAACTAAAGAACATGTTTAGTAATGGGCTTTTCAAATTTCAAATGAAGGTTCCTTATTGTGTCAACTACCTAGATTATGTTCAAAAAGATTGGCAATTATATACAACGTTTTAAAAATCTTAAATACCTTGCCATGTTGATCATGTGTGTGTGTGTGTGGTTAATATTAGATAGCTACTTGAATTTGCAAAGTGTTTACATTGTAAAATGCACAAAAGATTCCCATTTTTGAATTGTTAAAAAATACATTAAATGTCCACATGAAGATAATTCTCATTCTTGAAAGATACCTATTGAAATTTAAATAATAATTGGTTGGAACCTATGCTTCTTGAATGGCAACACAAAATTGAAGGTAAAATCAATTGGTATATTACAAAGCTCACACCATCAACTACCAAAGCCTTTGTGGTGTTACTAAACAATCACATGAATGTCAAACTTAATTCACACACACTTGATTCACACCACAAATGAAAACAGTAAAACTAAAAGTGGAAACCACATATGACAACCATTTCCTCCTATAAAAACCCTCAAAAATATTTGAACAAGATTTTTAAGTTGTTTAAATGTAAAAAGATATATGTGGGTGTCTTGATCAATTTGTCGCTTCAATTCCTTTAACTTGACGAAATACAAAATTGTTGTTGTGAGTTCCATTGAGCTTTCAATTTTATAATGTGAAGTATAAAGGATATTTACCTATATCAACAAAATTTTCTATTAAAAATATAAATCCAATAAATGAATGTTAATAAATTAGGTATAAATTTTTAATTAAAAATTAAAAATTAATGTAATTAGATTGTGTAATTAATTTAAACATACATGGTTTGGTATAATGAAAGTCTACCTTAATAACCTTTTCAATTATCAAAAAAATTTAAGAATGTGAAATCTAAGAGTTAGGTTGTATTGTTGAAAGTATTTTTATTAATGTAATTTGTTTAAAAAGATGTGGCCATTTTTTGTATGTCTAATTAATAGCTCCGTGTGTTCACTTTCAAACTAATATTGAGTAATAGAAATGAACACATACACATACCTATCATGTTTTGCGATATGTCATTTGTAATATATATTTTTAAACTATGGACATAGTAAGCAGCAAAGATGCACACATAAATACACATGTATTGTTCTTTGATATTTTATTGTTATATGTAAGAATGTCATTGCCACTTTACAAATTGAAGGCATTTCTCATTGTTTCTAAACCCTAGGAATGATTTTTGGTGTTCAAAGTAGGAGTGTGGTAAGCTTGCATTCAAGCACACAATCTTTGTTTTACATGGTACAAATCAATAAACACCAAATTTGTCTTGCAACTTAAGTGGCAAGATCCTAGACCTTGTTGTGCACAACGTGCCATTGTCATAGAACCAAAGATCTTGATGAGCTTCATGCAACAACATTTTTAATATTTGATTCAATTAGACAAGTGGGGTTCTCTTTCTCTAACCCCACAATATTCAACTATTTAAACCCCCAAAACTTAGAAATGAAACAAAACATGAAATCAAACTGAAAGCTAGGTTTTACTTTCAATCGGTTCAATTGTATGAAAATTTTGGGACAAATGAAAAATACTATTTTGCAACTAAAAGACTCATCAAATGTATTTTATATCATTGCAAGGCACTCCAACTTTCAATGTTCAACAAAAATTGAAAAAATGAAAAAATAACATATGCATGAATTATAAGCTCCAACTACAAATTCCATGGTACAAACTACAACACCTTATAAACAAATAACAATTACCAAAAGTTCACTATGAGCTTTGAGCTTCAAATTTCAAATTACAACCCCTAACAAAGTACAAGAAAATTGCAAGAATCAAAGGGCATGCATCAAATTTTGATACATGCCACCATTTGGAGAAAATTTTGTTGTTTTCTTTCATTTACAAGAATATTGTAACAAGTTAATTCACTCACTTATTCTACATTCATCAATCAAAAGCTTTATGTCGTGGAAAGTTGCTTAGCATAAGAACTAACATTTAAACAACTAAGGTCAAGATCGAACATAAAAATTCTTGAAACACAATTCATTGATCCCCATGGTTTTTTCCATACTTGCTTTTCAAAGGTTCCTTATGAGCTTGATTATTTTACTTTTTCACCTTTCATGGGTAAATAGGTATATATTTGGGCATATAATTGGTGGGGGTCTGTTTTTGTTTTTAATAAACACCAAAACATTGGTTTCTATCATTGCTGGCCAATTATACTATTACATAGTATTAGAGTAGTTTTAAAGATATGAATAAGGACTTTAAAAGTTAATTAGAAAACATGCATTTAGATATTTAAAAAATTCCTTGTACATGTAGTTATGCATCCATGGAAATTTTCCTTTCATTGTAAATTTTTGTATTTGTCGGTTCTCAAATTCAAGGTAACATGTAAACATGCATACATGTTATGTATAGCAAATTTCACATGATAATTATGCAAAAACAAAAACATTCAAGATTCAAACATTGGAAATTAATAAGTTTGTGGGAGAATTCAACCCAATTCTATAAATACTTTTGCTCATTACAACACAATTTGATTGCAAAAAGAAACACCCACATAAGCACCCCAACCCCACATATCTAGAACTCCCAAATATAAATAGTTCTTCAACAGAAAGTCATATCTAAAATCCCTAAAACCTTACCTCTCACATATGGATATAAACATGTACTTCTTAAAAGGATATGCATATGGATATGCATAATCATAAAATGCCCCTCTACAAGTTATGGATAAAGTTGAATATCAAAAATTGAACAACTCCAAGATAGAACTTCATGCATATCCATCATTATGCATGTTTGTATTCGGACTTTTCCAAATACCTAGCCAACATTTGGTTTCCACTCGCCATTTTCTCGAAAGAAGCATTTAATGAAATTGCATAGTTGGTGACAATATAAGGAAGTTGGCATTTCTTTGTTGGATGATGAATATGGGGAATTTGCAAAATAGATGAAAACAAAACAATTTTGCCCCACTTCACACAAAAGGCATTCATGAGTTACACAATGAATGAAATTAGTCATACTTCCCAATGAAAGTGAACAATGAATTGGGGGGAGGAGGTGTAATGTTTCTTTGTGGCAAAGTTGTTGCATTGTGTACACAAAAAAAAACTAAACTAAATGGTTTGTTATATATTTTTGGTTTTTTTTTCCTAAAAAATTGTCAAAAAAAGAAATGTCTTGGTTTTTGAAAAAATGTTGTCACTTTTAAAGTGCCTCCAAAACCTTTTTGCCACTCTAGTGTTTTTTGCAAAAAAAATTGTATAATTAAAAAAAAATGTCACCATCTATTGTTAAATCTACCTTGGGATACTCACCACCTATTCCTATCGCAAAAAAATGAAAAAAATACTAAGTGGGTGTTGTAAATTTGGAAAAATGAAGACATTTGAAAAATAATTTTTGAAGTATAAAATATTAAATGTGTTTTAAAAGGCCAAAACTTCTCAAAAATGTAAATTGTAAATTCTTTACAAGGTTTGAGAAAGTAGAAAGTTATTTGAAAGGTTCTACACTCAAGTAAGTTTTAGAATATAAACTGTTGAAGGTTTTCATAAAGTTCCATGTTTGTAAAGTTTAAAAAAGTTTAGCTTCTAAAAGTTCCTTTCGGCAATGTGTATGCAGAGGCAATATGGATACCTACTAAAAGTTTCATCAACACCAATTGTGATCTAGAGGTACTTCCACTCAAATGTTTCGCTTGTACTACAACTTTACGCATCAATAAATTTTCTTGCTTAAGATCCCTGTCACACCCTGTATTTTGTGTTGATAAAATATTATGTATTTTTTATTGTATTTTTTTTATAGGGAACTTTCATCTCGATAGAATTCATTAGGAAGTTTTCAGTGTCTTTTGTTTGAGGGATACCAAATACCCCGTAACAAGATTTGTCTAAAGTTATGTATAAATTGTTGTGTGATTTTGTGCATTGTGTAGTTCTTGTCCATCATTATCAATAATTGTCTTGCTTAAGGACATTTTTTGGGGGAACTAGGATGATGAATGAACTTGAAGATGTTTCCCTTGTACTACAACTTTATGCATCAATAAAATTTCTTGCTTAAGCTCCTTGTCAAACACCTTGTATTTTGTGTTGATAAAATCTTACATATATTTTATTTTCAAATCTAGTTTTGCCTATGATAATAGGGAACTTTTGAGAGATGCCAAATACTCCTTAACAAGATTTGTGTAAAGTTTATATATAGATTGTTGTGTGATTTTGTGCATTGTGTAGTTCTTGTCCACCACTATCAATAGTTGTCTTGCTTAAAGACAATTGTTGGGGGATTGGGATGATGGATGAACTGAAGGAACTTGTTCCAAGTTCTGAAGATGAAAACTCCCATTGTCCAATTTCTTCGACCTCAACTTTCTGAATTACATCTAGGTAAGTCCAATCAAATACAAATTTTTAACAAAAACTTGGACCAAAACTTCCCGGTTGGCCACTTGTCCTAAAACACCCAGCGAGGTTTGGGCCTGACATTTGCATGTGTTTTGTGCTCACTTTTTGGCCAAGGTCTCGTGTCTCTTCCCACTATCATAGTGTGATTTGTGTGGAAGGCTATGAAGTTTGGAAGCAAAGTTGTTGCTTTGGTGTCAGGAAGCTGTTACTAGTAGGCTAGCTGAGGATATTAGACTAGCTTGGGTGTTGAGAGAATTTGGAAAGCAAGGCTCCAGACCTCCAGAGTCCAAGGAGTGGGAGACGCCAAGTGGCAGGTACTTGGTGTTATACCAGTTCAATAGTAATTCATTCCTGGCACTCATAATTACTGAACAACACAAAAACCAAGGCACCTGAAGATGGTAGCAACTTTGTAGTAGAAGAAGCTCTGGAAAGCGCACACCTGTTGTTCTCCTCATGCAAATTCATAAGCTGTCTTTCTTAAGTAGGTAGTTAAGGAAGGACTACAACTGACACAAGATCTAGTGAACTAACTATCAGAAGTAGTCATTCATTGTATTGGGGCTTGTGGGAACCCCTATATTGGATGCCAATTTACAGGTCTAAAGTCTAAACCCATTTTCACCTTCTTTGAAGGTTGTACTTCATCCAAAGTATTATGGCATACAGACCATTTCACTGGTGTTGTTGCAGCCTGAAAGTTGATAGCATGGCTCTAAACAGCAAGCAGTAGACTATGTATAATTTTGAACTATTCAAAGAATGATGCTTCAGATGAAGGTTGGATATGTCTTGAATTTAGAAATACCTAGCAAGCTGTAGAAAGCAGGTGCAACACTCTTTCATACAAATAATGGGCTTGTTGTATTTAATCCAATTTGAGCTCTGTGTCACTGCACACTACCGGTGACGATCAATTATTATTATTATTATTTTTATGGTTTTCAATAATTTTATTTATGTCAATGTCAAATTAATTTAAATTAATATACATTTCACGGACATGAGAAGACACATGTTAATTTATTTTTTTCATATCCATGTTGGTGGATAGGAAAAGAGAGAGAGGTAGTTATAAAATGGAGGTAGTTATTACTAGGAAAGGTGAGAGATAGTTATTAAGAAAGTTAACAGGAAAAGGAAATAATTATGAAAAAAGAAATGAAGTAATTAGGCTTGAAAATAAAATAATTATTTCTGAAATAATCTTTAGAAAGGGTTGATGGATCACCATATGAATGATTCCAAAAAACCTCCCATAATTACTCGTCAATGGAATGATGGAATCACCAGACTCCACACACTAAAAAGAATGCCATGAATCTGTTTTTTGGGTCAAAATCTTTTTTCCCAAAAATTCCAGTTGCAATTTCATGCATAAATAGAATTGAGTACCCAATTCCAGGTCCAATTCTTGAAAGTTTCCAGTTTCAATTTTGGTTCTAGAACTGGTTCCAAAAAATCAGACTCCATTCTGGTTCAGTTTTTACTAATTGGAACTAGAACCTCTGGTTCTTCTAACATGTCAAACCCGACAATCCCTCAACACTGGTTTAAACCAGTGTTGATTGGTTATTGGATTTTTTTCATAACCATTGGGTAAAATATATATATATATATGCATAACCAACAGTTATTATAACCCAAAGAAGTCATAACCTAACTAGGCTAACACCCATTTATATATATATATAAATATATATAAATGGGTGTTAGCCTAGTTAGGTTATGACTTCTTTGGGTTATAATAACTGTTGGTTATGCACAAAGGTAGGTTATCAAATAACTAGTTGATAACCTCCAATTATTAGCTGGTTACAGAGGTTTTTACCCCCAAAAAAATAATTTCTGTTTTCTTTTCTGTCATAAATTCTTTTAGTTTTTTAAAATTAATAACCTCCTGGATGATAACTAGGTCATCAAGATTCTAGGTAGGTTATTAAAATTTTGAAATCTTAATACTACTTGGCTAAGTTATTAACCAGTTTATCAAAATGGTAACTGATTAATAAGTTATTAATAACCGAAGTTTAATAACTGGGTCAAAATTCAATCACCGGCCAAACACTGGTTTAGACTTGTGAATTTGCACAGGATAGGGTTTAGGGTTTAGGGTTCCATAAGGCCCATTCAAAACAAGGACTACTTATGATTATTAGCCTTATTGAGAGAGCATGCCCAACAACAGCCCTCTATTGGGTATTTAGAACATCTAGTGTGCACTATTTAGTTTCTCCCCTATTCTTCTTCTCACCCAAGAACCTGAAAAGATGGGACTCTTTGAAGTGAGAAACTAATCAATACAGTTGGCCAATGAGAAAACAATTCTTTCCAGTTACAGGCCCCCCATCCAGGGCGCTGCAAAAATTGTTGAACACTTTTCCAGGCCCCGAAAGAGGATTCACAATCTTTAGCTCTAAAGCTTCCTCCAAAAAGTACCTTACAAGTCAATTTATTGCTGCCATTGGGCATCCTCTCACAAAGTGTGAACCTTAGTTCGGGCCTGTAAATATGTGAATACTGTCAAGGCAGGCTAATGATTGTGTTTGATCGGGCAACCATAATGATTGACCCAGATGATGACATTTTAAGAGTCTCTCTCACTTTATACGATCCATTTTTCAGATTGGCCAACAATAGATGATTAGCCCAGGAGGTGACATGTTATGTAGTCTCTCACTTTATGCTGTTCACTTGTTCATGTTCATTGGGGGGAGAGGGAGGGAGAGAAAATGAAATAATTAACACGGAGTATAACGTTAGATGTGATAGAAATACTCTTAGAGGCTCAAATAGGTGGTGTGGTTGGTGATGCTTTAAACAGCTAAATGCAAAATGTAACACTTAAACTACTATTTTTTTAGTACTTACATTTATAGCACTTCTGTAAATAAATAGCCCAGAAGAAGGAAGCAACTCGTATGTTAGAAGCATAATAACGAAAAGCAGGATGCAGCTTCCATCTGCAGTCAGTTCAATTTGTTGAATCCAATGGATTGTCAGAGGAATTGGCAGCTGGAGTCTAGTGTGTGATGAGCACAAAGAGAGAGAGAGAGAGAGAAAAGAGAGAGATCCGTACCCAGTAAGATCTGATCTGAGTCATATTCTTCCCCTCCCATTCCTCATTAGGCAATGTGTTGAACAAGCTGATGTAATGCCTGCAGGATAAGCTTTGGTAGTCAACAATGAAGCTTGAAACTGTGATGATGATGATGATGACGACGAAGATGATGATACCCACACACAATTTTAGGTTTGGTTGCAGAGTTAATCATCATTGTCGTGCTTTTTTTTCTCTCATCGTGGCCTTCTCATCATTTTTCCCTGTCCGAGCTGTGTTTTGCAAATCACCAGCTCATGCTTATTAGCAGGCACATACTCGACTGACTGACTGGCTGGATCTCTGGATGCGCACACACCAAGCATGGAAGTTCAGAGATGCTTTGCTTTGAATGACAAATTCTGCTAAACCCTATTTCTGCTGCTACCAAGAAATTAGTATGTTGATTGGCACCCACCAAATACTAAATAGGTTCCCAACTGAGGGGTTTCTTTTTTTTTTTTTTAAATTATTTTTTGGCTAGAATTTTAGCCACTTGGCAACAAAAGGAGGAGCTGCAACTCATTCAAAGGATTTTTTTTTGGAGAAATACCTTAGTATCTTGGCCAATTTGACACTAATTATATTATTTTCGGAAATGTTGACATTTTGAAAAATTATTTCTTCCAAATCAAAAAATATTGTGCAGGAAAATAACGCATATTTAAGAATATTGCATTTGTTGAAATGAAAATTTCAAAATTAATTAATTATTCGATGCACATGTGTTGAAATGGCCAAGGTTACTACTACGGTAATGGCCCAATGTCACACCATATTTCAAGGAAGAAATAGTGAAATCTCCAGATTTGGATAATATGTTCTAGCATGTTTCACAAAGGCCTGAAAAATGTTAGATTTGAACTTAGAGACCCCGATTTAGTCTAAGCATTGCATATTTGCAATAATGTAAATGGATTTTGGGGGTTTTCACCATGGTTGCCAATGTGGGTGCTTGTTCACCCAAGGCCTAGACCACACCTATCTCACAACTTTTTTTTTTACCGAAGAACCCCTTGTCTCCAAGCTCTTAGGAAGTGGTATTGGGCCAGGCGAAAAAATGGTGACCAACTGCTTTAAAGAATAAAGGACTTCTTCACATTGCCTAAAATCTTCACATCTTTACGAATGTGACTTCGCCTCTTCGATCCCATTGCCATCAAATTGAAAATCACAGGTGACCAAGTTCTACACTCTAAGTGAAAAGGTTTAGAGACACAGAAATACATATCGATACGTATGCAAGAAAGAAAAGAGTTGAGTTGATTGTAAATCCAAAGAGCTTCCAACACCATCCTTTGGCATTTTAGTAGTGATATGAACAAAGTAGAATACCTAAGTGTGTTGAAAATTTGTTAATATGCTATATTGAGATCTACCATGCCACACCCCCATCCCTCAACCGTGGTTAGCTAGGGGAACTCAAACCCAACAGAAAAAAAACATTTTCTGTCCATCCACCCACCAACCCATTCATCATGGTGCACTTGTGATTGTTGTCAGTTCACTTGGGCCACTTTGTGAGGTTTAGCTTGGGGAACTCGAATCCAACAGACATGTATTTTCTGTCCACTCACAATCCATTCATCCATCCATCCATCATGGTGCATTGGTGACTGTGGTTGGTTCACTCTGGCCACTTGCAAAGTAACAAGTAAGAACAACAAAATGCAATGCCACAAACAACAAACATGTTATATCAAGCCTACTTGTGAGTCCTTCCTTAAGGACCTACCTACTTACTTACCTACCTACTTAAGGCAGCTGCTACTTCCACATAAAAACAACAAACAACAATTGTTGGATGTGTGGCTTGTTACAACTAATGACAATCATTAATCCATTTATTACACCCCAAAAGTTCCTTCATCCATGATACCACCTCCCCATTATATACCACTACACACCTCCCTCTTTGGACCCATTTCTAAATGCTCCTTTCTCTTCTACTTCTTCTCCACTCCATCCCCAAAATACACACCCCCTATATAGTTCCTCATTTTTCCTTACAGTCTATGTCTCACCCTCCTACTTTGCTTTGCAAGTGTCCATTTTTTCCATTAAATTTTGTTTTTGTTGTTGTTGTTGTTGTTGTTGGTTGTTATAGCAATTTCTTTTGGGGGGGGGGAGTGGGTGGGTGAGTGAGTAGGTGGGTTTAAAGAATTGGGGGTGGTGGTGGTGGTGGTGGTGGACATTTTGTACACAAGAAGGTGATTTGATGAGTTGTGAAATTTCTTGTTATTTTTGAATAAATTGGGGAGAGGTGGGAGTGGTGGGCACTTGAGTGAGTGAAGGACTCAGAAGTA
>Ga0209208_10007507_pt1 | contig 14751 bp, 17 predicted proteins | sample S1TSphfallax_3_FD_187694 | JGI IMG/M metagenome (GOLD analysis project Ga0209208, IMG submission 187694) | Host-associated microbial communities from peat moss isolated from Minnesota, USA - S1T2_Fd - Sphagnum fallax MG (SPAdes) (version 2) | ecosystem: Host-associated > Plants > Peat moss >...
TATCATGTCTATATATCGTTGAAAACAATGTTTTTATGGCGCGCCAGGAGCTATGGTTACCGCATTGACTCTGTTGCCTGGCAACAGTCGATCCCATAGAAAACGAGGCTTCCGCCATGAAAACATTCGTCCGAGTCCTAGTTCTTTCGCTCGTCGCCACCGGTGCGTTCGCTTCTTCGCACTACCGTGATGGAGTCCCGACCGTGCATTCCAAAGTCAGCGCGATGCCAGTGCCGATCTGCCCCCCGAGTGACCCGAACGGCTGTGGTCTCTGCCAGTTCAACGGCTGCCCGCCAGACGGAAAGTAATCTTTCCCCTTGGTAGTCTTCCCCGGCTGAGCTATGCTCCGAGGGGAGGGTCCAGGGCCTTGATTGCTCTCGTCAATTTGTTGGATCTACTGGAGCCAGCCCTCTGCCTTGCCGTGCTTGTGTTGCTCGCCCGCTCAGGGCAGTTCCGCTCCTATGTCTTTGTAGGCGGGTTCCTCGCGACACGATGCCTCAGTTGCGCCCTGCTGCTGGCTCTGGTTCATCCGATCTGGCTGCATCATCTGGGACTGCTCTGGAGCATTCAGAAGGTCTACATGTTCTACTTCGTCGTGTACTGGTCCAGCTACGCGATCGAAGCGGCGCTGGAACTTGGAATCATCTACAACATCTATCGGCTCGCGATGGCCCCGCTGGAGGGCCTGCGCGAGCTGGGGATGATCGTCTTTCGCTGGGCTGCGGCCATTTCGCTGGCGCTGGCGGTGGCGGCTGGCTTCGGTCCGCACCTCACCAGCTCCAGCTTTGTGGTGCACGCCGTCTCGCAACTGCAGCAGACGCAGAGTGTGCTCACGCTCTCCATGCTTTTGTTTGTCTGCTTCACCATCAAACCGCTGGGACTTTCCTACCGCAGCCGGATGTTTGGCATCTGTCTTGGTCTGGGCGTGATGGCTGCGACCGATCTGGTCATCTCGGGCTGGATGACCGTGGTGGGTACCAAGATCGTTCCCCTCTCGTTCGTCTCCGGTTTGGCAGCTTGCGTCGGGCTCGCCACCTGGAGCCTCTATTTTGCAGTGCCAGAACCCAAGCGCCGGCTGATCCTGCTGCCAACGACGTCACCGTTCTTCCGCTGGAATCAGATCTCCGAGGTGCTCAACGACGATCCGGGATACGTGGCAATCGGGGAAGTAACGCTCGACATGTTCGCGCCGGCAGAGGTCGAAATCATGCGTCGCGCTTCGGCCAAGATGTAGCTTGTTGGGTCGTTTTCTCTATGCAACAACTTCGTTGATCCTCCCTATTCTTCGCTGGGCCGGTGCGCCAGGCCCGTGCGCCGCTTCTCCGGCAGAATCACGTCGCGATTTTCTGGCGCCGTGGGATGCACGCCGAAGTCCCACACGCTCAGGTTCACCTGGTTGTCGGCCAGAATCTCGATCAGACAGTATTCACCGAAGAGCAGCCGTTCCGTCGGAACAATCTTCGTCCAGTGTCCACCCGGCAGCAGGGTCGATGACGTCTGGATCACGTCTTCCTCGCGGCGGGTCGAGCCCTCGCGCGAGGTGTTGAAGCTGGCGACCACGCGCGCATCCTGCCGCACATCCACGCGCACGATGGCGTAGCGGGCGTTGGCCAGCGGCTTCTGCTTGACCGCGCTGCTGGACGATGCGCCGTGGGTGTCGACCGTCAGCACGTCGCCGCTTGAAACTTCGTCGTCATCCATGCGGATGTAGAACGCCGGGTCGGCCACGTGCACCTGCACGGCAGCCTTTTCGCCCTTCAGCACCAGCAACTGGTGCGTCGTCGAGTTGGGATTGATGATCCCCCGCAGGATGCTGTGCCCGGTCTCCTTGTTCAGATCGCCCTCGGACTGCATGAGCGGCACCAGCTCCGGCGTGCCTTGCCAGGTGTCGAGCGCGAGCGCCGTATCCTCGGGGACCAGATGCAGATCGGGCGCAACCTCCGGCGCCAGCGAGGCGCGCTCGGCTTCTTCCTTGACCAGTTCCGGATCAAGCGGCGGTGCAGGACGCTGCGGCACGCCGTTAGCATCCAGCGAAGCGTCGGAGTGCTGCTGGTCCCATCTCTTCGTTGCGTCGAGATCGACCAGGTCGAGCGGAATCTCTTCCACCTCGCCGCCGCGTTCGGCGCTGACGAACTGCACCCGCGAGCCGACGACCTTATAGCTCATGACGATCTGGTAGGTGCCGTCCTTCAGAATCAGGCGGGTGCGATGCGGCGGCACAGTCTGCTTCTGGGCGGGGTCGGAGCCATCGCGCGAGGCCAGCTGGGCGTGCGCTGGAACGAGGACCGCGATCGACAACGCGATGGCTCCGGCGACGATGAACCTGCGCGGCATGGCAACCCTCCGCAGAAGATTCTATGACGCGGAGGGTCGCATGTGTGCAAGGCGGATCACGCGGCGTCTCCCGCCGGCTTGCCCGGCGCGCGGAAGGCTCGGCGTTGCAGCTTCGCCTGGAAGGCTCGGCGGGAGGCTTCGATCTGCGCTTTGTTGGCGCGCTGCTGCTTCATCTGGCGTTGCAGCTGGTTGGTGTTTTGCAGGTCTTGCGGGTCCTGGGCGGCGCAGGAGCCCGCGAGTGCAAGGCCCAGCGTAAAGAGTCTGGCGGAACGGTAAAGTTGCATGAATCGCCCTCGTGTTGGGTTGGACGTGCGACAGCCTGTGGAAGTGGTACGCATGTCGGCTGGCGAAAACATTGCAAGAAATCCGAGCGGATGGCGGGTGCGTCCGTCTGTGCTTGTAGAAGGCCTTCATGACCGCAGCCGGGGAAGTGATCTTGATCGTCGCGAACGAGCGCAGCGAAGCCGAGGTGGACCTCGCTGCGCTGGTGGAGAGTTACGGGCCGCTGCTGTTTCGCGTCGCGCACTCGGTGCTGCGCAGCCGCTCCGAGGCCGAAGACGTGGTGCAGGATGCCTTCGTGAGAGTCCTGCAGCATCGCACGAAGCTGCCCGCCGTACGCGATCTGCGCGCCTGGCTGGTGCGCATTGCCTGGAACCTGGCGCTCGACCGCAAGCGCCGCGGACGGCCGGAGCAGTTGGAGCCGGAGTGCGCGGCGTCGTTGCTGGCTGGATCGCTGCCGCCTGACCAGGCGCTCCAGGAGACGCGCCGGATGGCCCTTCTGGTGGCAGAGATCGACAAACTGCCCCGGCTGGAGCGTCAGGTATTACTGCTCTCGGCGATGGACGAGCTTTCGGGCGCGGAGATCGCGCAGGTGGTGGAGAAGTCGGACTCGGCGGTACGGGCTTTGCTGTTTCGCGCGCGCTGCCGTCTGCGCGAACGCATGGAGCAGTTGGAACGCAGGCAAGGAGGACCACGATGAGCGATCGCAACCAAGAGTCGCTGGACCGGCTGTTGCACGGGTTAGGCTCCGCGGAGCCCGGTGCAGGGTTCGAGCAGCGAGTGCTCGCGGGAGTCGCGGCACGGGTTGCGGTGCGGCAGCCGCATCGTCCGGTCCGGCTTGCTTGGGGATGCGGGCTGGCGGCGGCCATCGTTGCCGCGCTGGGTGTTGCCGCGCCGCTTCACCGGCCCGCGCCGCACGCGGTGCCGGTAGCGACGGCGCGCACTCCACAAGTGCTGCCTGCGGAGCCAACTTTCGCCGGGAGTCACGCGGCGAGAGGGTTCGCACGACCGGTCCTGCGGCACGCGGCACACACCGCACACCGCAACCAAGATTCGCAGGCGCTGGTGAGCTTTCCTGCGCCGCCTGAGCCGCTGACCGAACAGGAGAAATTGCTGCTGCAGATCGCGCACCGCCGCGATCCACAGGAAATGGCGATGCTGAACCCTGCGGTTCAGGCCCAGCAGCAGGCCGCCGAGGCCGCGGAATACGAGGAGTTCTTCAAGCCGCCGCCGCTTCCGCCGGAAGACGATGCAACAACCCCCATCAAGGAAGACAAGGGAGAGACACGATGAAGCTTTCAGCAGCCATTCTCAAGGCGGTTCTTCTGTCCGCTTTCGCCACCACGTTCGCCGTAGGACAGACGACGCCTGCCGCTAAGCCGGACGAAAAACCTGCCACGGAGAAGCCCGCTCAGGATGAATCCTCAGCCAGGGTGATGACGACAAGAGACTTCGGCAGGATGGACCCTCGGCCTGTGAAAACTTTCTACCTTGCCAATGCCAGCCAGCCCAATGACGGCAACGAGATCTTGACCGCTCTGCGGCTGCTACTCGACCCTAGCGTCAAGCTTTATCTCACCCCGACAGACAACTCGATCACGATACGCGGGAGCGCTGAACAGATCGCACAGGCGCAGAACCTCATTGCGGAGCTCGACCGGCCGAAGAAGCTCTTTCGCCTCACCTACACGGTGACGGAGTCGGATTCCGGCAAGCGCATCGGCGTGCAGCACTTCTCCATGATCCTGACCGCCGGACAGCGCACGACATTGAAGATGGGAAGCAAAGTGCCGGTCGCGACGGGATCGTATGACGAAGGAAAGAATGGTGCCCAGACGCAGTTCACTTACCTGGACATTGGCATGAACTTCGACGCGACGCTGCAGCCTGTGGCAAATGGCGTCAGCCTTTCGTCCAAGGTCGAGCAGTCGAGCGTGGCGGAGGAAAAGTCGGGCTTCGGTCCGCAAGATCCGATTGTGCGTCAGGCCGTGCTCACGGGAACGGCGGAGCTTGCGCTCAACAAGCCCCTGCTTCTGGGTTCGCTCGACGTTCCCGGGAGTACGCGACATCTGGACGTCGAAGCGGTAGTGGAGCTGGTGCATTAGGCTCCCGGTGCACGGGGTATCCTAGACCTACCCCGTGAATCCTTCCTCCAAGCTCTCGCCGCGCGTGCTCTTCGCCTTTGCCTGCGTCTATCTCTTCTGGGGATCGACCTACCTGGCCATCCGCTATGGCGTGGAGGTGCTGTCGCCCTTCGTTCTGGGCAGCATCCGGTTTCTCATCGCGGGGCCGCTGATGCTCGGCCTCTGCGCCGCGCGCGGGTTGAAGCTGCGCCAGACGCGCCGCGACTTCGCCCTGATGGCGCTGATCGGCGTGCTCATCCTCGGCATCGGCAACACCTTCGTCATGTGGGCGGAGATCGATCTGCCCTCCGGCTTCGCCGCGCTGCTGCTGGCCGTGATTCCGCTCTACGTGGCGCTGCTGGAGTTCGTCCTGCCGGGTGGCGAGAGCCTGCGCCGCCGCGGATGGCTGGGGATCGGCATCGGCTTCGCAGGGCTCGTGCTGCTGCTCTGGCCGCGGCTGCGCGAGGGTTTGCAGGGACACTCCGGGCAGCTGCTGGCTGCCTGCGTCGCGCTGGCGTCGGCGTTCTCGTGGACCTGTGGATCGGTATTTTCGCGCCGCGCCAAACTGGCCGCGCCAGCCTTCGTCGCTGCCGGTTGGCAGATGCTCTTCGCCGGCGTTTTCAACTTCGGCCTGGTCCTGGTGCTCGACGGCGCGCGCGGGATGAAGAACGCACACTTTTCGATGCAGGCGTTCTGGTCGATCGCCTGGCTGGTGACCTTCGGCTCGCTGGTCGGCTACTCAGCGTACATCTACCTGCTGGAGAACGTTCCGGTCGCGAAGGTCTCCACCTACGCCTACGTGAATCCCATCGTCGCTGTGGTGCTGGGGGCGGTCTTCCTGCGCGAGCGCTTGGTGCCGGTGGAATATCTGGGCATGGCGGCGATTCTGGCGGCCGTTTACCTGGTCACCAGCTCGAAGCTGAAGAGCGGCGTTCCGGTCGCGGAGTTGGAGATGGTCCCGCTGGAGGCGCAGAGCTGAAACACAACGTTTTCCCCCGCTTCGTGTCTCTAAAGGCGCAATGCTGGGGCTGTGGAGTGGGAGCTTTAGGTTGTGGGGCCGCGTCTTGGCGGCGGTTCTGCTGAGTTGGGTCTGTGCTTCGGCGCATGCGGCGATTACCGTGCTGGTGGGCGAGCCCTTCGGCAACTTCGGCACCATGATGCCGGTGGGTCATACCGCGATCTATCTGGACCGCGTCTGCGCCGACGGCCCCTTGAAGCTGCGCATGTGCCGTCCGGGCGAGCCGCAGGGGGTGGTGATCGCGCGCTATCACCAGATCGGTCATCTGGACTGGCTGGCGTCGCCGGTGATGGAGTTCCTCTACGCGACCGAACGCCCGGAAGACGTCTTAGCCTACGCGACGATCGACAACTCCTGGGATCTACGCGAGATCTACCGCCGCAAGTACCTCCGCCAGATCATCCCCGACGGCACCGAGTACGACAAAGCCACCAACGAATGGTGGGAGTCCGCCGGAACCGCCTACACGCGGCGCATCTGGGGCTACCAGTTGGCAACCACGCGCGAGCAGGACGAGCGCTTCGTCGAGTACATGAACGAGCGGTCGAACGTGCATGCCTACCGTCTGAAGAACAACAACTGCGCCGACTTCGCCGCCAACATGGTGAATCTTTACTTTCCCGGCGCCGTAAAGCGCGACAAGGTCGCCGACTACGGGTGGATGACGCCCAAGAACGTCGCCCGCTGCGTCGAAGCTTACGGGCAGGCGCATCCGGAGCTCGACTTCAGAGTCTTCGAAATTCCCCAGGTGGCCGGATCGCTGCGCCGCAGCCGCCCGGTCCGTGGCGCGGCTGAGGCCGGACTCAAGACCAAGCGCTACCTGTTCACCCTTTTGCTGATACAGCCCGAGGTGCCGATCGTGTCCGAGATCCTCTACCTGAAGCATGGTCGCTGGCAGATCGGACGCGGCGCGGAGATCGTTGGCCCCAAGGACTTCTACGATCCCGGGCCTGCGTCGCCCGGAAGTTCCATGATCGCCGCCAGGTAAAGATGGTTGGTGCCATACACCGCGTCGCGGGCTGCTCCCGTCTAGAGGAAGGCGACGGACTGGACGCCGGCGACGTCGAAGCGCTTGCGGCAGCGGATGTTCTTGCAGCCGACGAGGTCGTCGCGTCGGACCATATAGCTCTGCGCCTTGGCGAAGCGGGCGCGATCGCGTTCATCGGCGCCGCGACCCAGCTGCGCTTTCTTGCGGCGCACCAGCCAGTTCAACTGGTATTCGTTCTGCTGCCCGCAGTGCGGACACGTCATGATGTGGGTACGGGATTCGGGCCGCTCGTCAAAAAAGTCGCGTTCTTCCATGCTGATCCTCCTCAGCGCGGGGTGGACACCGGGCGGCGCGACGTTGGGCGCCGGACGAGGTGTGGTGTCCCCTCCGGTATGGAGTATTGCATACTGGGTGGGAGAAACAGAAGGGCGTGGGCCGTGGCGAAGAAGGCGAGGAAGGGCGTGTTCTCGGTGGTGAAGGCGGTCAAGGAGAACGCGCGCGCCCGGGTGGGAACGCCTCCGCCCGAGAAGATTCTTCCCGACCCCAAGGCCAAGGAACTGCGCAAGCCGAAACATAAGGAGACGCTCGCGGATCTGCTGGAGAGAAACGAATCGCAGACGTCTTGATCGAGCTTCGTAGCACATCCTGACTTTTCGACATGACGCAAGTTGTATTCAACCGGGCAGCCGGTTCGTCCGATACTCCGCATATGAATCTGTTCGGGGTTGGACTCAGCTTGCCGGGCTCGCGGACCCGTCGAGCGTCCGGTGCTTTGGCGGCGTCTCCGGTAAAAGGAGCACGCCGGAAGGTCGGACGCCGTGACGCGATGGCGGAGATGGCGGCGGCGGCCAGCGAGTTTGGCGCGCTCAGCCTACGGCTGGTGCAGACCTCCATGGCGGCGGCGAAGCGGTCGAACACGCAACGGACACGGGTGCAGGACGTTGCCCGCATGGAGCAACAGATTCAGGCTTCGGCGCGCCGCAATGGCGTCAATAGCCGCGAGACCGCGCAGAAAACCGAGGCTGTCTCCCAGGACACCGACAAGGGACAGGAGACCATGGAAGCAACCACCGTTGCGATGCAGCAGATGGTGGGAACGGTAAGTGAGAGTGCCACGCTGATGCGGGAGTTCGTGACCCGCATGGCGGAGGTCAACCGCATCGTCGGCACCATCTCCGAGATCGCTCGCCAGACCAACCTGCTGGCGCTCAACGCGGCCATCGAGGCAGCGCATGCCGGCAGCGATGGCGACGGTTTCACGGTGATTGCCCAGGAGGTTCGCTTGCTGGCAGACCGCGCGGGCCAATCGACCATGGAAGTCACCGAAAAGGTCGGCAAGATGGCCGCCAGCGCGCTGGCCGCTGAACAGGCGATGCTCATTGGCCAGGCCGCTGCGGAGAACAGCATTCTGAAGAACGCTGAGGTGCAACGCTCGTTCCGTGCCATTCGCGATGCGATGCACGAGGTGCAGGCCATGTCAGCGCAGGTGGCTGACGCCTCGGAAAGGCAACTGGCCGCCGGAGAACGGGTCAGCGCCTGCGTGACCGAGATCGACGGCATGGCGCTCGAGTGTACCCAGGAGGCCGATGCCTCGGCCGAGATGAGCATCCGCATTGTGGAGTGCGCCGCGCAGATGCAGGCCGTGCTGGGCCGGATCGGATCGTTTGCCGGCCGCCGCCAGACCCCCGAGAACGCCGAAGCCGCCCGGCTGATCGAGCAGATGGACCGGCACCGGCCCGCGGTAGAGCACGGCTGCGAACTGCTGCGCCGGCAATGCGCGCAGAGCGGAAGCCCGGCATTGCGCGGCAACATGGAGCTTGAAGGCAAGCAGCTTCCGGCGCTTTGGTTTGGCGGAACTCCAGCGGCGGAGGCGACTTCGTGGGTCGACTCGGTGAAGCAGCAGACCGGCTGCCTGGCGACTATCTTCGTCCGCGACGGCAGCGATTTCGTGCGCGTCGTGACCAATGTCCTGCGTCCGGATGGGAAACGCGCGGTCGGTACGGTGCTGAATCCAAAGGGCATGGCCATTGGCCGGTTGCAGGGCAAGACGGGCCACCAGGGTGCGGCCTACATCCTCGGCAAGCCGTTTACCGCGTTGTACGAGCCCGTGCTCTCGCTCTCCGGCGAGGTGATCGGCGCGCTTTACGTGGGACATCCGGTCGAGTAATTCTTCCCGTCGAGCTGGAGTTCGGTAAGCTGGAGGGATGAACCTTGATCTGACGCTCGTGTTGTTTCAGATCGTCGTCCTGCTGTTTTCGTTCAGCGTGCATGAAGCGGTGCACGCGTACGCGGCCATGCGGTTCGGCGATCCGACAGCGTACATGCTGGGCCGGGTGACGCTGAATCCGGCGCGGCACATCGATCCCTGGGGTTCGATCCTGATGCCCGCGGTCAGCTTCCTCTTCGGCGGAACCCTGGTGGGCTGGGGTAAGCCGGTGCCGGTCACCCTGCGCAACTTCAAGAAGATCAAGCGCGACGACTCGCTGGCGACGCTCGCCGGCCTGCTGAGCCATCTCGCGCTGGCGACGATCGCGGTGGTCTTGCTGATCATGCTGAAGCATACCACCGCGGTCGGCGGGGACGCGGTCGTCTCCGCCATGCGCATGGTCAACCACGACCCCAGCGTGGACATGACGGCGCTTCCCCGGCTGTTTCCTCTCGCGCTGCTGCTGTATTACTGCGTGGTGACGAACATCCTGTTATTCGTCTTCAACCTGATTCCCGTGCCGCCGCTCGACGGCAGCCGCTTCATCCGCTACGTGCTGCCCTACAACGTGGAGCGCATGTACGACCGCATCGGCATGCTGGGTTCGTTCGTCATGTTCTTTCTCGCGGCGCGGATCATCTTCCCGATCTTCTATCCGCCGCTGATCGGCACCTTCGATGGATTGCTGTTGAGTTTGTAAGTGAGAGAGTCTGCGCACGCTATGAGTGAAGTGAAACAGGAGTATGGCCGCAAGCGCGTCCTCAGCGGCATGCGGCCCACCGGCAAGCTGCACCTGGGCAATTACATGGGTGCGCTTTATAACTGGGTGAAATTGCAGGACGAGTATGAGTGCTACTTCTTCATCGCGGACTGGCACGCGCTGACGACGGACTACGAAGATCTAGGGAATCTAACGGGGAATATCCGCCAAGTCGCCCTCGACTTTCTGGCTGCGGGCCTTGATCCTGAGCGTTCGACGGTCTTCGTTCAGAGCGATGTGCCGGACCACGCGGTTCTGAACGCGCTGCTTGGCATGATCACGCCACTGAGTTGGCTGGAACGAGTCCCGAGTTACAAAGATCAGCAGGAGCAACTCCGCGAGAAGGACCTGGCGACTTACGGGTTTCTCGGCTATCCCCTGCTGCAAACCGCGGATATTCTCATCTATCAGCCGAACTATGTACCGGTGGGATTAGACCAGGCGTCGCATGTGGAACTGACCCGCGAGATTGCGCGCAAATTCAACCAGCTTTACCCGGGCGAGTTCTTCATGGCGGAAGACGCCGCGCCGTGGGAGCTCGAGGCGGTGAAGAAGACAGCCCGGAAGCTCTCGGGCGATAAGAACAAGCAGACGTTTTCGCCGCACGAGCTGATCGCCGCGGCTCCGCAGACCAAGCTGAAGAGCGGGTATGGCACGCGAACGATTCTTCCCGAGCCGGAGGTGCTGCTGACTCCGTCGCCCAAGCTGCCGGGAACCGACGGGCGGAAGATGTCGAAGAGCTACGGAAACACGATCCTGCTGTCGGACCCGGAGCCAGAGGTTCGCGCGAAGCTCAAGACCATGGTGACCGATCCGGCGCGCGTCCGGCGGGACGATCCGGGCAATCCAGAGGTGTGCCCGGTCTTCGACCTGCACAAGGTGTTTTCGTGCCAACAGACCCAGGCTGAAGCGGCGGAGGGTTGCCGCACCGCCGCGATCGGCTGTATCGAGTGCAAGCAGTGGCTGGCCGATGCCGTGGTGCGGGAACTCGCGCCGATTCAGGATCGCCGGCGCCGCTATGAGGCCGATCTGGTGCTGGTGGATGAGATTCTCGACGCCGGCGGAGCCAAGGCACGCAAACGCGCCGCGGAGACCATGCTGCAGGTGAGTGAAGTGATGGGTCTGCGCATTCCTCCGCGAAGGACGGGTTGCTGATGGCGGAGGATCTGGAACAAAGCGAGGCCATTCGAACGTCCGAGCCGGAGACTCCGTCGGAGCCATTTGTCCTGAAGCCGCGCCCCGCGCCCGCTCCGGCACCCGAGCCGAAGAAGCCTGCGCCCAAGGTGCAGGAGGACGCGTCGCTCTCGCCGTTCTCGATCACCGTGGGCCAGGTCTACGATGGGCCGATGGACCTGCTGCTCGACCTGATCCGCAAGCAGAACATCGACATCTACGACATCCCGATGGGCCGCATTACCGCGCAGTTTCTCGAGTATTGCCACCATCTGAAGAACACCGACGTGGATGCCGCCGGCGAGTTCGTCTACACGGCGTCGCTGCTGATCCACATCAAGAGCAAGATGCTGCTGCCGCGCGATCCCTCGGACGTCACCGGGGCCGACGCGGAGGATCCCCGGCGCGAACTGGTGGAACGCCTGCTCGAACACGAGCGCTTCAAGGCGGCCGCGCAGATGCTGGCGCAGAAACAGCAGGTCGAAGAAGCGACCTGGACGAATCCCGGCATTCGTGAGTTCCGCCACGATGCCGGGACGGAACAGGAGATCGCCGCCGATGTGCCCGATCTGGTGCGCGTGTTTCAGGACATTCTCGCTCGCCTGCGCGCCAGGCCGGTGCTGAATGTCGATGAAGAGTCGGTCACGGTGGCGCAGATGATCGATTTTGTGAAGCGCCGCCTGCTGATGGAGGAAAAGCCCGTCTCCCTGCGCCGCCTGCTGCACAACACGCACACCGAACGCGCGCTGATCTGCATGTTCCTGGCGATGCTGGAACTGGTCCGGCTGCAGGCTGTCCTGCTGCACCAGCCCGTGCTGATGGGGGATATCCTGATCAAGAAAGCCGAGGGCTTCGACCAGGTCTTCGAGGATCAGCAGGCGGCACGGGACGACTGGCGGTAAGCTTCCGGCACGCGCTCAACCAGAAGCAGCACGGTGTGCCGCGTTCTCGATCGCGCCGACCGCGAGCCGCCGTGATGTCTCCGCGGGCGATTCGAGATGCAGCCGCTTCTCCATGCTTTGTTCATCTTGTATTCATCGTCTGTTCGCAATGGGAGAACTATCGTGAGTCGACCTCAAAAATGGAACTAAGGCGACGATCTTATGGCTACTCCCGTCATCGCACCTCCGCACGGATCACTTCTTGAAGAGAAGATGAAGAAGTCGAGCCCTGGACTCATTGGCACACTGCTGTTCGTTGCAATGCTGATCGGCGGCTTGATTTACATCGGTGTGCAACTGGGAGGCGATCTCTCGATTGTCCACGATGCCAGTGTCTTCCCCTTCATCCTGCTGGGCCTCGCTCTGCTGATCGCCCTGGGATTCGAGTTTGTGAACGGTTTCCACGACACGGCGAACGCGGTGGCGACGGTGATCTACACGCACTCGCTGGAGCCGCATATTGCGGTCGTCTATTCGGGCATTATGAATTTCATCGGCGTGCTCCTGAGCCCCGGAACGGTCGCCTTCACCATCATCTCGCTGCTGCCCGTCGAACTCATCCTCAAGGTGAGCAAAGGCTCCGGCTTTGCGATGGTCTTCGCGCTGCTGATCGCGGCGATCCTCTGGAACCTGGCCACTTGGTGGCGCGGCCTTCCGGCGTCCAGTTCGCACACCATGATCGGATCGATCATCGGGGTCGGCGTCGCCAACCAGATCCTTCAGGGAAAGAACGGCACGGCCGGCGTCGACTGGACGCAGGTCACCAAGGTCTTCCAGGCGCTCTTCTGGTCGCCGCTCATCGGGTTTGTCGCGGCCGCGCTGCTCTTTCTCCTCTTCAAACTCGTTGCCCGCGACCCCAGGCTGTATCAGCCACCCGTCGGCAATGCGCCCCCGCCGCTCTATATCCGCATCCTGCTGATTCTGACCTGCGGAGGCGTCAGCTACGCGCACGGTTCGAATGACGGACAGAAGGGGATGGGGTTGATCATGCTTATCCTGGTCGGCACCGTTCCGACCGCCTATGCGCTGAACCATGCGGTGGTCAATAAAGATATCCAGCGCTTCGCCGTGGTCTCCGACCAGGCTTCCGCCGCCGTGTCTCCCTACGTCAGCCCATCGGCCTCGGTCGGCGACTATGAACCGGAGCTGGAAAACTTCGTCAGCACCAAGACGTTTACGCCGAACCTGATGCTCGCCTTCAAGGAGGAGATCAACACCATTCGGAACGAGGCTACCTCCTACGGCTCGCTGAAGGCCGTCCCGGTCGACATGCAATCGAACGTGCGCAACCAGATGTACCTCGCCAGCGAGACGCTCCGCCTGCTGCCCAAGGCAAAAGGCGCGCCCAAGTTCACTCCCGAACAAACGAAGGCGCTCGGCGACTACAAGAAGATGCTCGACACCTCCACCAAGTTCATCCCACCCTGGGTGAAGGTTGCGGTTGCGCTCGCGCTCGGCCTCGGTACGATGGTCGGCTGGAAACGGATTGTCGTCACGGTGGGCGAGAAGATCGGCAAGACCCACATGACCTACGCCCAGGGTGCTTCGGCGGAGATCATCTGCATGGCTACCATCCTTGGCGCGGATCAAATCGGCGTGCCCGTCAGTACCACGCATATCCTCAACTCCGGCGTGGCAGGGACGATGGCCGCGAACCGCAGCGGCCTGCAGTTCTCGACCATTCGCGATATTGCGTTGGCTTGGATCTTCACCCTGCCTGCGGCGGCCTTGCTCTCGGGCGGCCTCTTCGTGCTGTTCAACAAGCTGGTGGGCGCCTGATCCTGGTGCGGCGGCGGGAAAGACGCTCCGGGCTCATAGGTTGATAGACTGAATCGTCAACCTATGAGTCTGAAAGCCAAGATAGAAGCGGTCATTTACGCATCGGAAGAGCCGGTGACGCTGGCGCAGCTGGCTGGATTGCTGGGCCAGGAAGCGCAGGCGGAGCTCGATGCGCTCGCCGCCAAGCAGACCACGCTGCAGATTGTCAGCGAAGAATCCGGCGAACCGGACGACTCCGTGCAATCAGCCGCACCGGTCTCCGAGCCCGCGGAATCCGTTGCAACCGAAGCAGAACCGGTTGCCGAACCGTCGGAGACGGCCGCCGAAAAGCGCATCGCCCGGGAGCGGGAGCGCAAGCTCCGGGAGTATCTCGGCGAGATCGTCGCCCAGCTGATGCGCGACTTCCAGACCGGCGATCGCGGCCTGGAGATTCGCGAGGTCGCCGGCGGCTATCGCATGGCCACTAAGCCCGAGTATCACGATGCCGTGCGGGGCTTCGTCAAGAGCCTGAAACCGCCGTTGAAGCTTTCCCTCCAGGCGCTCGAGACGCTGGCCGTCGTGGCCTACAAGCAGCCGGTGACCGCGCCCGAGGTGTCGGAGATTCGCGGCGTCGATTCGGGCGGCGTGCTCGGCTCGCTGATGGCGCGCAAGCTGATTACCACCGCCGGCCGCAAGCAGGTGATCGGCCGGCCGATTCTCTATAAGACCACCAAGGATTTCCTGCTGCGTTTCGGGCTGAAGGACATCGGCGAGCTTCCCAGCATCGAAGAGTTTGAGAAGATGGCCAGCGAACTGGCTGAGCAAGAGGAGATCCCGATGCCGGAAGGGAAAGAGTCCGCGGCGGAAGCCACGGAAGAACAGATCACGCACGAAAACCTGGAAGAAGAGGCGCACGCGACCGAACCGCAGGCGGATGGCGACTCGGACGACCTGAATCCCGTCGAGAGCAACCGTCCGTCGGATGAACTGCCGGCGATCGACGGACGCGAATCCGGTTTGCCGCCGAACTACGACGTCCCGGGGGAAGATCCCTCGGCCGATGAAGCCGCCATCCAGGCCGGCGAAGGCGAGGAACGCTAGCCATGGCGACCGAGATCCGGCCTGTTCCCGATGACCCGAACGACGACGCGCCCTCCGACGTCATCGCCAC
>Ga0209208_10007508_pt1 | contig 14750 bp, 12 predicted proteins | sample S1TSphfallax_3_FD_187694 | JGI IMG/M metagenome (GOLD analysis project Ga0209208, IMG submission 187694) | Host-associated microbial communities from peat moss isolated from Minnesota, USA - S1T2_Fd - Sphagnum fallax MG (SPAdes) (version 2) | ecosystem: Host-associated > Plants > Peat moss >...
TAGGCTAAAAATGGTTAAACCTTGGCTAAATTAGAATTTGGCAAAACTTGAACTACATTAAAACTTAGTTAAACATTGATTAAACAAAAAATTGACTAAACATTAATTAAACTAAAACTTGGGTAAACATAGGTTAACATAATTTAAACCTAGGCTACACATGGTTAAATGTAAGTGAACCAAGGTTAAATCTAAACTAACCTCAACTAAACCTAGACTATTTACTTAAGTTAAACCTAGGTTAACCAAGGCTAACATTGATTGCACCTAAGTTAACCAAAATTAAACCTAAGTTAATTCTAAGTTAACCTATAATAACCCATGTTTACATATGTTCATTTATGTTAAATTACACTTATTTAAGTTGACATAGGGTAATCAAGGTTCACATAGGTTCACATAGGCCTACCTAGGTTAACTTAGGTTGACTTATTCAAACCTAGTTGTATGTAGGCATATATTAGGCATATATAGGCTTATTTAGGCTAATTTAGGCTTTCCTATGGTAGCTTATTAAATTGGCCTACTTATAGTAATCTAGGATGGCCTAGATTCTGACATGTGTCACATTTTAAAAAATGATTACAAGTCATGTAGTTATAATTGTTATCGTAGTAGTCATTTGTATGGTTATAATCATATAACTAGTTGTGACTAGTGTCCACATCCAACTATATGACTAAATTTGGATTTTAGTTGCAAGTTGTTTTAGTTATAAAAACCATGTTGTGATTGGGCATAGTTGTGCTTTCACAATCTCTAAAACATAAAAAAGACATATATGCAAAAACATTGGGACATGTAGAAATGTCTACAATTTTTAATTTCCTAATATGCATTTTGATCCTCGTGGTGCTTCCCATGTATAACTACTCACAATAATTACATTTTCATTTCTTAAAACCCATACTTGCATAAGTTCCAATGATGGTGGTGTGTTCCCACACAACATCATAAGAGCACCCCCTTAATGTTTCCTTCATGCTTGGGAAATAATATTATTTCGTAGTATATAATTGATGTAACCAAGTTCCTCCAAATTGCAATATTATACTACATACCCAAATGAGTTTAAAAAACAAAAGGGGAAGGGAATCTAACACTTGTTTCCTTTAATTTTTTCAAAATATGTTAGCATGGTCTTATTAATTTATTATGGGTCTTGGTGGTGGCGGCAACTTGGGGGGTGTGAATTTGTTTTCTTGTGGGTGCACAAGTGATTAATTGATTGCAACATAATATATCACAATTAATGACACCCATTGCCTCCTAAACTACTAGATTCATTTCTTTATCACGAGTAGCTTACATAGCTTTTTGTTTAATTATCTCAACAATATTTATCAAGGTTAAGGACAAATTTCTATTTACTTGTTTATATTTTAGTTTTTCTAGTTGTTTAGGGTTGAGAATTAGGACAATTTGTGTGTTTTGTAGTGGAGTTCTATCTAATAAACTATGGCTTATAGGAGAATGAACTTTTCTAACATGTATTGAAAATGTACCCTAACGAGAATTAGGAGAATGGGCTTTCCCAACATGTATACCCTTAAAAATAAAACTTGTAAACAAAGGTACCTTGATACAAAATTTATAACTCAAAACTTATTCTAGTTGTATACATCCTTTCTAAATATCCAAAGTGGAATTTGTTCCTCTTCCTTACTATGTTATACTTTTTCCTAAAAGTGATAGCATTTGCAATTGCAAATGAGTTTAAAATTAGTGATAGCACCTGCAATTTACAACCACCTTCTTTTGCTTTTGCAAGTTTTTGTTAGGTTTCCCTTGCACATTGGGGAACTTGCATGCCCTAGATCTAGGGTTGTTAGATTTAATAGATGTAACAATTCCAATATTTATAATGTTGTCCCTACACATCAAAGTTTGTTTTTCATGGCTATAACACATTTGGGGCATTTTAGGAATAACATCCTTTTCATCATTGACATTCACAATCTTAGTCTTTGAATGTATTATGTGTGTAGCTTGATTTGCAACATGAGGTATGCCTTTTTGTAACAATACTAGCAAAAATGTTGTCAAAACATTCAAAACATGATCAATTTAATGAAGGTGCACCATTACTATAGTCATTTTATTCTTTGCTTCATAAATCTTTTTCATTTTGTACCACTTGTTTTGAACTTGCTTCAAAATTTTGTTGCATCATTTGAAAATTTTCCATTCATAAAATTTGTGGATTCCTTTCAACTGCTCTCCTTAAATGGCTTGGAATTGTATTCCCAACACTTGTTTTCCACAAGGTCTAACAAAAATTTAGAACCATCATTTGTTCATAATCTCCCAACATTATCTTGCCTCCATGTAACATCTTCTTCATGAAACCCTAATTCTAAAGTCCATGTTTTGTCAAAATGTGATGAGGGACTTTCTCCTTCCCCATCAAAGAAATAATCCAAGAAACATTTAGGCAAGTAATCACCCATCGTTGTAAAGGAGTTTTTTGTGATTACAAGTGGGTGAATTGCTACAAGTGCATTGCACAAAATGTTCATGACATGCAAGTGAAGTGTCAAAGTGCATTGTGCTTTACTCCTTAGGTTTTGTTCATGATGTTCGGGTTTTTGTTGAAGTTTTCATAATCACAATGAAATGTTGTTTTAATGTAAGGTAAAAGTTTTGGTGGCTTTTGCTTGAACTATTCACCAAGGTAATAGAGAGGCAAAGCCAAAGCCATTGTAAAGAATATTTCCTCATGATCACTGCACTAACAAATCTAAAAGCAAGCATATTAGCATATATTGGCATGTCATGCGCCTTGTTTCTACGTCATGTATACGACCTTATAAACATTGAAACAAATGTTATACCAAACATTGAGACAAATATTCCAATCAAGGGCTATTTAAATAAGAAATGATTGACCTTTTAATGTAAGAAATTAGCGTTGAAAATTTCCAAAAAATTAGCCAAATTAGTTGAATTTACACTAGAAAAACAGAAATTTCCCAACTTTTTGCCCAAAAATCAACAAAATATGTCCAAAAAATCAATCATTGATTCCAACCACTATTTATTTATTGTAAAGCAGATTAAAATAATAAGATATGACATACATATATTGTATATATATATACAATACATGCACAAATTCATACATACATACATACATAAATACACATACACACACACATAACCATGTGTACATATCCATACACGCTTCTCCTCTTCCCTTTGTGGTTGTGGTTTGGATGAAACTCATGTAAGTAAGTCATTTGATCCACTGGGCCAAGTTTTACATCATTAATAATTCAATATCCTGCTGGATGGATGGATGGATGGATGAGTGGATGGATGGATAGATGGGTGGGTGGATGGATGGATAGATGGGTGGATGGATGGATGGGTGGATGGATGGATATATGGATGGATGTGAAAATTTCCTACTTGGCAAAGAAAATGAGAACTGAGCCCCCATCCAAAAAATCCCCCTTATCGATTTACACCGTATCCGCAGCAGCCAATAGGAAGCGGCTCAGGTCATCTCCCATTGGCTGGCACGCGAGCCTCTCTCGCTGTCACGGACCACGGCCTCTCGTTCATGAAGAGCTCCTCCAGGCAACTGTCTTTTGCGTTTCTCTCAGCGAATTGCAGCTCGAATTCTGCACGGATTTGCATCTCTGAGTGCACAAATTCACCCATTTTGGTCTCCCGAACATTCCCTCTGAATTTTTTTTCTCTGAGAATTTTTTTTCCAGTAGTCTTGGGGTGGGTTTTTTTCTTTTGATTTTTGTTTTGTTTTTGGGGTTTGAAGTTCAGAGATGGCAGCAGCTATGGCGGCTTGCTCCATGGGCTCCGCTTTGGTGTCGAGGACCATGGCATTGGAGACAGGTAAAGGTTTGAGTTCGCAGAGTTCGTCGTCGAGGATGGGTTTTGCTCCTTTGCCTTTGAGCAGGAGGAAGTCGCTTGGGGTCAGTAATGGCAGTAGAGTGACGATGATGGCAGCGGATGTGGTAGACAAGCCGAAGAAAGGGTCCAAGGAGGTTGCCAAGGACACATTGCTGACTCCCAGGTTTTATACCACGGATTTCGATGAGATGGAGCGCATGTTCAATACTGAGATGAACAAGAACTTGAACGAAGCTGAGTTCGAAGCCCTGGCTGCTGAGTTCAAGACGGATTACAACCAGGTTCACTTTGTGCGAAACCCTGAGTTCAAGGCAGCTGCGGAAAAGCTGCAAGGTCCTATGCGGCAGATCTTTGTCGAGTTTCTGGAGCGCTCTTGCACTGCTGAGTTCTCGGGTTTCCTGTTGTACAAGGAACTCGGAAGGCGATTGAAGGTTGGGTTCTTTTTCTTTTCTTTTTTCCTTTTTTTTCCTTGGGTTGAAATCGATTCTCTCCATTGCTCTTTTTCTCTGATTTTTTTGGATTTTTTTTTTCGTTTTGTAGAAAACAAACCCAGTGGTGGCTGAGATTTTCACCTTGATGTCAAGGGATGAGGCACGACATGCTGGGTAAGAAGTGTATACCTATCAAATGCATTTCAAGTACAATTTTGATTTGAATGTTCAAATTTGCAGAGGATTTTTTTTGAAAAATGTGCAGTTTTTGAAATTGGGCAATGCAGCTGGTTTTGATTGCAAAAACTTCTAGAGGTCGACAGCAGAAAACTTCTAGAGATGTATGACAGAAGAGTTTTTGAAAGTTGGGCATATGTTCTAGAAAGGGTTGCATGAAAAATAAAGAGTACAGGTAGGTATTGTCAAGGTTTTTGGCATCCTCAAACCCTGTGTGGATTTGTATCTTCAATAAATGCAGGTTTCTGAACAAGGGTTTGTCAGATTTCAACTTGGCTCTGGATCTTGGTTTCTTGACCAAGGCCCGCAAGTACACTTTCTTCAAGCCCCAGTTTATCTTTTATGCCACCTACCTGTCTGAGAAGATTGGGTACTGGAGATACATTACCATCTACAGACATTTGAAGACGAACCCTGAGTACCAGTGTTACCCAATCTTCAAGTACTTTGAGAACTGGTGCCAAGATGAGAACCGCCACGGAGATTTCTTCTCTGCACTTTTGAAGGCACAACCGCAGTTCCTCAATGACTGGCAGGCCAAGCTGTGGTCCCGGTTTTTCTGTCTCTCTGTAAGTTTTTTCTCTGTGCAATATGCTTGTTGAAAGAAATTTTGTTGATACTAGATTTTAGCGTTTGGCACCCAATACACACCAAATTCAGTGTTCAGAGAATGCTTTGATCACTTCTGATGCTGCATTATTATCTTAGCTTCAGATAGCTAGTTTCTGGCACCTTGAAGTAGCATGTTTGGTTATACTCATGCATGACATTGTGTCAATTGTTCAGGTGTATGTGACAATGTACTTGAATGATGTTCAAAGAACCGCTTTCTATGAGGGAATTGGCCTTGACACCAGGAAGTTTGACATGCATGTAATCATAGAGGTAAGCTGGGCTTTACTAGTTCCAGTTTTAGTCCTGAGTTGAGTATGCACTTCAATAGTCAAGATTTGTACTCTTGTTTGACAAAAAATAAGAGCAGAACTTACCTGTATATATTTGTTGTTTAATATCATGCAAATTGCTTGAAATCATCTGAGGAATGTGCACCGTAGGCTGAGCTGCAACAGGAATCATGTGACTGACTTTTGTTTCATTAAGTGTGTATAACAGAATAGTTTGCTCAGTCTTTTGGTTTGGTTTGTGCTGTTCTTTTGCAGACCAACAAGACAACTGCCAGGATCTTCCCCGCAGTCCTTGATGTAGAGAATCCCGTCTTCCAGGAGAAACTGGAAAATCTTGTGACACTCAACAAGAAGCTGATTGCAATTGGAGAGAGCAAGGCCCCAGAAGCATTGAAGTCACTGCAGAAGGTCCCCGTTATTACTTCCTTTGTAACAGAGCTCCTTGCTATGTATTTGATGCGCCCAGTGGATTCTGGATCTTTGGACTTTGTGGACGTTGAGCCTCAGGTGGTGTACTAAGAAAATTTTCAAACAAAAAAGACATTGCAGTATAGAGACAGAGATGCAGGTTGCAATTAAGTGGGAAGATGTGAAAGGCTGTAGTTTTGTTTCAATAATTGGAAATGTCACCATCTATTGTGCTACTTTTTCCACCCAAGTGAGGGACTGTCATTTTTGTTCATACTGCTTGTTTTTATTGTTTCTTTGTTCTAGCTCATCCCTTCTGTACTGTCCCTTCTTCCTGCTTCTGAAAGTCCTTTGATTTCAAGGAAAAGCTTTAACCTTGTTCTGGCTTTCTTAATCTCGAGTATGAAGATTTCTTAATTCTCATGAGAGTTCTTTTCCAACAGAGTAATCGAAAGCCATATCCTGTAATTCTGTTTCAGTAGAACAGGACTACTGAGTACCCATAATCTGTTTTCCTGAGCCTTACATGACTAGTGCCAATGTTATTGCAAGATTTGTTGTATTGACTCTGTTTTGTTTCCCCTAACATGCGCTAATGCATGATCTATTAGGATGCGTTTTCAGCTCCTTGTTCCAATCCTAAACCCTAAACCCGTCCTTCAGATTGTTGCCAAACTTTGTATGTTGGTTTCCAAAGATCTAACATCCTCTCCCAACTTATTTTTCAACCTTTCTCAGTTAGTTTTGTGGATCCTTATAACATTATGAACTTGGTGCTTCAATTGGAGTCCAGAAACCAGTGGTGGGTACCTTGCCATGTCTTGTGTGGTGGCTTTGTGTTGGGGATCCATTGTGGATAAAAAGCTAGGTGATGGAGAGTGGGGAATAACACTGATAATTGAAGGATTCAATATTGCTTGTTAGTTGGTATGATGTCCCTCAAAGGCTAATTTCCTTTCTAAACCACCTTAGTGTTGCAGACATAATTTTGTTTAATTGTAGAAATTTAAGGAAAGAAATTGTAGAGGGGAAGAAAGGCACTTTGGTCTATAAAATGAGTCGATGCAAAAAAGTTACCAGAATAAAATAATAAATCTATCTTCAATACTAGAATTGGACTTTACTCCTTTTATTTCCAATTTTAAAAAAAATTGGATAATGTGATGAATTGGTTCATTTGAAAGCATGGAATTTGTGAAATATTTGCACTTATGAATTGTTTGTGACTTCTTGACATGGTTATTAAATCTAATAACCAAACAATTATCACTTAGGATCAAGAAAATAGTTGTTGGGTCAAAACTTAAACAAAAAATGAAATAAAGACCTACTTGGTCTTATATGCTCAAAACTCCTTTAAAAATAATAATAATTATTATTTTTCTGAAAAAAGACCTCTTAAACAATAATTATCTCCTTGGTTATTATTGTAAAGGTCTAGCATTTGTAATTATTTCCCTATATTTGTCGTTGTAGACGTTTGTGGTGGTAATTACTTTTCTATTTCGTGTTGTAGTTCTCCTCAATTAACTAATAATTATTCTAAAAAGTATTGTGTGACAATAACAAGAAAATCATATTAGAAGTTTATACTCATGCCATTTTCTACTAATAACTATGATACACACATAAACACCAAAGCTCTTATATGGTTCTTCAGCTTCAAAACAAATAACACACATAATGCTTGTATTGCCTCAAGTATACATGATGGGGAAGTGGGAGGTAAGGGTTGAAGGTTGTCCCTCTACGTGCCCTTTTACCTCTTCCTACTTCAAACTAAGCTTCAAAAACCATTACGGTTTTCCCCTTTTACCTCTTCCTACTTCAAACTAAGCTTCAAAAACCATTATGGTTTTCCTTGATAAGTCCTTTCATCTTTTGTAACAACCCCCCTTTGCCAAAGCTATGTTCACATAAAACAATTGTGTGGCATCACCTCCCTTGCAAAATAAAAGCTCATCCCACATATGACCTAATTTAATTTAATTTAATTTAATTTTTTCAAAGTCAATTTAAATCTTAGATTAACGACTTCATTCGAATCACCAACCCACCTTCTAAAACAACAATTCATAAACTAGTTATTTCAACTTTTAAAACAATGGAGGTAATTCCACTTACCCACTTTTTAGAAACATCTAATTATTGCCTACTATTAATAAGTTTGATTTAGTCAAATTACCGTGATAAATAGTACAAAGCAATGGTAATTTTCCTTCTAACAATTATTCAATAAGCATAGGGGTGCCTAAGTTTCATTCTTAACCTTTCTAAAAACTATTGCATTATTGTCGGCCAATATGAAAACCCTACTACAATTTTTATGATGTAGCATATTAAGCCACATGCAAGCTTTTTGTTTTTTTTTACTTTTGTCAACTAAAATCAAGTGTGCAATCATCCCCTCTTGTTTAAAAAACCAAAATTGATCCAAATTCATTTGATTACATTTGAATTCTTTGCTTAGTTTTGGTTCAAACCATGTGTTTGATCATTTAAACAAAAGTAAACAAGTGTTTTTTTTGCTTCAACTTTAAAGATCAAGTTTTGAATACCTCAAATTTTTATAGTTTATGGATTCTAAATAGAGTTATACTTGACAAGTAGCATTTTATAGATCCAAGTTTTGATTTTTTTGGAGTGACTTATATGTGAGCTTTCAAAGTTGAGATGTTTAAAAAGATTCAGTTTGAAGCATTTGATCATGGATTTTTCAGGACTAGTGGGTACCCGTGACAGTCGGACACAATCCGCCCTTGCCTGCCAGGCACGGCACTGGAAAAAACTGGGAGTCCAAAGGAGACCCCAAAGGTATACTACTGCCTACTGTTCTTCGCGACTCTCTTCTTCTGTTGCTGCCGCCGTGTTTTTACATAGCGAAGTGCAATAAACGCGAGTGTTGCTGCATTTGGCTCTCAGGACCTGGGTTTCAGGACCTCGATATTTGGCTCGAGGACCTGAGTTTCAGGACCTCGATAAACGGACACTGGGTTTCAGCACCTCGACAGACGCACGCACGCAACAAGCGAAATTATATATATGATTTCAACATGTTGACTACTTCAAATTAGTTTAGATTTTGGATGTAAACTCCTTTTAAGATGTTTGACATGTGAGTACTTGAAATGTTTAGATTTTAATATAAATTGAGTGAGATACAAATTTTCTAAATTGAAAGACTAATATAATGAAGAGTTTGAGGTCTACAACTTGATTTTTTTTGTCCTTGCAAATTATAGTATATTAGAACCTTTAATAATATGTTTGATAATAAGGGATTATAATTTTCATTTAAAATTATTGAAACCATTGGATCTTAACATTCATTATTATTTTATATCTTTCTTTCTTTTACAATGTTTCTTACAATATTATTAATACATAAACTAAAGTTAGGGCTAAAAACATAGCTGTTCAATGTTATAGTGAATTTTTTTATCAAAGATTTTAAAACATTCCAGTACCTTTTATCTATCTTACAATTATACATTTTTTCATTAATTGAAAGTTGATTTTATTTGAATTGACAAAATAGAGGTGGTGATCTTCTTGTTGCTACTATAGAGGTAACTTTAAACAATCAAGAAATGAAAGATTCATTACATGTATGAAAGACATAAATCTTACACCAAGCCTTATAAACCTAAATGATGATGATGATGATACAAGTGTGAAATTGTTGTTCAAGCTCTAAGAACAATTGCCACTTCTTTGAGCGCTATGGTGAACTCAATTTGTATGAAGGCCATCACTTTTTATTTATATATTTTTATAATCTAGTAAGCATATAACTCAAAGGGGGCTCATCTCAGAAAGAAATTTTTGTTTTCTTAAGATGTCAACTTGAGGCACACATTCTTCATCCAATTCCTTTCCCTTTTAAGGATTTGTATAAAACACATTAAAGTTGTTAGTTGCTCAAAAGCACTGGTTTTGGTTGTCAATGTGGACCTTCATTTGGAGTTTTTGTACTTTGATGTCACCTAGTAATTTTTTAATGCCTACCCTTCAAATTATTTTAGTCCCGTAAGTTTATTTTGCCTAGTTTCATTCATTGTCATACAATAATCAATGCAACCAACTAATGATCAAATTCGGTCGAAATCAAGAACAAATAGGTTTTACAAGTTATAATTGAAATCACACTATTTCACTAGTATAACAATATTATAGTAGCCAATTGAAAATTATATAATTTCAAAATTTTAAAACGAATTCATTTTTTGAAAAATAATTATTATTCGTTTTTTCAATGTTGAAACTGACCCTGGGCTACAGTATACTCTATAATGAATCTAAACACAATAAATATCCTTGCCTTGGTAGGCAAGGCCAATACAAATAAATTGTTAGCCTGCTAAGATGGACATTGAATTGTGCCTTGCAGTTATAACACTTGGTTGATTTCTCATCATGTGGAAGTAATTTTGTTCAAACAAGTAACAATTTGTGTCAAGAATCTGGATTGGTTCTTAGCAACACGCATTTTTCTTTCACTAGACGACTCAAATAGTCAGTTGGTTCTAAGCAAATCGGCATTCAACTCTCACACTAGTTTTTCTTGCAAACAATTACGTTTAGTCCTTTACCCCATTGATCTCTCAACCATCAACACCAAATAATGTAAACACACACAAATCCAAAATCCAAACTTGAACAAACTTTGAATTTTTTTGAACCTTGATTCAAAATCATTTTTTCAAGTAATTTCAACAAATGGCTGCAGTACATAAGCATCAGATAATAGGCAAATGCAAAAAACAGCTTGGCAGGAGTTCATTATCGAGAGAAGTACACAAGAGAATGCCATCAGTGTCTTGACAAATATTAAATGATTGCAATTGTACCAGCTTGGATTATATAACACATGGATTATTGTAAAAATGAAACTAAAGACGGAGAATGGTCCTTAATGTATCTGACAAATTGTGAATGATTTGCTGCTCCTGTGCAGCTTGCCAACCTTGTAAGGGCATCTCCTCATAGCACCGTTTATGATATGCAAGAGCTCGTGCCAAATTTGGAAGCGTCGTGCTTGTTGCTATCCGTTGATAAACACTTGGAGGTAAAGGCATTTCATTATTAGAAACCTTGCGGCCCCGTCGGATCTGCCCATCCCCTAAACCTTTACCACTGTGAAGTTCCTGAATAGCTTCAAGGGCAACTGTCCCACTGTGGTCAGGCTGCCCATCTCCAGATATGTCATCATAGATTAGGGCTATTGGTGATACGTCAGTTGCTCTTAAAAAAGGAATTGGCACAGTATTTCCTGCTGCATAGACTGATAAAAGCTTATCCTGCAAGGCAAATCCATGACGACCTGAACCCCCTGCAAGAGGGGTTCCAGGTCCAGTGCTAGTTTCAGCCCCAGGACTCCGCCGGGGTAAAGTAGACTGCATCTCTTTAGCCTTCTCAGTTAGTGGGGAGGGAAGAGGTGTGGGTGAAGAAGCCTGTGTGGGTGTTTCTAAGGGAGTTAAATTCAACCCTCCTTTCACTTGCATTGTGCCCCCACCACTCTGGCCTCCATGAGGAATCTGACTCCACGATAGGTCAGCCTCCTGTCCCCCACCCCTGATAACACTTTCACTGTACAAAGACTCAGAAAAGGATGAGCTGAGTGGTGTCACTTGCAGTGACACAGAAACAGTCCCATCTGGTGCAGCTTTCTCAGACTCACCACCATCATTGAATTTGAGCCCAACCGGGCTTTGCCCTCTGTCAGTACCACTAGATTCAGCAAATGGACTTGCTCCATTGAAAGATTTGGGGAGCGTGTCCCGGACAAGCATTGTTCCTCCAAATGTTTCATGCATCTTGACAGTCTGGCCTTTCTCCCAGGATGAGTACTGTCCACCAGAAGAAGTGGTTCCTTGCTCCTGTGGATACTTTGGAACATGTGCTGTCATTTCAGTCTTGATAACCCGTGCTTTCTCAATTTGTGGAAGCATGGATGATGCAGTGCCCTTGCATTTCTCAATGAACTTGTGTTGGAGCAATGTGTTTGCTGTGGGGCGAATGCGAGGCTCCTTTGTGAGACACTTGGCCACAAAATCATGAAATACCAATGACCACTTCTCTTTGTCTTCAAGCATTGGAGCAGGCTCTCGGGAAATCATGAACAGGACTCGCATAGGATGGACATTAGAACGTGGTGGAAGACCCTCCGCCATTTCAATAGCCGACACACCCAGTGCCCACACATCAACCTACAGTAGCAATCAAGATCATTTCAGCTCCATCTCATGTGTCTTGTAAAAATTAGCTCATTTTGACACTCAGGAACAATAACCCTGCCAGCAAATAGCCATTCTTCTTGATATTACACAATTTGCACTAATGGTGGACATACATCTGCTGTCCAAGCAAGCCTGGACAATGGACTGACGTTTTGCATGCAATCCTTCTCCCTCAGATAGTTGCTCAGATAGTTACATGTTGCTTTTCTCTCTTCTGCATTGATCACTACATGGGGAATGGGGCTCAACCACAAATTCCAGAATGCATACTACCATCTGCAACAACTTCCTAGGTGAAAGCTCCTCAATGGTACTTTTTCTCAGATGAGGAAGATACACAAACCTCAATGTGCATGCATCACATGGGTTATAGTAAAGAAGAAAGATTGAGGGAAAAAAAACCTTGCCATCGTAGCGGCTTTCTTGAATGACTTCAGGAGCCATCCAATGCGGAGTGCCAATGAAGGTGTTGCGCTTTGACATTGTCCGGGTAAGCTGAGCTGCAACTCCAAAATCTCCGAGCTTCACCTCTCCTTGTTCAGTGAGCAGAATGTTGCCTCCCTTGATGTCCCTGTGGACTTTGAAAATGGAATGGAGATAGGCCAGTCCCTTAAGAGCTTCCCGACAAACATAAGCAATCTGCGGCTCCTCCAAAGCCTCGTCTGTGATATTCATCAAGTCAGCCACACTGCCTCCACCACAATACTCCATTACAATCCACAGATAATCCTCTCCTTGAAAGGAGCCAAGATACCTCACCACATTTGGGTGATTACACTGTTGGAGCATCTCAATCTCACCACGAATCTCCTCGTAACCCTCTTCCCCTTCCGCCAGAGAGATCACTTTCACTGCAACAAGCTCCGAAGTCCGCAGATCTCGAGCCTTGTAAACAGCGCCATAGGAACCCTTGCCGAGCTCGTTCAGAAGCTCATACTTGAGCGATGGATCCTCAAAGGTTACTTTCTCTTGCAGCATGCTGTTACTCCGTTTGCGCATATCAGGGTTTGTACCTACTTGTTGATGATCCTTCCCTTGCCTCGTCCAATCTCCATCATCTCCAGTTCTCGACGAAGAGCCTCCTCCTCCTCCTCCTCCTCCTCCTCCTCGCGGCAGCAGGTTCTGCTGTTTCACTCCTGCTGTTTCCGTCGCCCGCTCTCTGCTGAAGCTCTCCGCTGCCTTCAACACCACAGTGGAGTAAGAGTCGCTCACCTTATGTTGGATAACAGTAGAGAAAGGAGATGACGACGAGGAATCGTCGACATCCTCTTCTGCTGCACCGATCCCATCTGGTTTCATAATAACAGTGGCGAACACATTCGACGGAGAATCATCAAGCCCGTTTCCATTGCTACTTCTTCTACTGCTGCTATTGCTGGTCACCGTCACCATCTCCGGGGAGGAGTTTCTCACACTCCCTCTCCGACCCGAACTCATCGTGATTGCTGCTGCTGCTGCTCCAAATTTACTGCTCTTGTTGTTGCTCTTAGTCCTCTTCTCTCATTTCCACTGTCTTCTCCTCGCCTCCAATAAGCTCCCGACATGCCATGCCATGCTTCGTTGCTACAACAGCTGCTGCTGCTGTTGCTGTTGTTGCTGCGTCGAATTTTTTTTGGAAAGATTTTTCTCTCAATCGAGCTCGTCGCGAGCTACCAAAGTCGTAGGGAGTGTGGGTTTGAAGGGAACAAATGAGCATCAAACCCTAAAAGACTAGCACCAAACCCTAAAAAAGTACTCACCCTAGTTTAATAAAAACTCAAACTCGCCCAAAAATAATTCACTTGGGTTCTAGTGCTTTCAAAAAATAAAATAAATGTCATTTCCCCTTCTCTGTAACAATATCATTGTTTTTTTTTCCAAAAAAATTGTCCCTTGTTTTTATTTAAGAAATGAGAAATCTATGTTTTTCAAGTGTAAATTTGAATATTTTCATATAATGAAAAAAATGATGTTTGTTAATTTATGTCATCCAAACCTACCTCTTTCAAGCTCTACATCACTTCTTTCCCTTACCCATCTACATATGTTTAATTTTTATTAAAAAAATGTAATCTATATTCTACATAGACATGAAAAGTCCCAATATTAAAATGTTCCATAAACTAATGGGAATCATATGGGACCATAAGAGGAAAAAAAGGGGGGTAGAAATAGAGAAGGATGGATGAATTTTGCTCAATTTGAAACCTTGCCCTTTGGGCAAAAGCATTACATTCACAAGACATAAAATAGTCCAAAATCATGTTGGGTTTGATTCATACCAAACTTTACATGTATAACACATGATATCATTTTGTGGGATGAAAACGAATAAGATGAAAATATCATGGATGAAGATTCAATGGAAAGTGTTTCATTTGTCAAAGGCAAAAGACTATAGAAAAGTAGTTAGTTGATAAATACTATTCTTCTTTTGTGGATATGAATTTGTGTAGTTTGTTGTAGGTTAATGGTTCTAGAAGATTTGAGGTGTGCATTTGTGTGATTGCTGTCAAGATGGTGGAATAGCTTTGATTTTGTTTTGTGTTTTTTGGTGATTCTTGGCAATGGAGAGTTTGGTAGAAATGTTTCAATGGCTGATTTTGAGGAAGGGTTGTCAACAAAGAGCATAAGAAGATAGGCTTTAGAAAGCTAAACAATTTGTTTTTTTTTTTTTT
>Ga0209208_10007509_pt1 | contig 14749 bp, 10 predicted proteins | sample S1TSphfallax_3_FD_187694 | JGI IMG/M metagenome (GOLD analysis project Ga0209208, IMG submission 187694) | Host-associated microbial communities from peat moss isolated from Minnesota, USA - S1T2_Fd - Sphagnum fallax MG (SPAdes) (version 2) | ecosystem: Host-associated > Plants > Peat moss >...
ATATCAACCTATTAATGGATGAAAATAAATGTAAAATCAATCCAACCAATAGGATGAAATTTCTAATAGTTGCATCATAGTTGTGAAAATGACCAAAATAGTTGAAATTTGATCTTGCAATTGCAATATTCCCAAATCTAGTCGCAAATGACTACAAGTCGCATGTAGTCGTAAATGGACTGGTTACATTTTGGCTGATTTCTATTAGTGGGACTCCTACAACACTTGGTTCATCTTAGGGAGTTATTCAAGAGGCTCCACAAAGTTAATATGAAGATCCATCCTAAAAAATGTGTGTTTGTTATCACCTAAGTAATGTACCTTGGACACATAATCTTGCCAAATGGTATTATGGCTCATTGGGCCAATGACACACCACCAATATCCTTGATGGACTCAACTTCGAGTCCAAAAGTGAAGACAGAAGAAGGAGAAGGAATTGGGGCGTGTTCCTTGGTTCGTAGCACTTTGGGGGTAAAGGGCATGCTAGAGCTCCGGGATGGGACTAAGAAGATTAACAAGCAATTCAATTACTCACATAGACCTGTTCAAACCAAACAACAAGTTGGTTAGTGTGTAGTTGGAACAATTTCATGCACAAACGAACCACGGGCAAACACGGACTCACAAGACTTACCACGGCTTAGACTTGGGGGAAACCACCACCTTCCCCCTTATAATATATTTTGTGCTTGGCCATAGCACCAACACTCAAATGTCATTTTGTCCCAAGACTCCCAAGTGGGATTCTCAAAATTCCCAAAGTTAGGACTCTCACAACTTTGGGGGCTCATAACTTTATGTCCAAACCTCCGATTAAGATGAGATTTGAAGCTAAGTTGTAGCTTGCATCAAGAGCTTTCCAATTGGTGTCTTGTAAGCCACCCGAACACAAGGAAATTGGGGCTATTCCCAACTTTTAATGGTTGAAAGTCAAATTGCCAATTTAATTCCCAACCCTTTTTTTGGCCATAACTTGTGTTTTAAGTCTCCAAATGGGTCATGCAAGCTCATTTTAGATATCTAAGTTCTAAGAGATTTCCAATGATATAATAAACTCTTCAATCCAATGGGTTTTTCTTTGAAGATTCAAGAGTTCATTGGGATTCTAACTCCTAAAGTGGGAGCTCACTTGAGAGTATGAAGGTTCATTTTCTTACACTTTCCTACACTCCCAAGAGCATGAGATGTGACTCTCGGGCCTCCCTATTGGCCCACACCCTTACAAGCCTTTGCCTTGGTCATGAGCCTAAGGTTAGGGTTGTGATAACCAAAGTTATAGCCATTTTGGAGATGCCCAATCCTATTGATGTTCACACTTTGAAAAGTCTCATTGAACTATGTAATTACTATAGGATTTATGTCCTATAATTCTGTACTATTGTTCATCCTCTTTATGCATTATTAAATAAGGATGTTGCTTAGACATGGAGTGAAGAGGCTCAGGAAACTTTCAACACACTAAAGGAAAAGCTTTCAGAGTTCCCCATTATGAGAAGACCTGACTTCAACAAGGTCTTCATTTTACATACTGATTGGAATGCCTTTGGTATTGGTGTTATTCTTGGTTAACTTGATGAGGAAGGTAAGGAATTTGTTATCGCCTATCCATCCCGAAACAACAAGAAGGCTAATAACAACTACTTTTCATACGGGGAATGTCTTGTTGTATGGGCCATCATACATTTCAGGACCTATCTTTATGGCACCAAGTTGATTTTGTATACTGACCATTAGCCTATCAAGTGGTTAATGACCAACGACAATCAAATTGTAGGTTAGCTTGTTGGGCACTTATACTTCAAGAATATGAGTTCAAGGTTATTCACCGACCTGATATTACACATCAGAACACAAATACCATGTTGCGGAGACCCCTCACTACCTCTGAAGAATTTTCAGAAGCTAAGTAAAACTTCGACCAGATTCTAGCAATACATGTATCTTATGTCACAACCCTAGCCTTGGGCTCGCGACCAAGGTAAAGGGGTTGTAAGGATGCGGGCCAAGAGGAAGCCCGGGAGTCACACTGCATGCTCCTGGGAGTGTAGGAAGGTGTGAGGGAGTGAACCTTCACACTCCCAATGCAACTCCCACTTGGGAGATGGAGTCCTGATGGACTCCCGAATCTTCAGAGGGCGATTGCATAGGTCAAAACTCAATGGATTGAAACGTTCTTTATATCATTAGAAATCTCTTGAAACGAAGATGTCTAAAATGGGCTCTTATTGCTCATTTGGACATCTGAAACACAAGTTATGGCCAAAAGAAGGGTCGGGAATCAAATTGGCAATTTGACTCCCGACCACTAAAGGTCAGGAATCGACTCGATTCCCTTGCGTGCAGATGGCATGCGACATACTGTTAGAAAGCTCTTGACAAGGGCTATAACTTTGCTTTAGAACTCATCTCCATCGGAGGTCTATTCGCAAAATTATGGCGCCCCAAAGTCGTGGGAGTCCCAAGTTTGGCAATTTCGAGACTCCCACTTGGGAGTCCAGGGACAAGAAGCCATTTGGATGTGGGTCCCGTGAGTAGCCACATAGTATACTATAAGGGGGAAGGTGGTGGCTTCCCCCAAGTCCGGGTCGTGGTGAGTCTTGTGTGTCCAAGTTGCTTGTGGCTTGTCCTAACACCAAAGGTGTTCCAACTATGCACTAACCATTTTGTGTTGGTTTTGTGCAGGCCCGTGTGAGTAAGTGAAGCTTGTCAATTCTTCCTAGTCCCATCCTGGAGCTCCAGCACGCCCTTCTACCCTTCCAAAGTTTTGCGAGCTAGGGAGCGTGCCTCGACTTTTTTTTATTTTATTGTTTCTTGTTTGGGACTCACATTTGAGTCCTTCAAGAAGTTGGGAGTGCGTCATCTAATGCATCTACTTATATTGCACTATTGCAATGTAACTTGGTTGAGCATCCCATTGTGGATATATGGGAGGACTTGGACACTCTAAGGTTCAGCATGGGGAATACCCTCCCCAAGTTACATCAAATCATCGGAATTGCATACAACAACGGTCTAAACGTTATTCATGGAAGGACAATCACCTCGTCAGATGCTTACCATAAGGCAACAAAGTGGTTCTTCCACCACACAAATGACCTAGCCTTATTCAGAAAGTACATTCGGAGCTTGGACACTTTGGAGGTAAGCGTACTTATAACCTTTTCACTCCTCATTACCATTGGAGAAGTATGTATGTTCAAGTTCAAAATGTCATTACTAGGTGTGAACAATGTGATAGAATGAGAACTTCCTTTTCCTTTTGATAGTTCACACTTTCTCCACTCTCTATTCAAGGCATGTTCTATCGCTGGTCATGTGATTTAAATGGAGAGTTACCATAGACCTCCAAGGGTAATGTCTACATCATGAGTATGATTGAGTATTTTTCAAAGTGGGTCGAGCTTGTTGCACTGCCGAACAAGTCATCACATAGCACCAGCCAGGTTTTCTTACAACATGTTTTAAATAGGTTTAGAGCTTGTGTTGAGTGCCTAACTAATCGAGGATCAAAATTGAGAGGAGAATTCCAAGACCCACTTGATCATGCTTTCATTGACCATTGCCAGACTTCTAGGGATCATCCCCAAATTGACGACCTTGTAGAGAAGATGGATTAGACATGCAAAAAGGGACTTTGGAAGATTTACCTCACTAAGAATAAAAAGGATTGGGACATGGCCTTACCTTACATCGCCATGGGTTACAAGATGTCCAAACACGTCTCTTTGTCTCAATTCTCTCCTTACTTTCTACTTTTTGGGAGACATCCCATTCCACCCTCTTCCATTGTTGCTCAAATGGAGTAGGTTGTGGACTTGGACTCCCCAACCACTTGGGTTAGGGTCATGGTAGAGAAGGCTACTATATTCAGGAAGGTTATGCCCATGGCCATGGAAAACTTGTCCATTGCACAACAACAAGACACTTTATGGTATGCACACACACGAGGTGGGAGTTACAAACCTAAAGTGAGACAATTTGATGTTGGTGATTTTGTGTATCTCCAACAACAACCTAATGATACTCTAGACACTTCTTCTGATTGCACTATCTTGAGGATTAAGGCGATTAGGCCTTCAAGTGTGTTGGAGTTGTAAGGAGTTGATGGACGCACAATTTGGGATCATTACAAAAATTATGCACCCTGCCACCTGCCGAACTTGGATCCTACCATCATCATTTCAACTTGGATTCATCCATTCAACTATCCATGTTAAGCATGTTAGAGGATAAACAATGTTGTTTAGATGTTGCTTTGTAATAATTGTAATGGTGGATACCATCTATTCTACCTCAAACCAAACATCACTCAAGTTCCCGCCGACATTTGGTATTGTTCATCATGTTTTCTTGCAGCATCTTAATTTCTACTCGGACCATGCCACGCTTTTCTCGGCTCAAGTCTTGGGGGGATACATGAGAATTTCATCTTCGTTTCCTTTTAAGCATTGTATATATATGTGTGTGCATCTTTTTTTGGTTGATTAGTTTTTTACCTTTGATTGGTTTTAGTCTTTTTGTTCAGTAGAGTTTACTATGGATTTACACCCCTACAACACCAAACGTCACGACATTATACATCATGACATAGCTAAACTTAATGATTAAATCTAGTGCCTAAACATAATGACTAAACCTAATTAATAAATTTAATGGCTAAACTTAATGGTTAAACCTTGATTAAATTTAATAGTTAAATATAATGGATAAACATAATGGTTAAACCTAGTTGATAAACCTACGTGTGGTTAAATTTCATGATTAAACTTTGGGTAAACTTAATGGCTAAATCTAGTAGCTAAACATAATGACAAAACTTTGGGTAAACATAATGGCTAAACTTAATTAATAAATCTAATGCTTAAATTTCTTGGTTAAATTTTTATTAAACCTAATGGTTAAATTTAGTGTTTAAACATAATAAGTAAACCTTGGTTAAACATAGAGCGTTAAACATAACAATTAAATTTAATGGTTAAATATAATGCCCAAACTTAAACAAAACATTATGATAAAATTTAGTGGCTAAACATAATGACTAAACCTTTGTTAAACATAATGATTAAACTTAGGTTAAACCTAGTTGTTAAATCTAATGGCTAAACATAATGATTGAGACTTGATTAAATTTAAACTAAACCTATTGGCTAAATATAATGACTAAACTTATGTTAAAACCTAGTGGTTAAATCAAATGGTTAAACCTAGGTTATACTTGGTGGCCAAATATAATGGTTCAACTTACGTTAAACTTAATGCAAAATATAATGGTTAAGCACATTGGTTAAATTTAAATTAAACTTAATGGTTAAAATTTGGCTAAGTTTTGGGTAAACTTAGTGGTTAAATTTAGTGGTTAAATATAATAATTACATCTAATGGTTACACTAGTGGCTAAAATTAGGTAGGTAAGTGGATGGATAGGTACGTATATAATATGTAAGTAGGTGGGTAGGTAGGTACGTAAGTAGTAGGTAGGTAGGTGGGTGGGTGGGTAATAGGTAGTTAAGTAGGTAGTTAAATAAATAGGTGGGTAAATAAATAAGAGGTGGATACATATTGGGTAGTAAACAATGTCACATTTTACTAAATATCATTGGCCATCTTGACTAAATGTTCAAATTGACTAAAAAACATTGGTCATTTTGACTAAAGATCATTGGCCATCTTGATTAACTATTTAACTTGACTAAAGACCATTGGCCATTTTGATTAAAGTTATACAATTTAACTATGTACATTTAGTCAAATAAATCACTATAGTCAAATTGATCAATAAAAAATGACAAATTAGTCAACTTAAACCTCTTAAAAACCTAGTGATGCAATGGTTGTTCCTTTTCAAAACCATGTTCATGATGAATGGTTAGTGAATTTATCATTCAGTCCCAAGTAATGGTTGAAGAGATGACCTTTTTTTAAAAGTGTGATGATGACAGGGAAAAACATTTATGGTCATTATACTTCAAAGGTGAATTTTATTTTAAATTATTAACCCACCAAATCATTTGTTGTATGATCAATTGCCAAGGTTTCAACCTTTGATTGGTTTTTAAAAATAATTTTAGGTGATATGTAATATTGAAACCTTGATCATTTTTATAGGCTACAAGAAATTGATGATGGGATGTGCAAGTGTGGGTGATAGATCACGAACATTTTGCACATAGATTTTGAGGTGAAAGAATTGAATATATAAAGTTTTTGGGAGGTCTTGCAATGTTGATTCAAAAAACTGGAATTGCGAAGTTAATCCCCCTCACCAAATATTTTCCTTATAACATTATATTTTTGTTTATGACATATTTCGCATGGATTTGGAACAAACCCATGAAACCTAAAAATTTGTGATGGCACCTAATGAAGTCCAAAATGGTCTTGATGATTATGTTTATCGAATATTAGACTATCAATTTGTAGTTGTTGTCATAGTGAAATACTTATTAGTTTATGTGTTAAGCATCAAAATTTGAATCAATTCTTCATATCATTTATGGTTACATTTTAGGGTTAAATGACTTTGTACATCAATGTTTTATTGGTGTGAAAAATGTTATGTATACAACGATTTATACTATCCTTGGCTCCTTTTGTGTCAACATTGTATGTCTTTTGTTAAGGGCATATATTTCCAAGTGTGTGACAAAGGTGTCTTTGGTTATAAATCAATTAAAGTAATATAGAAATCAAGTACATATTTAAATCACATATTGATGATTTTTTGTGTGATTGCACGTACATGAAAAATGAAACTTGACAAATAACATTCTATTGCATATTTATTCTTAGACCTTTGAACATGAAAACCAAATTGAAAGCCTTTAAAGATACTAGCAAACCATCCAATAAGAAATAAAGAGATCAATGTTTGTTTCTTGGAACTTAGGTTATTGAAGTAAGTTTCTCCATAAAGAAAATTAATGGCCATATAATTGTTAAGAATTGAACTTCAATTTTTTTTAAACATTCCAAGTGAGTTCACCCTAGTTACCATTCAAAATCACAACTTATTTCCATAGTACACATAATGGTATTTTCTAAATGAATACACTTTTGTCAATAACTTACATTTAAATGCACATAAAATGATTATATTGTGGGTATTATTGAAATATGCATAAATGTCCATGTATGTCATATTTGATTAAACATTTTGCCTTTTTTTTTTATCAAAGTTGTCACTTTTGAGACCTATTTTATTAGGTGACCCATTTGACTTGAGAGTCAAAGAGGTCAAATCAGTCAATGTGAATGACCAAAACTTATATGATTCATTAACTACCCATGTTTCCAATCAAGTTGAATGTTTGTCTTAATAAAGATGGACAAGTTAATTAAGTTAGCCAAATCAATAATCATGATTTCTTGTAATATCCTCCATGATTCATTCACAAGTCAAATGAAACAATGGTAGACAAACACAATTTCAATGTTGGAACAACATAATGATCCATGGTAAATTGTACAAAATTTGGAAGGAAAGCTTATGTTAGTTGTTGGTGAGGTCAAAAATCGCATCTTGCATTTTGTCACAATAATAATCTTTTCAACAATGGATCATCAATAGATGTCAAGATTTAGTAGAATTTAATTATATATGATGCCAAGTTTTTCTCAAAAATCTTATGAGCAACATGATTTTATTGTATTTGTTCTGATTTCCAAAGTAATTTGAGATAGTAAAAGGGGTAGGGAATTTCCTTTTCTTTGCTAATTTATGTTGATGCAACCTTTGATTTTTTGTCCTTCTATAAAAAGTTTTCATGTTCCTTACATGTGTTTTTTCATGGTGCTTGTGCCATGAAAGGTATTGTACACACCTATTATTTTGTGATTGTGAGTAGCATTCCTTGCATTTTATTCATGAACAATTGAATAACACAAGGAACATTTCATTGTCTAAGGCTAAGGCACACCAATAAATTGTGTTCCATTGATCTTGAAGAATGCCCATGTGTTTAATGTATGCCCATGAAAAAAATTATTTTTTGATTACCTTGAAGATGTTGTAATTGCATAGGCCATTCTTATATAATTTGATTTGGAACATCAATATTTATCATTCCTAATGATTTATCAAATCTTCCCACTTCACCACCACTTGAAATGAAATGAACATTTTCTACTAGAAAGTTCTTTGTTACTTGCCTTTATTTCATGATCATTTAAAAATAAATCAATACTCATCAAAGCACACATATGATGATAATCAAAACCCATAAAAAAATGAAAAATAGGAATATTGGTTGTACATTCTTACACTTTTAAATTTTGAATCATCCAAAACAATCTTAAAAGGGAAAATTGTCAAGGTTGTGCAACAACCAAAAATTAAGAATTAATAACTTGTTAACTTCAACATATAAAAATACATGTTGTATTAACATATGTCATATTATGTACATCATGATTCTTGTGATTCAAGTTCACAACTACATTGTAAAAAATAATCTCTCATTTTACAATATATATCATCCATACATATATTGGTGAATTAAATTTGTATTTTTCATAAATAAAATTTGACCTAACTTCCTTCTCAACATATTTGTGTGGAAAGAATGTGTTTGGTGGCTTTTCACTAGAATTCATGGCTATTAACAATGACAACATACTCAACTTGTGATGGAATCATTGTTAAGTAAATATTTGAGAGAAGGCAAGCTAGTTAATGTTAACATTACATTCTAATTGATTTTATTCGTGTTTTAACTTAGAAATGATTTTTTTTTTCTAGGTTAAGGTGCAATATAACATTATAAACATCAATCCAAGGCATGTTTTTCAAAAAGATGTTGTGGGAACATTTTGTATAAAATTGGATTATCTTTCAAAACCTTGATGAGAATATCATTGTGGAACATAGGGGATTGCATATATGGTTAGGCACATTTCAAAACATTTATGTGAGTTGGGGTTGACTAAAATGGAAAACAAATCAAAGAAAAAAAAGAAAAGACATTCCAATCAAAATAGAATAAAAATAAATATTGAAAAGTGAAAAACATGAAAATGATACATTGTAGTACCTTAGTAGCTTTGACACATGTTTGGTGAATAATTAATTAATTTTGAAAATTTTAGTTTCACAAATAAAATATTCTTGAAGATTCAATATTTCCATTCATAAATTTATGTTATTTCATATAAAAATATTTTGAAAATTTCAACATTTCTGAAAATAATATAATTAATGTGAAAGTTGCCAAGGTAATATGGGTACATTAAACAGAAGACTCATAAGCCAAGAAAAATAGATATGAAAAAGTGAGTCACGTACCCAAAAAATGGTTCAAATGTTAGTATTTATATTTAAACATGACAAGTACTATATAAAATATATAAAATATAACGCATGAAAAAGTGAGTCACCTACCCAAAGAATGATTCAAATGTTGGTATTTATATTTAAACATGACAAGTACTATATAATATATAAAATCTAACACACATGTACATGCCTGTCTAGTCTAGGTGATCGGAGGCGGTGCCGCCTAAATTACCTAAATGACCCCCCGTCGGCGTGCCTAAATTAGCGAGTTACGTGGTTGGGGGAGCGTGTGTTGGGGGTGGTCCTATAAGCGCCATTGCTTGCTGTTCTACGTCGTATAAGCGCCATTGCTTGCTATTCTACGTTGTTTTACTCCATTTCATGAGTTCTAATTGTGCTTCTAAGTATGTGAAGGACAACGACGTCCGCTTGGGTTTGAGGGTGTCCACCAAGACGGCGAATGGTGGGCCACAGGTTATTGGACTACAATGCCGTTTTTGTATTGCTTTTGGCCGCGAGGAAAAGGTTGGTGCAAAGCGCCAGGCTTCGACCGCTGTTCAGGGATGGATGCGCCTTTTCCATTATGACAACATTGAAAGTCATGTTAGCGGCTAGCACCTAATGAAATGGGCCAAGTACAAGCGGCTCAATTCGATTGTTGAGCGCCAAACATTCTTTGACGATGTCCCGGTCACGTTCAGAAATTCTATTAAGGCGCACTTCCCGTTTTCATCTCTTGGCGCTTAGCGTCAAATTCTATTTGACATCGAAAAGGACATCGTGGATGTGATCGTACGCGGCATGATGTTTGACCCTATTGACATTGTTGACAGCGATGCGGACAATGATGCGGAGGAGAATGATCCTGCATTCGGTAGTGACGCTGAGCGCGATGCTATACTTCACCGACGTATTCAAAAGGCAACATTGGCGAAAGAGCGAGTGTTATCATTATTTCAGCGCGTGGATCAAGAGGAGGAGGAGGGCAATGCGAATTATTCTTACTCGATCATTATCCCAAACTCAAAAACTACTATATTTTAGTTATCTGTTCAATACGTGTCATGCGGCGCGTCTTTTCAGTTGGCGTCCAACATATTGAGCTACACGTACGATGTACTGCACAACCCTGTTCTGCGTGCTTGCTCTCGCCATGATGTCGCCAACTACATCAAAGTTGTGTGTGCTGTCAACCAGCAATGCATTGCTTGCCATCTGCACCGTGCATGGGCATTTTCAATTGTGCTGGACTCTGTAACTCATCAAAGCACCTCGTATCTCGATGTGCGCTTTTGAATCTTCATGCCAACCTTCTATAACATTTTTAACTTGCATGCGGTTGCACTTCCAATGTTCAATCGACACACCGGCGAGGTCATGTTCCAAATGGTTGTATCTTTCTTGGACGTTCTTCGCCCTGGTTGGAAGGTTCATCTACTTGGTGTGTCTTCTGATGGAGCCCGCAACATGACTGGCCGTGTTTCTGGTGTTGTCACTCGCCTCAACAACGCGATGCACAATGAGTGCCTTCTGACTCGAGTTTGGTGTGGAGCGCATCAATTAGATCTCGTTATGGAACACATCATGGACACCATCGTGAAGGAGCGCTTTTTTACTATCATGACCGGATTTATCACCCACTTGACATGGCAACTGAATTTAATCGCGGATATGAAGACAACATGCCCTCGTGTCGTCAATTGCTGGCTATCCACGGAGAAGGTCATTAAATGGTTCAAGATTCATCGGCCACAGTTGCTTGCGCATATCGAGTCTCAGCAGCCACCTTCCGCTCCACCTCACCTATGGTGGGTGTCTTTGCTTGCCATGCATCACTTTACCTCTAGGACGGTAGTCACATTTCGCACGATTCAGGGATTGACAACGCTGTTGGATCAACAACAAGCTACCCTGGTTGGTCTCGTCGCCTCTCTCATGGAGGATGTTGGTGTCACTGGGTCGCTCATTGCTGAAACGATTGTGAATCTTGACGCATTGAGTCACATCATCAACGGCCGCTATGCAGTTCCATTGTCTTATGTCCGTGAGTTCGTCAGCGACCTGGTTTCCTGAGTTGATTCTATTGTTGACGAAGTCGATGAAGGCCAACGAAGCGAGCTTTTCAACGACATTGCTTCTGTTTATGTCACTGCGTGCAATCGTATCTCCGAGTAGTCCGCCTATAGCGATGAAAACAATAACTTGTTGGCCGATTCGTCTTCCTTCCCACCAGTGTTACTGCACGAGCTTGTCAAACTATCCGCTGCCGAGTTTATTCGCAAGATGCGCCATTACAGTTACCGATTGGAGCAGCGTTATTCGAATGAGCATATTGACACTATCACCGACAAGCACAAGCAGCTGCTCCATGTTTACTGGACTAAATAAGTGCTCAAGCAGAGCATCAATGCGTTGTCTAGTCAATCAACCTTCAAGGATGGGTGGAGTCTACTCGGTCGCCGATTTTCGAACTTGATGGAGTTCTGCAGTGTGATTGCGACCCTGTTTCTTGGGACCAGCATGGTTGAGTCTGACTTCTCGATTTTACGTTGGGAGAAGGATGCATTTCGCAAGAGCCTGTCGGACTTCGGGTTGGAGGGCATGCTGCAGGTGAAGTAGTGGATGTTCATTGAGCAGTTCAAGCCCTGATTTGCATTCATTGAGCAATTCGAGCCCTGATTGGCACTCTAAACGCTTAATAAAGCTTACATTGACACACCGCCTAAACTAAGGTCTCTCGATGTGACTAAATCAAGCTAATTTAGGTAATATAGGCGCCCACCTAGACTAGACAGGCCTGCACATGTATCTTTAAGAATCTATTGCACATGGCCATTCCAAATTTGATTCCTCCATAGATAGATGCACATGCCAACAACACTTCGATTCATTCAAGTTTGATTCATTCAAGTCATGTTGTTATTTTGTCTTTAAATGATATTCTTATCCTCAAATAATAAGGTAAGGTCCATAGTAACCACCTCACATATATGATTCTTTCAATAAAGACACAATATTTATTCTTTTTTCTTTCCCAATTTTCAATTGTAATTTCGCCAAAAAGAGGATGTAAAAAATTATAAAAACTCGAAATGATGTGTTCTATAAAGTTTTCATTCGCCAGAAGTGAGGAATATATATATATAACGCCAGATCCTTATATTTGGTTGTCAGTGTGTAGCCAAATATATAGAAGGATGACAAAGGACTTATAATTCGTGTTTGGTTTATAGCTTAATTTGGCTAAATCATTCTCATGATGATCACCAGTTTTTTGTAAATCTATTGCTGGATGCTGGCCAATGTGGCTTCAAAACAAAAGTCCTTTACAAGAGCACCGAACTGGTGTAATGTTCGCATGGCAGCTGGATAATGTTTGCAAGTACTTTAAGAGAAATGAATGCACAACATACATACATAATGTTTGATTAACTTTTACAGTCCAAAAGTCAAACTCTGCGGCCGAACCACACGGTTCTTCGCAGGCTGCACTGTCAGGACCAAAAGGGCGCCGGCCAGTGCTAGATGGGGGGCTATTTAGCCTCTGGCAACCTCAAAAACTGCTCACGAACTCTTGACCGGGTCACTGACTCACTCATTTTTAATATGGACTCCGTCGGTAATGGGTTGGGCCACAGTTGATTCCCAGTAGCTTCGTATAGGTGAAAGTGCCTTGCGTGGTGTGCCCACCAACAACGCCTGCTTTTTCAACACATCCACAAATTTCTCGTGTAAAGATGTGAGGCCCAGGAAGCGCTCATTATTTCATTGCCCCCCTCCCGCCTGTCACTCGTGTCTACCGATATCATCAGCAGTGTCCGGGGCAAATTTGATTTTTACAAATGACTGCTTGGGTTTTGAAACATTTCAGATCCGGAGAACCTCCGGTTCTGGATATATCAACACCCTGGAAGAACTGCCCGGTTTCAAAGAAGAACCGGTGGTTATTTGACTAATTCTAATTGCTTTTGTGGACCATGTGGTTATACATTAAAAAATGGATATTTGATATTTCTGAGAATTGTGATGATGAACCTTCAAATCCGCCATGATACCCAGCAGGGGTTTGTGCAGTTTATAATACCCGCCCAACAATGGTCTACATCCCTAGTGAGCCATAGGTCTTCTCAGGACTCTCTACCCAGACATCATTTGTATATTTACCTCCAAATTTATGTAATGGGTTCACACTTGGGCCTATCGTGCATGCCACACTATTTACTTTGCAAAACAATATTTATATGTTGAGTTTACACCATGTTGAGCAAATGTCACATTAAAAAAGTGTCCATTAGATCTAATTTTCAAAATAAGCTTTAAGAATTGAACTAGTTCTTTGGTATTTTTTAAAGAAATCCCATTTCAAATATCCAAAAAGGATATCAAATGCATTTTAAAGATACTTGACCAATTTTTGAGAATGTCAAATATATAATCAAACATATCTATTGGATATTCAAATTAGTTTTCATAATCCGCATTAATGTTTTTCAAACCTGATTAAAAGCTTTCAAAAACTTAGGATATTTAATTTATATACCTTTAAACATTCACTTTATAGCCCTATCAACTACCCTACACCTTACACCCTATACCTTACCCAAAACCTTTTCCTTTATGCCCCCATACCTACTTGATATAACCTAGCCCAAATCCTTTTCCCTTACCCCCATACCTACCTTATATGGAGATCTAGGTAAGATTATAATATTCTACCTAGGTAGGAGTATGATATCCTACCTAGATGTGAAATTTTGAAATTTAGATTCTACTTCGGATATTGACATATTTCATCAAATATGATATTTCTCGACCATCCCTTCGTCCTAGGTCCCTTATTTTGAAAATGTCCCCACACTAGGCTTTACCCTACACATAGTGATTTCTAAATCAGTTAAGCCCACAAATAATTGTATTTAGTTGACCAAAATTACTCTTATTTCCCAAAAGTATCAATCCTCAAAATAGTCCTCTTTTTTATTTTGTTAATTCAAATTAGTCATATGATTAGCCAATCATATATTTACTCCATGTAAAATGAACCCCTAAAGAACAAACCCCCCAGAATAGCCTTATTTCCAAAAAGAGGTCAACCCCTGAATTCCTCTTATTCCCCAAAAGGATTCACCTTCGAAATAATCTTATTTCTCAGAAAAAATTAACCCCAGATTAATCTTATTTCGCAACAGGATTAACCCTCAAAGTAATCTTATATCTCAAGATGAATTAACCCGAGATTAATCTTATTTCCGAAATGGGTTACCTACTAACAACCCACTAAAATCAGCCCTTACCTATTTGTAAACCATCTATTTACCTAGTAGTTACCTACTTTCCTACCTATCTACTCATATATGAGACCTACTTATTACAGAATTGGTTACCAAGGTTGAACCAAATATTAACCCAGTTGAGGTTCATCCACAACTGAGTCATAATGGGCATCCAGTGGATGGTGCAGTGGTGGGTGCTGGT
>Ga0209208_10007510_pt1 | contig 14749 bp, 7 predicted proteins | sample S1TSphfallax_3_FD_187694 | JGI IMG/M metagenome (GOLD analysis project Ga0209208, IMG submission 187694) | Host-associated microbial communities from peat moss isolated from Minnesota, USA - S1T2_Fd - Sphagnum fallax MG (SPAdes) (version 2) | ecosystem: Host-associated > Plants > Peat moss >...
TTAGGTTATTGTAAGTTATTTTATCTCACTATATACCCTAACATTACAAGAAATTTTGTTTTGTATTATACAATCATTTAATTTGTGATTATATATGACTGATTGTTTTATCATTTTTACAACTTTTCTTTTCATCCTTTTCAATATATTACAACTATTGCAATTATGTTGCAATTAATTCAAAATTACTAATTTTTTCATCCTTCCATGTTGACCAATTTTTTGGGCTTTTCATCCAAGAAGAGGCTTCTATATCAAATTAGTTCCAAAAGTAATCACAATTTGGTTACCTCAATGTGGTGTATTTATATTTTTTGGCGTATATTATAATGTTTTGAAATATATTAAGGTATACTTATAGACTATGTTGTATTTAAAGCATGTAAAGTACACATTTTGCATATATTGTGTCTGAGTTAAATAGTTTAAGAAAATAATAAAGCAAATAGGTAGATGAATAGGTAGGTAGGTATGTAAGTATGTAGTTATGTTCCATTAATTATTCAGTAAAAAAATTAAATACATGTAAAAATAAGATTATTAATTATTAATTAGTTGAGAATTAATAGTTACTATTAAAAGTTTTTTTAGAAAATAAATATTAACTAACTTTTTAAAAATAATTATTGGTTTTTAAATTATATAGTTTACAACATTGAAAAAAAAGACAGAATATATTAGCTAAAGTTTTATAATTGCAAATTAGTTTGCAACTAGGTTGTGATTATAAAATTTATCCCATATTTTTTCTCCTCCATTTTGATATTGTAAACCATATAAGCAAGTGTTCTTGAAACATTGAAAATAAACAAAAGAAGTTTTTTATAAATACCATTTGGAATAAGCAAATAAAAAAGCTCGAATCCCCTAAAGGTTAAACATGAAATTAAACTTAAATTTAATTAAGCATACCTACCTACTCCTTACCTACCAACATATTTACATACCTACCTATTTACCTATTTATTTTTATTTACCTACGTACCTTTTACCTACCTATAATTTGATATCCCTTGTTTTGGATCAGATTTTTTCGTGCTTCTGATTTTTGACACTCCAACATTCAACAATGAAATAGTTTCTTTTGAAAGAATAATTATGCCAATTGAAAACAATTTTGGTTCTGTCTCAAAGATTAAATCTTCCTCTTCATCTGCTAGCCTTTCCATTAAGTCATAACAAACAAGTGTTTGGGGCCATATAGTTTTTACTCCTAATTTCCTATTAACTGATATTGTTTTAATTGTTCCATTACCTTGAACAATAATGACATTGTTACCCCAATCATGTGTAACCTTTGCATCTTTGAGCCAAGGTCTTCTTAGTAACATAAAATAATTAGAATCTACCACATTTTTTTAAAAATAGTAAATGTGGCTATATATGGAATACCATGTATGTGAATCTTCAAATTTATGATGATTCCTAAAGGTCTAATCATACTATAATTTGTCATTCTAAAGTGGTATGGAGTTGGTCTTGGTTTGGGTAAACCTAATTTTGTTTTGAGGTTTTCTATTATAATGTTCACACTTACTCTTCCATCTATCAAAACATCTTCAACAATGTTCTTCCCAACTTGTACTTGGGTAAATGTCATCTAGTTATCTACCTCTATAAATGTTGTGTCTAGTTCAAAATGTGTTTCAACCATTGTGGCTACACTAGGCTCTGACATTTGTTTAATAGTTCTATTAGGTTTTTTTGGCTTTAGTTTTTGCCACATATTTTTAGAGATTTGGTGTTATCTTTAGCAATTTGCCTAACGTCAAAGTATAGGTAGTTTCCAACATTTGTTAATTGATATTTTAGAATATTTGTTCCATAGACATAACTCTATTGATAGGATTAGCTAACAAACTTTGTGATACAACTAGTTATGTGGACACTTCAGATTTTAGTAATCTTGCCCAATCTATACTCCTTGTGCTTTCTCCTTTGGAATCAAATTTTGTGGTGGGTCTTCTACTTGCATCTCTTGTATAGTTTTGATAAAAATTTGTTGCAATCTTTGCTTTTCTTCCCAGTTAGCAATAAACTTTTTCTTGATTGGCTATTTGTTTTTAAACAATTATTTTTTAATAACCTTGCTCTTGGTAATGGCCATATTGACATCCACCATATGGATTGAAGGATCTAAAACCTTGGGTTCTACCATAACTTGTTTTTTTGTTGGTTTCACTCCTTTGTTCTTAAACAAATTTTACATATCACTGTACAACCCTAAATCTATGATCTTATGTCCAATGTCACCACAAATATAATAGGAATACTTCATAGGCCTCTGTATTTTAATTAGTTGAATAATATGCTTAGAGACTACATGAATAGGGTCTTCCTTTCTTTTGACTTTACAGGTTTCAACATTATGATTTGTCTTATCACGATTTGTATAATACATTCCTGTTTTCTTTGGGATTGTCTAAGGTTTCTAAGCTAATATTGCATTATTATTTTGTGGTACTAATAGATTGCTTATGGCATCTACTTTATAAATTCCTTTTTCACAAACCAAAGTTGTTTCCTTATGCCATTACAAAGTTTTTCTCTTCATAATTGTTGTTGTTACATGCATATATGGTTATAATCCAAATCTAAAAACAATAGTTAAGAGATAATTGGCCAACTTCAATAATCTTTCATAATACATTTCTACTCTTTCATTCTTCTCCTACTTCATGTTTTTCAACTAAAAGTAAACTTGTTCATCATTCTGAACTTTTTTGTACCTTTTACAAAAAGCCAGTTATAATTCAACAAAAAATACAATTTGGGTAATCTCCCATATAATTGTTATACTAGTAAGACAAAATATCTTTGAAGGTAAAATTGAATAGATTAACAATTTTTGCATCATCTATTCACTATTTGTTATAATGGTAGGTTTAAAAACGTTGACATGAACATATGGGTCAAAATCCTTCACCATCTCAAGATAGTTAAGTGGTTGACGATAAGGTTTGTTTGGTGGTAATGGTGGCCTGCCTAGATTCACCATTGGCAATCCAAAGTATCCTAGAGGTCCTAGTGGTCTTAGTGGATTTGAGTCACCTCATCCTAGATCTGATGGCTGATTAACAAAAACATTGTTCACGTTTCTGGGTTATATCTTCATGCAAACTCACAAATTACGTTTATCTTAAAGTTTGTGGTCTGGATTTGACACCATTAATAATGTGGATTGGTGTTGATACAAATGGAGCTTCAGTAACCATAATTATAGATTGGGGCGTTGCCATAAAATATAATGGCACAAATCTTACTAATTCCATTTTGAAATTTGAAATTCCTACCTAGGTAACTCTAATATTGTTTTGATGTAGCAGACTTGGTATAAAAGGTATAGAAAAAGGTACTACACCTACCACAATTTTAACTCTCATTTCCACTTTTTTTTTTTTCTAGATTTGTTCTTTGAATCTATATGGAATCCTTTCATGATATAGATCTTTTGGCTCAATATGTCCATGATTCCTTACTCTTATAAATTCTGGTTTTAGATTCTAGAAATGTACAACTATCTGCTTCACATTATCTTCAATAAATGGACGTTCATTGATCTAATGTCCAATTTGATGGCAATATGTGCAACATGGAGAATTTGGTCTTGGAATTTTATTCACACTATGAATCCCTTTACTCCAAACCTTTGGAACTCTTTTAACTATGCTTCCATTTTACTGATTAAATGTGGGTTCACTGTACCTCACTCTTACAACCAAAACACCTTCTGCTACTATTGGTTTTGTTCTTGGTAAGATTACAATTTCTTGTTTAGTTACAAATACCAGCTCAACTTCTCTAGACATTCTAATATCCTAAGTTGCGACTTCTTGTTTAACAACATAAAGAATAAATAATTCAAAATTCTAAGCTCCTTGTTCAAACTCTTCATTTTCTTAACCATTTCGATAATAAGGAGGTGAAATAGATCCATACCTTGGTACTATTTCCTCCCTTTCTGACATGTTGAATCTTTATTCTTCTTTTTCAATCAAAGTATCATAGTTATGTTATTACATCAAATCTACTAATCCTAGCATAATTTTTTACTGAGGTTTAGATTCTCGACTCCTTTGTCTAAAGACAATTTATGAGTCTGCATTTTCAATCTAACGTTTTTCCCTCCTGGAATTTTGCAACAAATTACTAGTATGCTTCTGTGCTTCACCAATTTGCACTGCATAAGGAATAATCAGTGTTGCTTGAAGCATTATGTGGCCTATAAGTCTTTCTTTTGTCCATGGATATTTCTATTTTATATGATAAATTATTCTAGGTGTTTGAAACCACTTATCTACCTAATTTGCACCTAAATCTTTGCTAATGGTAGTGCCATTTTCCACTTGTTCATGTAATACAACCTAATCTAATTGTCTCTTCTAACTTCTAGTTACAATTATATTTTCCATTTCTCCACATCCTAATTCAAACTTGAACAAACTTTTGCATTAAAACAAAATCCTCACAATTAGCTACTTTGTTTAGATCTACTTCCTTAACAAAAAAATATAATCGAGATTTGAAAAAAAATGTAAAAAATGAAATTGAAGTTCACTATCTATTTATGGAAACAAAAATTTCAGCAATAAGACATAAACTACATTTTAAAATTCACTTTGAATTCAAGCCCTGGGATGGTCGTCGAATGGTAAATACAAAATTTATAATCTTATATTATAGTCTAAAATCTAAATTGAAATGTAATAAACTAATATTAATAGAGCCTGTTCATTCAAATTTACTTACACTTAGTTTTAGAATTAAAATCAATTAATGAAAACATGATGAAAAAAATCAAAACAACAAACTTTAAATATGGAACAAAGTTTTTCCAAAAATCAATATATTCTTCTTTCATACTCCATTAAAGCTTCACGCTCTACAATGATACAATGGTCTTCGTCTTTTTTTTTCTCCCAATATATTCCTTAACAAAATAATCTTATGTTATATTCAAATTCAAATGGTGATGAAAACTATGTAATCTAGCTAGTAATTCCTAAAACAATAATTAGGTAAATAGAAATATACTAACTAATAATTATCACAAGTAATTATTCCTTTAACAAACTTGAGTACATGTTAGTTTAGGCATTGTAAATAGATTTAATTTTTTTTAATGTTAATGTACCTATTGTTGTTTTAGGGACCTATAACTGGAAAATTCAAAAGTTGAAAACCTTAATGGGAATAGAAAAACCCGTTAACAATTACATTGCAGTAAATATTATAAAAATCCAAAGTTAAAATGGAATCTTTTTTAGTTTAATAGTCTTTTTGGGAATGCCAACCATGACAAGTAAATTGAAGTGATACTTTAATCTCTTTTACCTCTTTGTTGTGGGTTGATGTTAGAAGGAAAATTATTGGATACAATATGTTATTATGACATATCAATAGATCACAATTACATGTTCATTAGTTGATTAAGAAATGACATTCAAGAGTTGGGTTTTACAATTTGTTGTGGTAACTCAATACTATTGAATTATCAAAAGTAATTAAGAATGTCCAAATGGTAAAAAACCACTACATCCATTGTTTTAAGAAGAGGTAGGTGTGACCTCCATATATTGTTTTAGGAAATGATTTAGCCAATGTTCTAGAAGGGGAGTTGGTGACTAAAATGTTGCCATTTAAATAATATCTCAATTGATTCAAAGGATGATGGTTTAGTGGTACAAAGTCCATGTTTGGTACCATGAAAGTTCAGGTTCAAACTTATTAGTGAACAAGTGAAAGCTTATTTTGTCTTTTGGGGCTAGGCCTAATTTGGGGGTACTATTAATAGATTATCAACTAAGTTTGTTATTGTGTTCCCAATTTAAAATGATAAATAATCTAAGTTCACTTGAAAATGTTATTAAATTTTTTTGTAAGAATTAGGTGATTAATAAACCACAACTTTTATAAAAGGTAAGGGAAAGCCATTTCAAACTACTTAGGGGGTTGGATTTTGAGAATTAAACATAATATATTATGATATAAGTAGATTGAAATATATTGTTGTTGTCTAGCTTGTTTTGGTATTGGTTTGAAACTATGTATTGTATTGGAATAAGAAGTAACCAAAGTCAAAGGCATTCATTAAGGAAGGTCATAGGGTATAATGCATTAAGGTGGACCAAAAGTGGCATTTCATAATCCCTTTTGAGAGCCCATTTCCCTTGTTTTAAAAATCCAATGGAATGGCATCACAAATTTAACATGGACAATTATTTAATATTTAAAAGTGTGTGAAATTTGCTCATTCATTGGTTTGTACCTTTTGTGCATTGAAAACACATTTGACACATGGATATATAAGATGATGCAAAGTTTGTTTGTTTACAGGTTTATATATTACCCATTAGCATATTTAACCATGTATCAAACATATTTTCAACACATGAGTGCACAAAATGTATGAAGCTATGAATGAACACATTTCACATTATTTCCTATACAAAATCATTGGATGTTAAATTTGTGATGGGTCCAACTTTCAAATTGGTTCAAATGAATTAATGTTAACTTTTTTTTTTGCTTTCAAATTCATACCACCAAAGTTTCTTTAAAGCATATTGATTAAAAAATGGTTTTGAAAAACATCAATCTAAATACCAAAATGGATTTTGCCATATGATATGCATGTTTATCTTATGCAAAGTCCATTTTGACATTTATATTGATGTTTTTGAAGACCAAAATTTACTCAATGTGTTTTAAAATGTTTATTTATTTATGTTGGTATGAACTAAAACATGTAATTGTACAAACACGTTATGAGATAAAATCCATTTATACAATTTTGCATATGAACTTTTTGGGGTATAGTGGTCCATTTAAAATTGTCCTAAGAGGAACCCTTCATCATTTTGTTGTGTTTTTTTCATCATTGCAAGACTTCATTTTTTGTGATATCTAATTAAAAATTAAAAAATCTATCTAACAATGACTAATAACCTACAATTATGGTCCAATTTATTTCATCTCGTGTAGTTTGCAACTACCTGGGTTCCTCCTACTTCTTACCCATGCAAAGGTGTTTATGAAGATGTTATGGGAAGTAGAATGGGAATGGGTAGTGAAGAAGTATGTATGTTTGCAATGGTAGCCATATTATTTTCATTATAACAACATTAGATAATTTGGAGCTCAACCTATTACATGCCATTTTGCTATATTTCTTGTTATGTTGTGCATGTATGTACTAATTCATCCAATACAATAAGGGGTTGGTAAGGTTGTATGTAACAAACTTGTACAACTTTTATTGTTTTATTTTTGAGTTTTTTCCATGTTGTTTGCTAGTGGTAAAAATATATTGTAAATCCTTGCCAATTTACCACAACTATTAATTGGCATTAAAATTGAAAGGAACAAATTTCATCACCAAGGATGGTTTAGTTTAGACTACCGTTATTTACATTACTTATTATAGATTGTGTTTCTTTGTCTTGGTAATAAGGTAATCCTCAGCTGAATTAATGGGTGGTGATGGACACAATGATAAAATATGGTTTTTAATGATTGGACATTTTGTGACCAATGTTCAAATTTAGTCATGTAGTTGTATTTGGACATTAGTCATTTCCATTTGTGTTACCATGGTCAATAAATGACTACATGACTATGATTATTACCATATGTGTTAATAGTCATGTTGAAACAATTGACATGTACCTTGTCCTCTTTATTATTTTTCACAAGATACCCTACTAAACTAAGTTGAGTTAACCAAAATGGGTTGGGCTAGGTTACATATGTTAAGCCTTACATAGGTTTACATAGCCTTTGACTAGGCCTAGGTACACCCTAAGATGTAGGCCTATATATGTTGACCTAAATAGCCCTTAAATGATCATTATGTAGGCCTATTTGTAGACCTAAGAAGACTTATATGGATCTAGGCACAATAAAAGGAGCTAGTTGAACCATGCACTAAATCTTTTCTACGGACTACATTTGACATGTGGCTTTCACATATTAATTTAAAATACCAAATTTGATAGTTTTTCATACAATTTAAAAATTAGATATCAATATTGAGACAACATATGATTCATACCATAATAAACATATGAAAACTTTGCATCAAGCCTTAGATTACAATCAAATTTACAACTTGGCACTTTTAACCATGATCACAAATTTTGAATTATGTTAATCATTAAGGACATTTGAACATTAAAATCTACTATAAAATCACCACATAAAATTCAAAAGGATTTTAAAATGGTTCAACACATGTGGCATTTTCTATGAAGTATATTAAAACCTTTTTTTTTTTAAAAGCATGTTTTCAAATAATAAAAAACACATCCAAATTTTTAAGTGTGTGATGTGTGAAAAACATTATTTTGCAAATGCATATATGTCTTTTGTATGTAAAAAAGTTCTTCCAATAAAATGAAATTATTCAGAATTCATGGGATTCCAACTTCATGAGTAAATAAACACAATCCTAAAAGATGAACAAAACATTCATTAAATACAATCAATGGTGGTTCATCAAAGCATTGGAAGCACAAATTTTCACTACATTTAATTATTGTTTTGGTTCCTTTTATTGTGACTACACCCATTTAGACTTAATAAGTATTTGGGTAGACATAAACATACATAAGTACACATATGCATAGTTATGTATACATAATTAAACATACTTGGGTAGACATAGGGATACTTATGTACCCTTAATAGCCCTTATGTAACCCCTCATAACCTTTAGTAACCCCTAGGCTTAGTAACTCAGAAGTATCTTTAATAACACCTAATAGCCTTTAAGTAGCCCTAGGGACCCATAACAATCTTTCATGTAGCCTCTAAATATAAGCCCTTAGGTACTTTTAATAACCATTCAGTAGGCCTAAATAGACTTAATTAAATAGAGATTAAATAACCCTTAGGTAGCTTTTAGGTAACCCATAGGTAGGCCTAGTTAAACCCTAATTAGTGCATAAGTAACTTTAAGTAGCCTTTATGTAGACTAGGTAACCCTTCCAATCCTAGGTAGATTTTGGTAGGTTGTAGGCAATCCTTAGGTATCCTTGGGTAATCGAGGTAACCTATAAGGTAACTTAGGTAACCTTTTATGAATAGCCTTAATTTAGCCCTAAAATAGATCCTATGTAGTTTTTAGGTAGCTTTAGGTATGTCTAGGTAGATGTAAGTATGTCAAGGTAAACCTTAAATAACCTCCTAAATAAACTTAGGTTAACTTAGGCTTATCTAAGTTAACTTAGTTGGGTAGGTGGGCTAGGTTACTTAGGTAGGTTAAAAGAACATTTATTATAATATGATGACATGTTGTCACTACTAGAAATTTTAGGTTTTGCAACTATTGTTTGCAACTAAAATTCAGTTGCATGTGACACATGCAACTACAAATTTGTGTAGTTGCATAAGACAAGTTGCACATGACATTTAGTTGCATGCGACATTACATATGCAACATGTATATACGGTGCTAATATACATGCTCATCCATACATACTAATTCAAATGTAGTTGCACCTTATGTGCAACTCTCCTTGCAATTACAATGCAAATAATAAAAATATGATATATGTTTAAAAATTGGACAACTAACTTGTGGACACATGTCACTAATTAATTATTTTGTGTTTTCAAAATAAAAAATTCATTGGATTAATCTCAATCATTAAAATTTATGTCACTAAGATGATGACACGTGGCACACCATGGAACGTTCATTGACCAATTGACACGTGTCCATTTTAAAACACTAATTATATGGTGACACGTGGAAATTAAGGCCCACCTATTTTTAAATATTAGTTAATAAAATTTAAAATGTCAAATTTATGGCTGATAAGATGTTAACACATGTTGCCTAGGTAGGTAGGTTATTATTAAACCCTATTAAGTAAATAGGCTTACTTAGGTATATAAGTAGGTTGAACATAGCTAACTTTAGGCTATATAAGAAAGATTAGAATAATCCGATTTTATTTTTAAGATTAACTGTTTCATAAAGGTCAAGCTTTTTTAATTCACTCATCCCAATGGCATTTGATGTTTCGTTACTACGTAGTTATTGTTCCTAGTTATATACTGAGCCAAATAGAATTGAAAGCCAAAGGATATGGGATAAAAAATTCCATTGCAAACCTCATGAACCAACTTAGTTGCACATCAAATGTAACCAATGTATTAGCATATAGCAGCTAGGGGAGGGTTTTTTTGATTCTGGTGTTCAAACAAAACTTGAAGCCCTCTTCTTGGCGCATCTAACACAATAAGAATCGTTGAAAATGGATTAGAAATGAGAAAGTTATGGTCCCCCAAAGTAAAGGGGGTCAGAAATTTTTAAAAAACCATTGAACACTACAAAAGGCCGATTTTTAAACACCCAAAAAGTTCCTTTTATGTTGGTTTTTTTGCTATTAAAGTACCAATATGATTTGTAGAACTTCAGTTGGTGCTCCATAGCACTTTAAATCGTTTAAAATGAATAAGAAATAAGCAAGTTATGAGGTTTGAAAATAGGAGGGGTCCAAAGAAAAGAAAAAAAACACGTTTTATAACTTGGAAAAAAACTTATTTTTCTTATTTTTCATGTTTTTCTTCTTGTTAATTTCTCATTATTCCTTGTCTTTTACAATTCAAAGATGATTGTAGGATAATTTTAATAATTATAATTACTTAATGAAAATATGATTTTAACATTAATATCTAGCTTAAACTAGTAATTAGCTTAAGATGTTTATGTACTTGTAGGTTAATTCGTGTAGCCTATTTACATTAATATTTTAGCATAAATAATAAATTGTAAATATATAATAACTATTGATTATATATATATAATTTATTGTCATTATAATTATAATAGACATTTAATTGATAATTATGAACATTTATAATAAATTTTAATATTATCATATTAATTGATTCTGAATATTTTTTTGTTTAATCAAATTTACATTTTCTGAAAAATATTCCAAATAAAATAAAATCAAAAAATTTTATTTGCCAAAACAAATATTTAAATATGTTTGACAAATAAAATAAACAAATTTGCAATATATATTTAAACCCTGGTTTAGTTTAACTTAAGTTAATTTAACATAATTTAGTTTAGCCATAATAAAAATATTCTAATTTAATTTAGCCATAATTATTTTGGCATAATATATTTTAGCCATAATTACTGAAATTTAATTCATTTTAGCCATAAATAATTTAACTTACTTTAATTTAGCCATAATTATTTTGGTTTAACTTGATTTAACCATATTTAATTTAGCCATAATTAATATAGTTTAATTTATTTTAGCCATAAATAATTTAACCTAAGTTAATTTAACCATAATTATTTTGGCCTAACTTAATTTAGCCATATTTAATTTAGCCATGGTTAATTTTAGCGTAATAAAATTAGGCATGGTTAATTTTTTTATATATTTAGCCTAGGTTAGTTTAACTATGGTTATTTTAAACTAGGTTAGTTTAAGTTAACCCAAGTTAACATGGGGTTAACCTTAGTACTAAAAGCACAAAATATTATTATACATAACCTATATAGATATATTAAGTATAATAATTTAAGTATGTATAAATTTAGACCATTATTTTTATGACATGTGTTCATGTTGTACACATTTAGTTGCATGTTAGTTGCACACACAACCGTATGGTTGAAAAATTATACAATACCAAATTTATAGTTGCAAACGTGACCAAGATAGTTGCAAATGACAACTAGTTGCATGTTATTTGCATAGTGACTAGTTGTAAAAGACATAATTTCTAGTAATGTGTATTACAAGAAATAATATGGTGTAATGGTTAGGATTTTGATTTCTAAAGGTGAAAGTGGGAAGGAATGGTTAAATCTTAATGCTTTTGATCTATGTAACCTAGGCTAGGCCTATCAAAGCCTAACTTAGTTTACTAAAGTTCCTTTAAATGAAAATGTTGAATGACATTATATGCATTTTGAGTTGAATTGAATTTCAATTAAACTAAATTCAATTTAACAATTTGATTTAAATGAATTGAATTTGAAATCAATAAAAAAGAAAAAGGATATACATTGATGTAGAAGGTAGCAAAAATTTGCCCATGAATATGGCATTGGGAGAAAAAACTTTAAAAATAATCGAATTTGAAAAACATAGATCCATACTTTTATATTTGGAATGGGTTAAATAGATTCTAAGTTGAATTTAGTAGGATGAAATATCATGGGACCTTATAGTTGGGTGGTTGCAAGCTAAGGTGGTTCATTTTTTAGGGATACATCACTCCTTAATTAAGAAAGTAATATGTTAATCCTAGAAAAGAATTTCAAGCTTTAGGGTAAAAATACATTCAAAGGAGCCAATGGGATTACTTTACAAGAGGATTGGGAATCCTTTTTAAGTCCTTTTCACTTTTTCATATGAAATAATTTTTGAAAGAATGTTTTTGCAACTTGTTATTAAAAACACATATAGTTGCCCCAATGTACCACATCCTTTATGTTAGTCATTCTTGAATAAGTATGATTTTTTCTAAGCGTGCAAATTTTGCTAGATTTTTTGTTTCATCTTGAAAATTTAACATAATTTGAATTATACAAAAAAATGTTAACCACTTTAAGTTTTTGATTCTTATATCATAAATTATTATTATTTTTATATGTCAATCACATTACACCCCATTTACATGTGGTAAAAGACTTTTGAAACTTGAAACATACTTTGAATTTCTAAAAATTTCAAACTCCACAACCTTTAAATTGTGAGTTTTTTTTTTGAGTTTGGTTAGTAGGATGAAAGCACAATCAATTAGACACAAAAAATAATCTTTGAAGTTGTAGTCATATTTTTACATATAAATGCAAGAAAATAGAGTCAAAACTAGTGTTGTGTGTGTAAGTGTCAATAACCATGTATATGTGAGTAAATCATGTGTAAATGCAAATCATTTACACTTACATGAAACTAATGTAAATACTTGTCAAATACATTTACATGGCCATGTGTAAATGTTTTGGGGCATGTAAGTAAGTGTATATACTAAGGTTATTTGTAACTTATCACCTTGTCTTTGGGCCTCCTTTCATCGTCAAACCTTCTTTCAATGTATCCATAAAATGAGGAAAATTTATTAAATATGGGTATGAAATGTTGAAACTCAACATTTAATGCATAAGGTTTTAGAGTAATTATAATAGATGTACATGTAAGAACAATGAAAATATATGTAGCAGTAATGGAAGCACTTAGGCAAAATGAAAGACAAGGTGAAACTCAATTTACCATAAAAATTGATGGGTTTTTGAATTTCCCCCTTCCCCCCTTGAATGTCAATGAATTTGTTTTGCATGTATTTTTTGAATCTCACCTTGTTTATGACCAAACTCAGTGTTTTGATGCTATATATTTTTATTTTATAATTAAATCTATTATATCTTTATTATACACCTTTAATGACCATACTTTTTTGCAAATTCATATTAATTAATTGTTGGTGCATGTTTTGATGGGGTTTTTTTTTGCAATGGGTTATTTGATTGGCCTATCACCAAAAACATTATAAAACGCCCCCTTTCCCTTTAAAAAAATTATTGTTTTACATGACCATATAAAATCATCTAAATTTATTTGTTTTACACTTATATAGTTTTACATAACCAAGTAAAACTATATAAATGTATTGCTTTTTACACAACTTAAAATAAATTTACACGATTTTACATTTACATTTACAGAAATGCAAATGAATATTAGACACTTACATGAAGTGTAAATAAATTTCATTATGGGATCACACTTACAAAGAGTGTAAATCTCAAACCATTTGCATGCGCAACATTTGTCAAAACCTTTTAATCATTGCCAAACCATTGTGTCATTAAATACGACATTTATAATATGTTGTATACAAATTTTGAATTAAAAAAAAAGAAGTAGGTAGAAAATATTTCTAAAACTAATTAGTGAATTTGTGTTCAAAATACATTAAAAGATTGATATATAAATTATTTTTATGTTGTAAGTTGAAAGTGCATAAATAAAATTTAGAATGTCATTAACCAAGAAAGTAGAAAAAATCAAATTTTCATCTACTAGAAGCTTACTTACTTTTTTTTGTTTAGACAACTTGCAAAGTAAAAATATTCTACTTGTACATTTTTGGGAAATTTACATTATTTTACTTTAAGCATGTGATTTTTCAACATCATTGGAATAAATTAAAAAAACATGTTCATATTAATCATCAAAATAAATAATACTTAAAAATTTAATATGTTAAGACTTAGTTTATTGATATTTTATATTTTTGGGAGAAGGATGATGCTCAAAGGTTTTTCCATTTCAATTAGTTAGGTCTTGACATATGGTAGCACCGTGCTAACTAAATTTTCTTTGAAATAATTTTATGCATTCAAATTTTCCAAGGCTAGATTTTCCAAGGCATTACTCATAGTGCTTTGAGAATTTAAGGTTCAAATTATTTGTTAATCCATAACAAGATTATAAAAATGCTTGCAGTTTTTTCATAATATGTTCCTTTGGGGAATGTTAATGTGCAACCGAAAAATTCGTACAAACGATTGAAAGTGTCCCCCAAAAAGGAAATAAAATCAATCATTTAGTTTTTGGATAATAAGTGCACAACAAGATTGTTTGTACAATATGTGACTATCAACTCTCCATGATTGTGGTGAGGATTTTGCCCCATGATGTTCTATATAGTTTGAGAGAGATTACAATCCATCCACAATTTCCTCAAAACCAAAATGTTGACAAAG
>Ga0209208_10007512_pt1 | contig 14747 bp, 6 predicted proteins | sample S1TSphfallax_3_FD_187694 | JGI IMG/M metagenome (GOLD analysis project Ga0209208, IMG submission 187694) | Host-associated microbial communities from peat moss isolated from Minnesota, USA - S1T2_Fd - Sphagnum fallax MG (SPAdes) (version 2) | ecosystem: Host-associated > Plants > Peat moss >...
TCTCACTTGGAAGAGCACTGTAGACAGGCAAGATGATCAGCTCTGGCACATTAGGACCCAATCCCTTAATTCTCTCATACAGAATCTGACAGGCTGTATCAATCTCCTCCTGCCCTGTCAAGAAAAGAAGAACGTCCCCCTCAGGCTCAGTCAGATGGATCTGCATCACAGTAATGAGGGCAGCATCAAGATAATCAGTCTCAGGTTGCTTTGTGTAGAGAATCTCCACTGGGAAAGTCCGTCCAGGAATGGTGAAGATGGGGCAATTGAAGAAATAACCAGAAAATTTCTCAGCATTCAATGTTGCTGAAGTGACAATGAGCCTTAGATCAGGCCTCCGCTTCACAAGCCCCTTCAAAAGGCCAAACAACACATCTGTATGAATTGTCCGTTCATGAGCCTCATCCAGCATGATCACAGAATAAGAAACAAGCTGCTCATCAACTAAAATCTCTCGGAGCAACATTCCATCTGTCATATACTTGATCACTGTCTCGGGTCCTGTGCAGTCCTCAAACCGAATTGCATAGCCAACCTCCTCACCAAGGCGACAGCCAAATTCCTCAGCAACTCTTTTGGCCACTGACATTGCTGCCACACGCCGAGGCTGTGTGCATCCTATCTTTCCCCGAGTTGTGTATCCAGCTTCTGCCAGATATTGTGTCATCTGTGTCGTCTTCCCGGAGCCTGTCTCTCCAATGACCACCAGCACCTGGTTGTCATTTACAGCCTTGATGAGCTCATTCTTTAGCTTGTAAATAGGCAAACTTTGTCGCTGCTCCTGGATAGAAAGTTTTGAGCGTTGCCCAAATGTGGGAGCCTTGCCAAATGCATCCTTCTTCCACTCTGGCATGTCATATGCTGAGAGCCCCACTCCACGAAGCTCCTGAGCCAAATGCCTCTCACCAGTCTCGGGCATGGGATCCTCCCATGGTCTGTTAAGATCCTTGGGTATTGAATCCAGCATGGTCCGCTGCTGCTGTTCCCGCAGCTCCCTCCTCTCTTTTGCCAGTGCTGACTGAGTCATAGCAGCTCGCTGTAAGGAGCCATCAGGGTTCTTCACAATTTTGACTGGGGATACATCAATGGAATATCGTGTCTGGCCCCTGAGAAAGGAGGGTTCATCTTCATTGAGCTCAATCTCAAGCTCTTCTTCTCCACCCTCTTCTTGATACAACATACCACCCCCATCCTCATCATACATGGGATAGTCCCGCACATCCAGCACCCCTGAGGCAATCAATTGCTTTGCCTCCCACCGCTCCGGTGAGCTCATCCTCTTCATAGGCCTTCTGGCTGAGACATTCTCATCTTCTTCAACTATGGTGATTCCTGACAAACCCTTCCTTGTGACAGGGGCCAGGCTGGAGCTGGAGGGATTCGTGCGCAGGTTCTCCTCTTCAATGCTGGGTTTTTTCATGGGGAGCAAATCTTGCCCAGTCTTCTGGTCAACATCACGCATGGAGAGGCTCATTTTCTTCTCGCCAATTGAGATCACCTTTACCCAGACCTCCTGATCCCGCTCCACGGCATCTTTGGCATTTGCAACCCTGCGAGATGCAATATGATACACGTGTACAAGTCCCTCTTTTCTATCTCTCACTCCTTGCAGTTGAACAAAGCAGCCATAGTCCATTATCCGCGAAACCCTTCCCTTGTATATTCCAAACAGCTCAGGTTCACCGACCATCTCTGTGCGGCCAGCTCCATGGGCCCTCGCATGACCTCCCCTTTCTCTTCCCTCATGATCGCTATTATTGTCCCTCCCCCCGTCGCTCTCTCTCCATTTCTCACCGCCGCCTCTTTGATGCCGTGCACTTCCTTGCACTGGATCTCTATCGCTGTTCCTATCTCTATCACTCAACCTTACTCGTTCTTCTATCCCCTCATGTTCGCTTCCTCTACCACGTCGATACCTTTGATCTCTGTCGTCCTTTTCCGCTCTACCTCCCACGCCATCGCTAACCCTAATTCCATCTCTCTCACTCCCGCTTTCCCTCTCTCTCCCCCTTTCTCTGTCCCTGTCACTGTCCCTTCCTTTATCTTTGTCCCTCACACGGTTTCTACGTATATCCCTTAGTTCGTCGCCCTCCCCCTGATTTTCTTTTTCACCCCTTTCTCTCCCATTTCTATGCGCCTCTCTCCTTCCGCCATCAACCCGATCTCGATGTACGACTCCCTCTGAAGCAAGCTCTTCTTCCAACTCTTTCACGCGCGTTCGGTTGTCAGGAACGGATAGTCCCGGGAAGGCCGACTTCTTCTCCTCTTTATCCCCGTCCAAACCCTTGAGCTTCTCCCGCTCCGCCTTGCTCTTGGGGGGCAGAATAGCATGGATGATGATCAGCAACGTTTTGACGAAGTACTCAGGGATCTCGGCACCATTCTTCTTCAGCCCCTGGTCGAAAGCCTCGACCGTGTCACTACGCTGAGCGATGTCGATGATAAACTGAGCTAAGGTTTTATCAGAGCATCCGATGTGCGCTTCAAGCTCCGTGCAAACCTTGGACACCAGCGACAAATACTCCAACTTCTTCAACCCGGAATCCATTCTAATCTGCTACTCTAAAACCTTGAATGCATGTATCCTACCACCTCGCGTCCATCCTCTCTCTCTCTCACTATATATATATCTCTGGTGGGACAATGCCCGCTCCTCTTTCTTGACGCCAAAGCCACAGATCTCAAAACCCTAATCCCAACCCTACTTGTTTCATCCCAGTTCTCACATTCAGTGTTTTTCCTTGCCTGCTTAGCATTCACGATTCTGTGCTTTCCGTCTGTTTCTGCAAATTCCGCTGCTGCTGCTGCTGCTGCTGCGGCGCTTCTCCAAAGAGACAATTGACGTATCTAGTAACTTTGTAAGAGCAGTTCCGCCGCCGGCGCTAGAATGGGCCTGTACACTGTACCCTGGGTCAGTTACAACTTTCAAAAGAGCATGAAAATGGGTTTGGAGTTTGGACTGGTGTTGGTCGGTGGTTCCTTTTTTTCTTTCTTTTTTTATTCCCATAACTGGGAGACTGGGTTCTCTAATTAATTTTTTTAGTAATTCCCGCTTGTTATGCAAAAAGGTTTTAGTTATGAAATACCCAACCTGATAACCGCCTAGTATAGTGCCAAGGTTCAAGGTAGGATTTTATACCTAAAACTCATCCGGAAAATACCCAACCTGTTATATTGTGTCAACGTTTGAGGTAGGATTTTGTAGGTAAAACTAACCTGGGATAAAGCACCCTTCATCCCCGCCCCTCCCCCCTCCCCACTTCTCACAATTGCCAACCCAGATCAATCAAATTCAAGTTCCAACGAGAACTTAAAGTGGAGCAAAATAATTGAAGAGGTATAACCAAATAAAAAGTCTTAATATTTGAGGATTTGAGAACTAATTGGGACCAGATATGAAAATGCATGGTTGGGCTAGGATGACATATTGCATTGTGATTTTTTGACTTTGAACAGCTTTTTGAAGCATGTTTTTTTTAAGTTTGACTTCGTTACACAATTTTTAGGCTTTATCTTCAATTTTGAATTCAAAATCATTATTTTTAAATATTATTTGTGATCCTCGGCTTATTGTTTTATTATATTAAACATTTGGGATCCGCGTTGCTTCACACTACGAATGATGATGATTAAATTATTTTGTGTGAACATAATTATTTTATTGTGATCAATTGATTTGCTAGGCAAAATGCCAATGAAAGTCCAATTCATTAAAAAAGTTCACAAGATATAAGTAGACAAAAGGAAAAAACAATTGCAAGGGTGTAAAACAACCAACAAAATACAAACGGACAAAAACATTGAAAGGTGCAAGATAGACAACAATATACAAACAGACCCCAAAAAAATGATTTTGAAATGGAATTTGATCTATTACAAATTATAATCTGTAATGATTTTGGAATTGTCATAGTGACGATCACCAAAATATTTTGCGATCATTGGCTTATTGTGTTATAGTATTAAACATTAAATTTAAAGCACATATGTCTTCACTTAAGAAGTGTTTTTCATTTATGTTTTGAAATAACTGTTTTTTTTTTTAGGTGTCTAAATAAAGGGATTGGAATTGTTACATTCAATAGTTTTTAAGTGTTGTTGTGTTTGTATTATTGCAAAACAATATCTACTTTCAATAAAAATGAGAAACTCAATCTCATCATCTAGTATTGATATGTCCACATGAAAATACCATATAATATTTTGTATTTGTATTTGTTTGCTTTGGAATCTAGATAATTTTTTCAACTTTAGATTGGTGAAAGGCAAAGATAGTTAGCAAAAATTGTAAATGATAATTAAAAACATCCAAACATATGTATATTTATTTTTTCCTAATTATTTTATACAATTTTATTGATGCTATTGCACATTTGTTTAAATGAATAATAATAATAAAAATATTTACCATAATTGGATTTAAAGGTGAATATGTATTGCATTTTTATTTTTTGCACATTTTGTTTTGTTATAAAATGATTATTTGAAATGATTGATTCTTATGTGAATTTCATGAGAAGGTGAACACAAATACCAACAAGAATATTTTGAGTTCATTATAAATTACATGTGCATAAATTTTGAAAAAAGTTGGTGTTATTTATTGGTGGAATGTTGTGTTTAATTTTGTAATATCTATTTTTTAAATCTTGTAAGTATTGCGCACATATCCAATTGAGGTGTTGGATGTATAATGCAAATACAATTTAATGTAAAATATTTTTTTGAATTTGGATGAAAATAAAATGGATCAAAGAAAAAAGCCAATTGTTTCATATTTTTTCACTTTTGAATGGTTAAAAAGTTGTTTCCAAATTTTAAGTTTTTATAACCATTTATGATAAATCATCTCTTTGTTTTGCTCTTATTAATTATGGTTTAATGTAAACTATTACCTTAAAATTATTGATAGTGGCCTTTGTAAAAATCTAAGTTTTGGTAGTCATAAATTAAATTTGTAAAACATTATTCTAGCACCTTGAATGTTATTTTTGTTTCTTTTTTACACTAGATGGATAAGATATGTATTTTTTAAAACCATGTTGTTCTTTTAACATTTTATGTGTTTTTGTTAAGGAAACAAAATCGATAAACATTATTCAATAGTTTAAATATGAAATATATTAGTTTATGATCAGTCCAATAAGCTTGTGTACTTTTTGATTGACATATTGTCAAAATGAAATTATTCCATATATGAGTTCATTGTGAATTGTGAATTGTTGTGCTTTCCAAAAAAAATTAATTAAATTTGGGTGGTTATTAGGTAGGGTGGCTCACTTTTTAAGTTGTAATCTAGTGTTTTGCAAAGTGGCGTGCATTTACATGCTATTAACATAGCATTAAAACAAAAAAATACCAATTTTGTGGCTAGATATAGATTGTCAACTTGAAGAAAAATGTATCTATAAAATAAATTGTAATGTATATACACCAAATATATAGTAATGGACTTTTGAAGTTGAAAATTTTGGACTAGTTTGTTGTTTGTGCCTCTATATAATGCATTTTTTGTATGATTATTTGCATTTAATCAAAAGAAAGTTATGGACTTTTGAATGGTTTAAAGTGAGCCATATTTTCATAAGTCCATATCATATCATTTTTGGGTGGGTTTTGATTTTTATTTTCTTAACATGTACATTAGAAATTTTTTTACAATGGGTTTATTGATCTTCATATGGATTGTTTAGTTCATTAACCACCATGTAATTCCTCATTAAATTAATGATATCAAAATAGCTATCATTTTAACATTACTGAATGGACTTTTAGGGAGTGGAACATCTATTGGAAATGAGCCACCTTAGAATACATACACCCATTTGTGTTGTTGGGTATAATCCTTTAGTCGTTTTGATGATGAAGTTTTTCTTAATATGTTCACATTAAAATCACCTATGAATATTGTATGGCAATGATGTGGAGCTTTTATATAAATGCATTTTAATAATGGAAGAAAATTTTCAATATGTAATAAAGTTTATAAATAGCAATAACATTAATTTTTTTTCTTGAATTAAAGTTGAAGGTTGTAATAATTTTAATTCCATTTTTTGTAGGTGTTTCATGTGTACATTATGTGTTATTTTTATTGTAAGGCATAATAATCACATAGCCATATATTGTACAACATGCCAAAATTGAAAAGTTGTGGTTTGATAATGTGACAATACATTTAGCTTCCATATTGTTTATTCATGTTTGATTGAACCATAATATATGTGATGCTTTTAAATTAGGGTTAGTTATTGCATCATGATAATGTCAAGAAATCAAGTGTCTAAAGATTGAATAATTAAATAAGAAGTTCAAAATGTTTTCAAGAGTAGGAAGGATAGTTGTATTTTGCACTTGTTTCAAATCTATTTGTTTCTTCTTTTACCATTGCATCAACATTGAAATTCTTTTGTTGAAATGCATCAGGCAAATAAAGGTTTTCTTTTGTACATATCCTAAATAGAGTTGTGTATGTTAAATCACATCTAGGTATATCATGAATATCAAATGTTAAGTTCTCCATTGTTAAGCTTTAAGCATAATGTATTATTTGTGTTGGTGTTGGTTAAATTGAGAATTGTTTACACATGAATAGATCATTAAAATTATGAACAATTTGCACTTATCATAATTTTGTTATGATAGGACCATAATTATTTTGAATGGTAGGATAACCTTCATAAAGGATTTTGTTTATTTGTTCTTGTGTGGTTGAATTTTTGGGCTCAAAAAGTCAACCCAAACTCCATATATTAAATGTGATTTTACTTTTTAAAATTCCTTCAATAGCATTAATAAGCCCATCCTCAATGCAATAATTTCATGCACATCATTTGATTAACATATTTGGATTTAAATGGATTTCATAATGTAATCCACCAATTTTGGATGGATTTATTTTAGATAATGTGAAACAAGGTAGATTCATGTGCCTAATATCTTTTGCTTGGAAATAATATATCAAACCCATTGTTTGTTTAAATATTTTATTATTGTGTTTTTGAGCTTTTTTATTTATATATAAGAGGCAAAAAAATTCTATAATAGATGGTGGAGGTCTTAAACATAATTTGATTAGGAAATAAGTATTTTGTTTTGCTGGACAAACGTTTTTAAATTTAGTGCAAATTTCAAATATTCCGCATCTTTTGACACATAACATGATACAATTGTAACATTGTATTTTGTCCTAACAATAATAAGTACTTAAAGAATTAACTCCATCATTTGTTGGATGAAATACACATGAATAAAAAATCAACAACAATTGATGAAAATCAACTATTATTAAAACATCCAAATTTCCAAAAAAATTGTGGTTTTACTATGCATAGCCTTTTTATCAATGAATGAAATTATTCAACTCCTTATTAATGATATTTCATCCAATACCAATATTTCTAATTGTGTATATTATTTGATCAAAGAATCACATCTTTCATCATTAAGTGACTTGTTCAATGGAATGGCTATTCCTAAATGTATAGTTAATCCACCATTATTGTAAATATTTTTTCTTATGTTGCCATTTTTAAAATGATTTCTTTTGATGGATCTAAATCTTTATTTCATTTGAGATAAAAATGAAGAAGACCTTGAATAATTATTATTAAGGTAAATGTCTTTCCTATTCTTGCACCACAAGTTTAAAATATGGATAGGGATTTATTTGGATTTTTAAAAAAATTATAACAAATATCATCAAAATTTATACATTTTTTTTCACTTAAGGAATGAACCAAGCTTGAAAAAATAAAATGCAAATGCATTTTTTTTTCATTAATTGTAATGAATCAATTGAAAATTGGTTGGAATTGTTTGTTTTTGGATTCACATGGAATTTTAAATGTGACATACAAGTTGCTTGAAATATTTATTATTTTTTTCAATAGCCAATTTGTGAAATGTAACTTATATTTCATCCCAATCAACACTTGTAATATTTAAGCAATTTTTAGCAATTTTTTGGTGGAGGTATTCAATGTACTCATGAACTTGTTTTGAACTTTTTGATAGACACTTCATTTGTTTTATAAAGATCATGCCAAGTTGAATAAGTTTATTTTTGGGACATTTCATTTATAAAAGGTGAAAATAAAAGTAAGAATTGTCTATAATGGTCTTTAAGCAAACCCATTTTTTTGAGTATTTAAATCTTTTGAAAAGTTTGACATCATAACATCCAACAAATTTGAAAAGAGATATATTAAATAATGAAATAGATCAATTGATGCATTAATTGATAATTGATGGAAATTGAATGTTTGTGGTAATCAATGATAAATTTTTCAACACATGTTCTAAGGTTTCAAAATAAAAGTTATTTCATCTTTTTGGGATGTATTAATGAACTAGACTGATTTTGATTCATGATGTAGTGTTAATGAAAGTATTAAATAAATAGTTAATTATGCAAACATTTGATGGGCATTCAAGAGAACATTTCCCATGTGTTGATTGCACTAAAACTTTTATTTTCCAAATATAGTTTGTAATTCTTGTTTAACATTTGTATCCAGCTTAATTAAATCTAATAACTTGTTGTAGCATATGGAACAAATATGAATTGTGGATCACTATTTGTTTACCAAAGTTCATCAACTAAATTTTCATATGAATTTCTATGTAGGTCTATTAGAATTCATTTTCAAAATATTATAGGCTTTTGTAATCTAGATTTCATAATGAATATGTAAGTTTTTTCATCAATTTATAATTTGTTAAAATAATTCAAATGATATGTCTTGTCCCATATCCATTTCATTTAACTTGTTACAAATATATATCATTCTTTTTGGAATTTAATTTTTTTAATAATTAAATTAGTATTTATGTGTTATGCAATGGTGATAATAAAAAATTAAACCTACACACATGTTTTTTCTTATGACAAGTTCATTTATGACGATGAAATTGACTTTCACAAAGACTTTCACACAATTAAAAAATTTGTCACAACATTACTACCAAAGTGAGGTGCAATTTACTAGCTTACATGACTATGGGACCTTAAAAGTGAAATAACTTCATTGCATTTTACTGATTTCACCCTAGTCAAAGTTATTTCACTATAATATCATTATGTAAACATCATGTTTTATTTCTAGTTAACATAATTCACTATTATAATTTATTATAGTAAATAGGTTTATTTTTATTTTTAAAAAAAATTCTATCTATGCTACTTTATGATATACCCTATATTATTTTAAGCTACTTTAATTATTCTACCTTATATTTTATGTTATTATAAGTTGTTATAAATCATTGTACCCTAAATTATTACATGTTATTTTACCTTAAGGTATCTTAACTAGTTTATTATAAGCTTTTAAGTTATTCTAAATCAAATTATTCAACTAACTTTAGGCTATACCTTATGTTATTTTACTTTAAATTAATATATATTATTTTAAGTTATACTTTAACTTATTCAAGGTCATTCTACTTTATGTTATAATAAATTAATTTATCTTCATCATAATAACTTAAAATAATCTAAAACAAAATATAACGACCTAAGGTAAACATAACTTAAAATAAAAAATAATAACCTATGAAAAATAATTTTAAATACCTAACAATATAATAACTAACAATAACATGTGATATTATAACTAGAATATCAAACAATAATTTATAAAACAATAATCACCAATAGTTGTAATATAACATATAATAACCAAAAATAATTTATAATACAATAACCATTAATACCCACTAATATCCACAATAGAATATCCATCAATAATCATTAATACAATAGGCATTAATAGTCATTTATAGAATAACAAGCAATAGCCATTAATAGAATAGTCACCAATAGCCATTAATAGAATAGTCACCAATAGCCATTAATAGAATAGTCACCAATAGCCATTAATAGAATAGTCACCAATAGCCATTAATAGAATAGTCATTAATAGAATAGTCAACAATAGCCATTAATAAAATAGTCAACAGTAACTATTAATATAATAGTCACCAATAGTCATTAATAGATAGTCATCAATAGCCATTAATAGAATAGTTAACAATAGCCATTAATAGAATAGTTACCAATAGCCATTAATAGAATAGTCACCAATAGCCATTAATATAATAGTCACCAATAGCCATTAATACAATAGTCACCAATAGCCATATATAGAATAATCACCAATAACCATATATAGAATAATCACCAATAACCATATATAGAATAATCACCAATAACCATATATAGAATAATCACCAATAGCCATATATAGAATATATTTGAAAAATGGCAAAAATTAAGATGTGATTTGATTTAACTTTAAAGTTATTCTAAATCAAATTATAATGTCAAAATTCTGGTTGATATGTCATAGTGTTTTTTAGTTAATTAATTAATTAAGTAGTAGGCAATATGTATGTGGGCTGAATAGTAGGTATTATATCGAGTTGATGTATAATACTTTATTTGTATTTATATTTATATAATTAAGCTATGTAATTAATTTATTAAATAGGTTGGGGTTTGGGTAGTAGGTGTAATTAATCAATTACGTAGGCTTTGAATTAATCTATTAAATAGGCAATAAGTAGGAGTAAATTATGACCCATCTATAAACATTATATAGTGAATAAATTATATATCAAACATCTAAATTACATTCTATTGGTACAATTATGATCTATTATAAATGAAATTATATAATTTCCTTGATCAAATAGAGGTTTGAGATGTGAAAAAACATACTTAATTTGTACATAAATTATAATTAAGAAGTAAATATTATATGTGTAAAACATAATAAAATTTATAGTTCCACAAAATTATTTTTTTGTCACAACAAGTGGGGTGGCTTGGTCATAAAGGAATTCATCTCCATCTTCAAAGTTCAAGGATCATTTCCCACAAATGACATCGTGGGTGGTAATAAATGCTTGGATATTGAATGAATATTCTTCACCTACGTAATGAACTTGGTTAATTCCCTACTAAGTGAACTTAGGTATACACAATAATTGGCCTACCTAGCAACTTAAATTAATTTTTAAAGCCTACCCTATGTAATGACATGTGTCAACATGGTGTAGGTTGAATTAAATAAAATTCATAATTATAATTATAATTATAATTATAATATTTTCATATATATATGTGATTACATTGTTAAGTCATAAAATTAGTCACAAAATGATGATGATGTCACGTAAGTTAGTTCGGATGGATGAAAAGTTCATGTAAGTCACATCTTTATGTGATTGCCAAATTACAATTTAATGCCACGTATTATCTTTTGCAACTAGAATTTTATGTGACTTGTCCAAAGCGACTAGGCCCTATTACAAATCACATGTGGTAATTACGACTAAAAATTAATTGTTAATCTAGACATTTATTTGTAGTGTCCTTCAAATATGAACCACGTACTAATTTAATAATTAATAAAATAATTAATGACCAATTAATTGCTTAACACTAACAAAGGTCAAAATGACCATCCTTTTAATGCCTTTATATTTATTATAACTATTCAACCATTATAATATATTATAACTAGTATTAATCAATTAACATTTGTAAAAATATTATTAACATTTATAGAAGCGAATAGTTGGCAAAACCTCTTAATATCCTAGTAGATATCTTTACTATATTTTGTTAACATGAACTTATTATATTAATCAACTTAGATTTGTCAACAACATCTTTTGCATTGAGATGTTGACCTTGTAATTGTGCTTTGTGAACACAAACCAAAGATGAAAATAAAATAAAATGAATTAAAACTTGATGTCTTTGAAAAAAAGATTTGCAATGTGGTATGGAAATTTTTTATCTACATTTGTTAAATTTTCTAAACATTTTTTTAGGAAAAATGATTTGCTTGTAATTCACATGATTGTCCTTTTCCAAAAAAAAACATTATGATAGTTATATTATTCACATTTGACATCTCAAAACAATCCTAATGGTTAATATTCTTCACTAGGAGTCACACAAATAGGGCTTTTCATGTTCTTGGTCAAATATTTGTTCAACTTACAAAAAGATTGTACTAAAAAAATGTATTGGTGCAATTTTTATTACCTCTTCAGGAGTTACAAGACATTCTTCTAATCTATATAATATCATAATAAAAGGAATTGTGTTTTCATTATAAAAGTGTTGATGCATCAAAATTAGTTTTTCAATTTTCTTTTTATTATTAAGTGTTTTTCCTTTTGTAAATTAACACATTATCAAGTTGTGAAGTTTTAATGATAGGAATAATTGATTATATCATTTTCAAAATTGTTGGAATTAATTGCATCAATTGGTATTTGAACCATAAAATTTAACAAAATACACATGGATATTTTTATATATATTTTATATCATTAAGCTATTTAATGATCGGTGAAAGTGATTTTATGGTATTTTTCCTTCACAATTTGAGTTTTTTTTTGTATTGTTTAAATGTGTTTCAATATTTGGCTATCATTAAGTTGAGAATGTAAATTTATATCGATAGCATTTGTCCATTTAACATTAATAAACCTAACTTGAACAATCCTAATATATTATTAAACTAAAATTTGTGTTTTTGGCTACAATTGGGTTAATAGTTTTGATATTATGTTTTGGGTGTTTTTTCTTTTGTCATGAATATTTTAAATGTCATTATACTTTAATTGAATCTAAATTTATATCATTATAATTGCGTAATGTTCTATTGTGAAATTAAGAAATTTTATATTAAATTCAAGTATATATTCATCTTTAACACATGTCCAAGGTTTTGTTTTAATTAGATGTTTGAAAAAAGTTCAACTCGTCAAAACTCAATGGAAACATGAAGGCAACATTAGAACCTACTTTCTTATGTTTATGTTGAAAATTTACCATATTTAAAATTTATATTTGGGTGGACATATTTTTCAATCCACTTTATAACCATGCTTAAAACTATTGTCATGACCCTAGCCTTGGGCTTGCAACCAAGGCAAAAGCATGGAAAGGTGGGAGCCAATAGTGCAACCCAAGAGCCACATTTGCACTCATGGGAGTGTGAGGGAATGAACCCACACATTCCCAAGTGGATTCCTACTTTGGGAGTTGGAATCCCTATGGAGTTTCAAGTCTTCAAAAAGGTATTTCAAAATTCATTTGACTAAAGAGTTTATTATACCATTGGAAATATTTTGAATCTTAGATGTTTGAAATGGGTTTACATGACCCATTTGAGTACTTAAAACACAAGTTATGGCCAAAAAAAAGGTTAGGAATCAAAGTGTCAATTTGACTTTTGACCACTAAAAATTAGGAATCGCCCTAAAATATGTGTGTGTGGGTGTTGTGCCACATATCATTGGAAATTATTTGACAACGTCTACGACTTTGCTTGAAACCTCATTTCAATTGGAGGTCTACACAAGAAGGTATGGCCTTCCAAAGTGCCAAAAGTTTTAATTTTGGGAGTTTCAAGACTCGCAACTTGAAAGTTTCGGGACAAAATGACATTTGGATGCAACCCCCATTGCTAATCATAGAAAAAATACTATAATGGGGAAAGTGATGGTTTCCCCAAGTCCGGGCCATGGTGAATTTTATGGGTCTGTGTATGTTCGTGATTCGTCCATGCACCAAAAGTGCTCCAACCATGCATTAATCAATTTGTTGTTTGGTTTGTGTTGCGAGCTAAAGAATGTACCCCAACTTTTTATTCTTTCAATGTTTTCTTTTTCAAATTCACATTCGAATCTTTTAAAGAGTGTGGGGTGTGTCACCTATGATAAAATAATTAACAATAGCTTATAATGGAATAACCAATATAAATTTTGCTAAAAATAACCAATAATAGCTAATGATAGAATATTCAATAATTTAGCCTAAAATAAAATAACCAATAACAACTTATGATATAATAGCCAACCATACCTTATTGTAAAATATCCATCAATAGTCAATAATCACCTATGATAAAAGCTTAGAAAACCAAAAATAGTTTATGATATAATATCCAACAATAGCCTATGATAAGATAAACAACAATAACCTATGATATAATAACCAAAAGTAGTTTATGGTAAATAACATAGAATAACTAATATTAACCTATGGTAAAATGACTTAAGATAATTAATAGTAACCTACAATATAATAGCCAATAATAGCTTAGGGTGAAATAGCTTAAAATAATTAACAATAGTTTATAATATAATAGCCAATAGCCTATGGTAATACAACCTATAATAACTACTAATAACCTATAATAAAATAGACATCAATAGTCTATGGTAATATAAACTATAATAGCCAATGATAGCTTATAATAAAATAATTACCAATAACTTATAATAGAATAACCATTAATAAACTATTGTAATATAACTTAAAATAACCAACAATAGCCTATGGTGAAATAACATATAATAATTAATAATTGTAATGGGCATAATAATAACCAAGTTTGTAAGATTTCTTAAACCAAGATGAGAACATAGCTAGGCCTAATTTCAAATCTAGATCGCAAAACAAGAAAATATGAATTCAAGAACACAACATGTGTAAAACAAAAATCCAATAAGATTTTATTGCAATAATGAAAAAAAAAAAAAAAAAAAGATGTTAAAAAAAAAAAAACAAAAAAAATTTATATAAAAAAAAAAAAAAAAAAAAAAAAACAAGGTTGTGACAAAAAAAACCATTACAACAAAAGGTGTCATTGTACACCAAGTGATTTCATTGGATTATGAGTGAATTCACCAATTATAGTGGATAGGACTTAGTGGGG
>Ga0209208_10007513_pt1 | contig 14747 bp, 17 predicted proteins | sample S1TSphfallax_3_FD_187694 | JGI IMG/M metagenome (GOLD analysis project Ga0209208, IMG submission 187694) | Host-associated microbial communities from peat moss isolated from Minnesota, USA - S1T2_Fd - Sphagnum fallax MG (SPAdes) (version 2) | ecosystem: Host-associated > Plants > Peat moss >...
TCTAAATATTTTTAACAACCATTTTACCTTTATTTGAAGTCTTGGTCAAAATTTTGATTCAATCTACTTGTCCATAAATGTTATCACAATTCCAACAATTGGATTCGAAGTTTACACATTTAGAAGCTTTGGTAGAAATTTCAACCAAAATCAAGCAAAGGTTGATGAGCGTTCCCTAAACTTTTTCACTATTTTGTGAAAAATATTTTCAAGAAGAAAATTCTGTTACAAATTCCTTATTAAAAAAAACATTTTTTCAACAAATGATATAAAAAACTCACCAAAATTGTCACAATTGCCTACAATAATGAATGGGTGCTTAAGATTTTATACTTTCATGTTTTGAATATTGCCAATTTGGCAAAATGTACATGTGGACTATCGCCACTTGAGCGACATCACAAAATTGAAAGGAAAAACACTGACTCTCATCACCCTCAATTTTCTGATATAGCACCAGAAGCAAGCATCCCAAAAAAGATTTAGCTTTAGTTGGTGACAAATTTCATTAATTGTCCAAGCAGAAGAAAACTGGCAAGTAAATTGTCCCCAAACTGAGAACTCACGTGATGAAAAATTCCCTGACATATATTTTCCTCAAATAAAAAATTGACGAATTTTTCCCTAAAGAATTATGGAATTGCAACAGAATATTAGCGTTTTACTTTTTGGTTTTTCTCACCAGAATGTCACAATTCCACACAAACAAAAAAAAAACACTGATGACGTATGTAGTTTGGAGAGTACCTACCTTTACCCTAGGGTCTATTTCATCATCAAATAGTCCTCAAAATAGTGAAACAATTTTTTGTGAAATAATGAAGTTGACATGATGAAAATTATCATAATTCTCATAGCCTACATTCTGAATAATTTCACAAATCATATGAGAATATCATATAGATAATGGAAAAAGAAAAATAATTTCAAAATAATTATTTTTTGAAAATAAATAATTATTTATTTTGTCAATGGTAAAACTTACCATAGGTTAAAGGGCTCGGTCAAAATTATAAAAAACAATTTTTTTGTTTCAGCATCTTTTGAGCTTCTATGGCTGCTGTTCCGCAAATTGTGTTTCTGAGACTCTGAGCATGCCAGGGTTTGTCTATTTTGGTGGCCAAATTTGCCCCCACTTGGCCACAAAAAAGGGGGAAGGGTTTTTTTGGGGGCAGACAATCCTCGAATGTCGCCATATTTTAAGGAAAAAACAAGAGTTGAAATATCCATGTTTAGACCATAGGTACATAGTACAAATAGAGTTTCCAAAAAAAAAACTACTTTGCTTTTTGACCTATAGCCAAATTTGGCTAAGTCCTCTTGTGAATGATCACTAGTCAACCTACCTCACAAAATTGAAAAAAACCCTTGTCTTAGAGGATAGTGTACATAGTACCAATAGGGTTTCAAGAAAATTCTACTTTGCTTTTCGACCTATAGCCAAATTTGGCTAAGTCCTCTCGCGAATGATCACTAGTCGACCTACCTCACAAAATTGAGGGAAAAAAAAAACCCTTGTCCAAGGATAGTTTGTCTTGTACAGATATTTGCTGGCTGATGAAGCACTGGACTTGGGGAGTCTCTTTTGCACAAGAAAGTGTCTTCTTCTTCACAAAGCTTTTTGTTTCTGGGTACGGTGTCGAATTCTTGACCAGTGTTGTGCATGTAAGTGTAAATGGGGAGTGAACAGAAGTAGAAGCCCCCAGCAAGGTTCGTAGTGTATTTGGATGAATGCTAACCAATTCATAGTGTATTTGGATGAGTGATAACCGATTCATAGTGTGTTTGGATGAATGCTAACCTATTCATAGTGTATTTGGATGAACGCTTGCCTATCCAGAATAAGAACCCATGAGGCATTTGGTAGGCATTCACCAATTAGCTTGCGTAAAGAGATGACTAGCAAACGATATACACGTGGCACCTGTGGAGCTGGATAGTACACTTCGGGCGGCTGTCCTTAAAAGGCCAAGAAGGGCCGGCCTCTCTTGGTGTTCCGTAATCTGGAAGGAGCACGCCCAGGAGGAGTTAGCACGGCTAGAGGAGTGGGTGAGGTGATGCAGTAGCCCGGGTAACTGATCGAGTTGAACAAACTTGGAGAGAAATGTGTCAACTTGGAGCACCAGAGCTTGCTCATCAAGCATTACCCCTGGACATGAAGCTTCAGGAGCATAAGGGTGATGGAGAAATACTGCAACACCGAGAGCAACAACAACAACAACTTGGGTCTGATAAGAATCAGTTGCCTGAGAAATCCAAGAATCACAAAAGGAAAAGGAACACGGTGCCATATTACAAGTTGTACCAGTATGCAGACCTTGTGGACGTCGTGCTCATGGTTTTGGGCACCCTGGCAGCCATATGCAATGGGCTCATCCTCCCCGCATTGTTTATTGTCCAGGAAAGAGTGGTCAACTCGTTCGGAAATCTGGAGTCAAATCCACAGCTTTTGTACAAGAGAACTTGCAAGGTATGTTAGTAATTTTGGCACGTGACTAAGGCTTGCACGAGCATTGGAAACCCTCCTTCCTTCATATTGTGGATATTTCTTGTGTCTGATGACGCTTCCTCACCAGACATTCTTGAAGCATGGCACACTGAATGAATGCTTGTGAATTTCCAAAAGTTTGGATTGGTTCTCTTGGCAATGAATTCTTTCAATCGTGTCGTTTAGAAATAAAAGAAAATGGGTTTGTGGTTTTCCTTGAACCACTTCAATTCAAGCAAGGTCTACAGTATGGGGTGCAGGTGTGGGCTCCCCTCCCTTTGCACCCCCAACTAGCAACCCCCAGAGCAATCACCCATTCAAGCAAGACAACAGTCTTTGCATAATTGGTACTTACTTACTAGAGAGTGGGCAGGCGATTCTGGTTCCCAGTTGGAGGCTTCACATTAATTGTGCAGAATCTGCCTGGGATTGTTGATTCCCATTGCAGATTCTGCACAATTATAGAGGTAATACAGGGCATAATAGTAAGATGGCACTGCCTTACCTTTCTACAAGTGAATGCCATCAGAAGTCGCCCATTGCCAAGAAAGGAGGCAAATCTGTCTTTGAATGTTTCAGACTCATGAATACATATATATGGACATGTACCTGGAATAAGATATATTGTGAAGCACAGTGTTTTGTTTTTTCAAGTTTCTGATTTCACAAAAATGGCAATTTTTTTTTGTTGCTGAAAGCCAAATGTGTTTTCCAAGATTTTCTCAAATTTTATTTTTGAAAAATAGAAAAAAAATTTCCACCAAAAATAAATAAATTCTGAAATGGTATAAATAATGTGATGAAAACTTAAATAGCTGAATTTCTTTGAAGTTTGCTTATTGGTGAAAGTGGGGGGTGAATGGAGGGGGGGTGGTTGTTTTGCAGAATTCAACATATTTTGTGTATGTCTCCCTTGTGGGCTGGTTTACCAACTACCTTGGTTAGCATCCATTTTCTAAATTTTCATTGGACTTTGCATATCTCTTCCACACTTGTGCCTTCCATTGGAGTAGTTTTCAAGAAAAAGACATCAAGTATATTATTACCTATGGACATAGAGATGCATGTTCAACTTCTATGAGGTGCTGTTGAAGTTCTATTGATTGTTGGGTGCTACTAGATTGGCAGGCAACATTATTGAAACTAACAAACTCACACACACTCACACATGTTTTCATTTTCACATACAAATAGGAACTGGTGAAAGAAAGAAGTCGTGACAAGGATTTTATCAAATTTGTTGTGCATATCACATATGTTAATCCTAAGAGATGGAAGTTGACAACAGCATATGGTTTCCTCTGTTGGGTCTAAGCAGTTGGTAGGCCACAGTGTCCAGGTCTAGACAACATTTCACGTTGATATCATAAAGCAGTGTCTGTGTTGTTGTCAACTGTGATTTGAACTTGGTTGAGTAGTTCTGCTTCTGTGGTGGCATTTTTTGTGTTTCAGCAACCGATTGAAGCCAAGCCGATGAGGTTGAGGGGTTACACATATACTGAAATCCTAAACTTGACGTGTGAAGTTTAAAGTCAAATTTTGGGGAAATATTTGCTTATGCTCCTTATGGATTGTACCCATTTTCCAGGGTTATTTGCATTTGTTAACATATACTTGGAAAAAGGGCGTCTCATGGATTTCACCTAGGTGTCCTCAAACCCAGGGCTACATATGTTCAGGTTATATGTTCAGGCTATATATGTTCTCTGGTAACCCTGAGCTTCAAAGAACCTGTTAACCCCTTAAACCCTAAACCAATTTGGTCCTCCTTTCAGTGTATTTTTGGCGTTCCCTGACATTTAGGGGTTAAATCCTGAAAGTTTTTGCTTCTGGAGGTGTGCAGAAGCAAGTTGCTGGATGTGGACTGGTGAAAGACAGAGTGCAAAGATCCGTGCGAAGTACTTGCGAGGAATTATGCGTCAAAATGTTGGATATTTTGACAATGAATCAACCAGTACCTCTGAAGTTGTGAATAGTGTTTCGGCCGACACCATGGTTGTTCAGGAGGCCATAAGTGAAAAGGTTAGCCCTCCAAATTTCCAACAACCACATGCCCCATCTTAGTTTTACTGGAACCTGGGCAAGACAAAATTGCTTCAGGCAATGTAGAGACCAGAGACCCTTGTACCTTTGTCTCGGCACCAGAGATTAAATGAGTGAAAGAACCTCCAGAAAACTGCTGGTGAAATTAGAAACCTAGATTGTTCTTCAACTTGTATGTACTAAGGAAATCGAGTTGAATTCTAAACTGGGTACAAGGTTTCCTAGTGCAATATCAGTTGGGAGTGGAAATTTTAAATGATGGAGTAATAGTTTTATATTTGGGATTTTTCCCTATGTGAAAATGTGCATCGACCTCATAATGTTGCCCCCCACCTTGAAAAGACATGGCTTTGATGGGGAATCTGAGTATGGAGGGTTGCAGGTGGGCAACTTCATACAAAATATGTCATTGTTTTTCTCTGGGTATCTGCTAGGGTTCTGGCTGGTGTGGAGGATGGCTTTAGTCACACTTCCTTTTTTGCCATTATTGTTGATCCCGGGTGGATTCTACAACCGGGCAATTTCTGGCTTAGCATTACAAATGCAAGTGGCATACAACAAGGCTGGAATTATAGCAGAGCAATCCATCTCATCCGTACGCACAGTGTATTCCTTTGTTGGTGAAGATACAGCTGTGAAGGCATACTCAGACTCCTTGAACAAAACAGTGGAGCTGGGGATTAAGCAGGGGCTTGCCAAGGGATTGGCAATTGGTTCCATAGGTGTCAATTTTGCAATTTGGGCTTTCATGGCATGGTATGGAAGTAAACAAGTCTTGGAGGGGTATGCCAATGGAGCTGAAGTCATGTATGCGGGCATTGCAGTCATTATTGGTGGCATGTAAGGTTTCCATACAAACATTTTATGCTCATGAACAAGTAATTTCTTTGGATGATTTTTAAAAACTTCAACTCAGAAAGAAAGGAGATAAAGCAGTTGAAAATTACTCTTCTGGAAAACTGATCAGTTATGACCAGAATTCGCCCTTGTTAGTAGTCAAGTGCTTAATATCACTTATAATAATTAATCAATTAATGGTTGCACCCAAACTCTCTTGGAAGTTTTGATGACAGGTCTCTCCATCATATCAACAAGTTTTATATGATTTGCCATCTTGGGTAGGGGGTTCATGTCTACATGTCCACCTGTTCAGCAAAGAAAATGGCATACTAGGAACATGTAGACATTCTAAGAAACGCATGTTTAATGTATTGGAAATGTGTGAGAACATCTAATTCATAAAAGAACACATGGGTAAAGTCTTTGGGAACATTTGGGAATACACTAGGAGAAGAAGAAGAAGAAGAAGAAAGAAGAGTTCTTTGCAACATATGTATGAAATCAATCCACAGGGAAGGTTTTTCTGGGTGGTGTGATGATATGATAGAGCACTTGGAAATGCAACTCCACATTTCAAATCTTTCTCTGAAGGATGCGTCGCTGCGTTTAACATCTTCGAGCTCATCAACCGTGTACCACCCATTGATGCGGATGATGTGAGTGGAAGAAAATTGGACAAAGTGGAAGGGAATTTGGAGTTACGTAACATCGACTTCACGTATCCATCTAGGACAGAAGCACCCATCTTCCAAAACTTCTCTCTTTGTATACCTGCAGGTACAAAGGACATATGAGAGGTTGCAAATCAATCAAGCCATTGATTTACCCTCACACTGTTCAAGAGATGATCAGAGATGTAGTCCATGTGTGGAAGCTTGTGGGAAGCATGATGTGTATCTGGCATATGTAAAGGAAACAAGGTTGAAGGAAGCTTTTTGCTCATCAAGTTATTTCCCAGTTTCTTATCTTCTCATGTTCAACAAGTAGTCCCCAAGTTTCTGTGATGTATTTTCTTTATGCAGGGAAGACTGTGGCATTAGTGGGGAGTAGTGGATCTGGCAAGTCAACAATTATTGCATTGTTGGAACGCTTCTATGATCCTTTGGCTGGGGAAGTATTGATTGATGGGGTGAATATCAAGGAGCTACAAGTCAAATGGTTGCGTTGCCAAATTGGTTTGGTCAGTCAAGAGCCTGCTCTATTTGCGACAACCATCAAGGAGAACATTCTTTATGGGAAGGATAGTGCCACCATGGATGAAGTTGTCGAAGCTGCTAAGTCAGCAAATGCTTACAACTTCATCATACAACTACCTCAAGGATTTGATACCCAGGTACATACAAACACACACCTTATCTTTCTAAGGTTGACTGTATAAATTCTTTGGTTTTGTTAGAAAGTTTGCAAGAAGAAGATTGGCAAATTGTCATGAGTTCACTTGTGGGTGTTGTATAGGTGGGGGAGCGAGGAGTTCAACTATCAGGTGGGCAAAAACAACGAATTGCAATAGCACGGGCAATGTTGAAAAAGCCACCAGTGTTGCTACTTGATGAGGCAACAAGTGCACTAGATGCAGAATCAGAGAAAGTGGTGCAACAAGCACTAGAGAGGGCTGCTGTAGGGCGTACCACTGTTGTTGTTGCTCATCGACTCTCTACTGTTCGTACTGCTGATAACATTGCTGTTGTCCAAGCTGGGAAGGTATGTGCACGCACATTCTTATGAAGTTTTTTGGTTCTCTTTTGACATCAAGAGGAACAAAGAGTTAGATGAATATCAGCCAGGTCTCCAAAGTCTAGGGAATTGAAGAGAAAGTTGAATTGCAGGTGTTGGAAATGGGGAGCCATGATGAGCTTTTGGCTCGAGGAAAGTCTAGTGCATATGCAGCACTCATCCACTTACAAGAAGCACAACAAGAAGCTGAAAACTATGACCATGACATTGATGTTGTAAAGTCTAGTGATCAGTTTGAAAGTTCCCACTCATCACATCACAACAAGCAGTCATTCAAAGTTGTTCATGCATCCTTCACCCAAGGAATCCAAGCCAAAGTTTGTAATAGCGTTGAAGGTTCAAATCCTCTTGCATTCAAAGCAAACCGAGGCTTTGAAGACAAGCCTCAAGTTCCTTCATTTTATCGCCTAATTGCTCTTAACAAACCAGAATGGAAACAAGCGCTTCTAGGTCTTACTGGGGCACTTGGTTTTGGTTTTGTGCAACCAGCGTATGCTTATGTTCTAGGCAACATGGTTGGTGCATATTACTCAAATGATCCTAGCACAATGCAACATGATGTCAAGATCTACTCAACAATTTTTATGGTTTTGTCAGTTGCTGCTTTCGCAGTGAACATCTCGCAACACTACAATTTTGCTATTATTGGCGAGTATTTAACTAAGCGCATTCGGGTTCAAATGTTGGCAAACATTCTACGAAATGAAGTTGGGTGGTATGATCGTGATGAAAATGCAAGTGGGGCTATATCTTCTCGTCTTGCCTCTGATGCAAACATGGTGTGCAATTGGCTCCCTTTTCATTGTCATAGATATACCTTGTAACATGTAAAAAGTATTTGTTTAATATTTCACACGAGCCTTCGGTTTAGTAGTGCATAGGTCCTTTTGTAAATGTGTCATGGGCATTAAGAAACTCAAATTTACCAAGCCCAAAAACTTGAAACCTCAAAGAAGTCTTTTCCACAGGTTGCTAGATTCTGGAAGTCTTGGATATACTTTAAGAAAGTTTTTCAAATTTTGGGATGTAGAGGAACTCAAATGAAAAAGAACCAAAGTTTAAACTTTGAAGTGGGATGATTGATTGCATGGCAGATTCGAGCTTTAGTGGGAGATAGGATTTCCCTTCTGGTACAAGTGGTTGGTGCAATGAGTGTAAGCTTCATTGTGGCCTTGATAGTCTTATGGAAGCTGGCATTGGTGATGATTTCAGTACAACCATTGATCCTTTTTTGTTACTACATGAAAAAAAAACTCTTGACAAGAATTGCTGTATCAAGTATACAAGCACAACAAAATGCAGCCCAAGTGGCAAGTGAGGCAGTTGCTCAACATCGCACTGTGACAGCCTTCTCTGCCCAAGATAAGGTGAGATTTGGCTTAAGGATTAAAATTATGGTAGAAAGCTTAGAGGTGTGCATTGGAATGTCTAGGGTAAAGCACCCATGCAAGGGCTTCACAAGTTTGAACTCCAATGCAAAGAAAGAGTGGTAGCTTGAGTGAATAAGGGCCAGAACTTGTGAGGGCCTTGCGCATTGGTAATTACCCTTTATAAAGAAATTTGAAAACTTTTGAAAAGAAAAGTGCTAATGGTGTGTAATCCATTTTGCTAACTTGACAGCACATTGCTGGAGGCCCAAGCATGTTCAGATGAAAATTGCACAAGGAAAAAAAAAGGAACATTTTCTCTAACTTTTTATGCTTGGAAAAACCTTTACTAGAACTAGCATTCATTTATGTTTTCCAATAACTCTAACGAACTATGAGCATGGCTATGTTTTTGCTCCAGGAAGAGTCCTTAAGGACTTTTTGATAAGTTTTAGTGAGACACAAATTTATATTTTCAAATTAATTTTCTACGTTGTTGATTTCACTTGGACATTGTATACCATCTTTGTGGCAGATCTTGAGACTTTTTGAGAAAAAGTTGGAAAAATCAAATAGGGACATGGTGGTGCGATCACAAGTGGCAGGCCTTGGACTTGGAGCAGCAACATTTTGTTTGTATGCATCTTTTGGTCTGGATTTTTGGTATGGTGGGCTTTTAGCTAGCAAGGGCCAAGCCACCCTAACCCAAGTTTTGAAAGTGTTTTTGGTGATAGTCAGTAGTGCCCGTGTTTTGGCTGAAGCAGGGACACTTACACCTGATGTAGCTAAAGGTGCAGCAGCTGCTGCATCAGTGTTTGAGATTCTTGATTACCGCACCGAAATTGATGCAAATAATCCAAAAGCAGAGAAAGTAGAGAAGGTTGATGGAAATATAGAGTTTCTAAATGTCCAATTTGCTTATCCCTCAAGACCGGATGTCATGGTGTTCAAGAATTTTAGCTTGAAAGTGGATGTGGGGAGCACTGTTGCAATGGTTGGTCAGAGTGGGTCTGGAAAATCAACAATTATTGGGTTGATTGAGAGGTTTTATGATCCTTTACAAGGGAGTGTGATGATTGATGGAAAGGACATACGAAACTTGCATTTACAATCGCTCCGCCAACATATAGGATTAGTTAGCCAAGAGCCGACCTTGTTTGCATGTAGTCTACGAGAAAACATTGCTTATGGGAAAAAGGATGCAACTGAAGCTGAGATTGTTGAAGCTGCTCGTGCTGCCAATGCTCACAACTTCATCAGGTTAGTAAATACCACTTCATTATTGTACCATGGCACCTGAAACAATCACTGTGAAATCTAACCATTTATTGATAGCAAGTGTTTAACACAAAGTAAATTGTTGTCCATTACTTGTAGAAATATTGCAATGCCTAATTTACTAATTTTATGAACATCTTCAGTGCACTTCCCAATGGATATGACACTTTTGCTGGGGAGCGGGGACTACAACTCTCTGGTGGCCAGAAGCAAAGGGTGGCTATAGCACGTGCAGTGTTGAAAAATCCGGCAATTTTGCTATTGGATGAGGCTACAAGTGCATTGGACATGGCATCAGAGCGTTTGGTACAGAATGCACTTGACTCAATGATGGTTGGAAGAACTACCATTGTGGTTGCCCACAGGTGAGCTTGGAAGCAAATGATGTAGACTCTAGTATTATCTTGAAATTAAGAGTTTTTATGTGTCTTTAATTGTCATAGTTTTGATAGTCCTAACATTAACTAAAGAAATCAGTAACACGAAAGCAAGGCATTTAGAAGGCCCTCATGTTTCCACACTTGGTGGATGCTTGGATGACCCAATCTAAGGGCTCAATGTTTTCACTTGTTTGAACATTCTCTTTGTTTTGTGATCTGATTTTTAAAATGCAAGTGGTACATCTACAAGTATTGTTGGTGGAGTCTTGATCATGGCACAATTGTTCTGAATGTCTATGCAGGTTGTCAACCATACAAGGTGCAGATAAGATAGCTGTCCTACAAGATGGGGCAATCTTAGAACAAGGGCGACATGAAGAATTGTTGGCCAGGGGTGAAGGAGGTGCATACTATGCACTTATCTGTTTGCAAACACAATCCAAGTGACTTCTGCCTCTCATTTGTTCTTGAGAAGGTTGTTGAAACTTATATATTTCTTGAATTTCAACATAAAAACAATGATATTAACATGAGATTGTTGTGTACTTGGTGGGTAGTCCTCTATTTCTAATTGTGTGAAGCCTCAAAAATAAAACTGGGAAGAAAGGATTAAGAACATTTCATTTAGTCCAAGTCAATTTCACTCTAATTGCCATACAATGAGGCTATTGATATTGGCATCCTATTGTGAACTCTATTGTTGTTTCTATCAATTAGTTGTGGGTATATAAGATGTTCAAAGTTTTTTCTTTTGTGATAGGCCTCATTCATCAGCCAATCCCCAGTGGTGGCGTATGTTAGTTTAGGTAGGGTTTGGCTAGTAACGGCCCATACAAAGATTTATGAGGGCTTGGGTGGCCAGCCCATGGCAGAAAGGAGGTTGATGGGGTGGGTTAGAGGGGCCCTCCATCCACACATGGACAATATTTAAAGCTCAAAATTTTTTGTCAAAAATTAACAAAGTTTTTGCACAATACAAATGTCATTGACCTCTACTAACCTGCCCTCACCCACAATCTAGTACCCAAATTTCGACTAATTGAAGAATAGAAAGACTTTTTTTGAGTCCATGGAACTAAGGGAACCAAATTAACCCTAGAAATGTGAGAAAATGTTGGGAACCAGAGAAAAATGGAAGAAAAAAACCCCTCCCCCACCCCACCCCCAAACTTAAAAGGAAAAAAAGCAAGGCACCTTGAGTGCATGCTTGGGCCTTCCCATTGGCTGCATGAAATTTCTCTGCACAAAAGAGTTTGTCACCATTTTTGGCCTGGGCTAATACCCCTTGCAAAGAACACCCTACCTATTGCGATTGAAAGGTGGGCAAATGTTCCAATGCTAAACAGTGGTGCATAGGGTTGAAGGCAATTTGTATCCTTAGCAATGACAATGAAGCTATCCAAATCCAGTCCTCTTTATATAAAACGTGTGTATATATACACAAAAAGTTTATGTGTAAACAATTGGAGAAATTTCTTAGTGTATTTGGAGGGCACCTTACATTCAAGGATATCCCTCCTAGGAAAGAACAAGAATAGATTACACCTACATCTTAAGAATGGGAGGGATATTACACCAATTTCTAGGCATAAGATGTTTCCCACTTGTTAAGGAGTAGGTCTAAGAACCCTACACATTGTGATCTACCTATGTTTAGGTTCATGATATTGTTCACCTTGTGCTTTATCATGAGTAAAGCTCACAAGTAGGGACATTCTCAAAATCAGGGGCTCCACTTGTCTATAGCCTTGTCCTAGGCCCCTTATTTAGGCCCACCCTAGGGTTTAAGGGTACATTGATGCCCCATGGTAGGCTGTTCCCAAACTAAGGGGCCTATTGGAGGTGTAGTTGGGCTAATGTTCAATAAAAACCGATGTTGGGCAATTATTATTATTATTATTATTGGTTTGAAAACCATTGGATCCAGTTTTCACAAGGGTTTGAAAAACTTGACCAGTTCTAATTTTGAGTTATTTGAGAAATGTCAGTTATTTAAGAAAGTTCTCAACAATCAGTTACAAGATCATTGTCAAAACCAAATTTTGATGAAATTAACAAGATGTCAGCAAGAATGCCAAGCTTTGGATGCTTCTAGAATCCCCTATCCTACAGCAACTACACATTAGACTTGAAGGTGCATTCACACTTGGTGTTAGGGACTTTAGTGTTGAATCTCATAACATCATGTTAGTCATTTAGGACTTAAACCTACTTCTCATGAAAATTTTATATTAAGCTATCACCTATTTAACAATACATGTCACTTAAGATGCCACTTAGATTTTCATTTAACATTGACTTAACATCAAGTGTGAAAGCACGATATAAATATCTTAACTTAATAGACCCCCTAGACCCCAGACATGGCCTAAAACTTACCTTGAGAAACTGACCAGATAAAAAGCCTTTTTATCTCACCCAGGTCTCACCATTTTGAAAAGACATGAGCCGAATACAGTTTTCACACAAGAGAGAACCGACAATTGAGATATCACTCATGATATCGCTAAACTTATATAATCTGATGTTCTAAGTGTGATGGTCGAGTGATACCCAATGAACCTTAAAATAAATGCCCAACAGCGATCCTAACCCTATTCAAGTCTCATAGGGTACATGACTTTGCCTCACAATGTTTGGTTGAAGTGCTTCTTAATGGAAGCATTACAGCTCTACCTATGTCTACAAATAATCAAAGAATAGACCCACGGAAGGGTCACTACAATTTGCAGTAATAGCCAGAGCTTCAATGGCAGGCAGTGCAAGTCCACTAATTTGGGCCTCTATCTTTCTTTATCACACCCACAGAAGGTTCCTCTTGAAATCAAGAATGGGACAACACTAGTACCCAGTAAAAACACACAAAAAATGAGTTTACAACAAGGGAGATTTGCTGCAAAGTTTAGTGATGTGCATAACTACTCTTATGCCATGATGTCACATAGGGCATAAAAGACTGGTTAGAAGTAAGAAATTAGCAGACAACAAACTTGCAAGGTAAATAAGTCTACTCCAAACCTGCTATTTACTCAAAGGGGGGGCGGGGGGTATAGCAAGTTGGCTTTTTTTTTATAAAAAAAAGTGGTTAAAAACATTTGTCTTTCTGGTTTTCTAGATTCCAAAATTTTAAAAAATACTAATATTTCAAAAAAATCGCCAGATTTCACTATTGGGTTCTAGCATGTGGCCAATAACATGAAGGATGCTCCAATGTTTTTACTTTTATATGTGGCTTGTAGCCAAATCTGGCTAAACTATCTTATGGATGATCACCACTTCAAGTACATCACAAAATGAATTTTTAAAAAAAGAAAAAAAGGGATATGTATGAGCACTGGTACATTCACCTTCTTGAACAAGACCTTTATTTCACTCAGGAAAGATTAAATTTGGACTCAGAAGCCATGACTTATTTATAATCTTTAGAAACAACCAAAAGAAATTCAAGGTTTTACCAGTGTTGGGTGGTTCTCTTCTTTTTCAAAGAACTAATTCATTAGCCCCACAATAAATCAGTGGTGGGTCTTAAATGCACACAATACCAAAGTACTCCTGCATTTCTTTTCTCATGCCTGCCCAGATGCCCGATTAAAATATGTCTGGTGAAGCCCAGACACATATTTGTTGCTGCCCAGACACATTTGCGGGTGTGTTATGCCTTGGAGTGTCCATTGCAGCCAAAAATGTGCATAATCACAGGCCCAAATGTGTTTGGGCATCAGCCTTTTTTGGGGGGAAAATAGGAATAAGGCTAAGGGCAGACAGTGAAAAAAGAAACGCAGGAGTACTTTTGTGCTTCCTGCATTTAAGACCCACAGCTGATTTTAAAGTTGGGGCTTGGCAAGAAAGGGATACCATATTGACCCTTTGGACAACAAGTCTCAAAAATCATTTAACCTTTGCCTATAGTTGTTGACATTTGAAAAGAGTGATAACAGAACCTACCCTGAAACCTGGGTATCTCTTTAAAGAAAAGACTTTAAAAACCCAGAACATGAAGGTTCTTCAATTCTGAGGGTTTCCAAAACCCTGAATCCAAAGCTTATTGTTATGTAACAAAATCAAAGGACCATCACCCAATACTGGTTTTTAGCTTTAACCATGGGTACCATTCAAGGTGATGTTTCACCCACTCCCCTTCATGGAGCTTCAAGTAGGCAACACAAGGGAAAGAAAAATGTTTCCCATGTAATTAATTGCATTGACCTGCACATGACTTCATTTTAAAGAAAGGCTCCCCTCCACGCAATTTGTGAGGTCCTGCGAGAGATGGGTGCAACTGACTTATCCTGTGCTTTCATGATATTCTATGACACTACCCAAAGTTGGTGTAGTGTGTAGGGTTTTAGGGTTTAGCTACACATGGCTAGGTATTCTTTGATGACTTTTGTGAACTCCTTCAAAATTTCCAGAGTATTGTGGGCCTGGATTTTAGCCTCTTTTAATCCAAATATCATCTTGGCCTTTTACTTCTCTTGGGTGGCCCAGCAACCTACAATGGTATCTTCACCTTCTTCCTAGAAGTAGGGTTTAGGCGTTTTGAGGATTTAATTGGATTCAACAAAATCAAAACTAAAAATTTGAGGGTTTTAATGTCACCCAGAACATGTTAAATAT
>Ga0209208_10007515_pt1 | contig 14743 bp, 8 predicted proteins | sample S1TSphfallax_3_FD_187694 | JGI IMG/M metagenome (GOLD analysis project Ga0209208, IMG submission 187694) | Host-associated microbial communities from peat moss isolated from Minnesota, USA - S1T2_Fd - Sphagnum fallax MG (SPAdes) (version 2) | ecosystem: Host-associated > Plants > Peat moss >...
TCCAGATGATCCCACGCCTTATGCGTTTCTGTTCCAGGCGAAGGCGCAGGAAATTACGCAATCGGCTGGTTACAGGGAACGGTTTGCGCGCTACGCGAAGGCGCATCCGGAGAATGCGCTGGCCAATTATTACGCCGGATTTCTGGTGAAGGCGGTGACGATTGATCCGCATTTGGCGGCGGCTCAGCTTGCGCTGGGCGTTGAGTATTCAAATGATGGGAAATGGCCGGAAGCGATTAGCGCCTACCAGGCGGCTTTAAAAGATGATCCGAGCTTGGAAGAGGCGCATTACCGGCTGTCGGAAGCTTACCGGGTGACGGGCGAGACGGAAAAGTCGCGGCAGGAATTGGCGGCTTACCAGGCGTTGTCGAAAGCGTCGGCGGAAAAGCTGGAAAAAGAACGGCGGGAAGTGCGGCAGTTTGTCATTGACCTGAAGCACCAGTGAGCAGGGTTGAGAAGAGATCGAAAAACTTGCCTTTGTCCAAATCAAGCTGGATTTCGACGGGCTGGATGGTTAGCTTCGGCTTGTCGTAATTGCTGAAGGTGATGGTGTTGCCGTAGCCCGCGCCGTGATCGATATCGACGGTCATGTAGCGCGTGATTTTTTGCGTGATGATGGACGGGTCAATCCAGGCGAGGGCGGTGATTTCGTCCCACATGTAATCGTTTCCGGGGCCGGGAACGTAGAATTTGGCGATGTAGTCGGTCAGGGGCGTTCCGGCTTTTGCCAGTTGCTTGACCATGTCGGGCGAAAAGCGGGCTTTGATGGAGATGTCGGTGGGGGTGCAGACAATCTTTTTCCAGGGCGCGCGCAGGACGATGAAGGCGGCTTCGGGGTCCATCCAGAAATTGAATTCGTGGCGGGGATTGTTGGCGAATTCGGCGTAGTCACTTTGCGGCGAAAAGCTGCCTCCCATGAAGACCAGTTGCTGGGCGAGAGGCGCGAATTGCGGATCGACAGTGACGGCGAGAGCGGTGTTGGTCATGGGGCCGCCTTCGTAAATGGTGACTTCGTTTGGATACTGGTGAACCATGCGAAGCATGAAATGGACGGCGTCTTCTTTGGATGCCGTGATGGACGGATTGCCTTCTTTCATGGGCGGAATGACGGCGGGTTCGTGGTACCAGCGGTCGTCGAAGGCTCCGGCGTAAAACATTTTGCCGTAACGCTCCTGCCAGAGTTTGGCTTCTTCGCGGGTGCGCGTGAGGGGCGCGGCGGCTCCGCGGAAGACGGGAATGTCGGTGCGGCCGAGGATTTCGAGAAGGCGCAGGGTGTGGGCGACTTCTTCATCCACCCATTGATCGCCGGTGACGACAGTGATGCCGAGGACTTCCACTTTGGGCGAGCGGATGAGCAGCATCAAGGTTTGGACGTTGCTGCCGCCGGGGCCGGAGACGTCCTGGTTGATGATGATCTTGCGGCGGGGCTGGGCAGCGGCAAGAGAGGTGAGCAGCAAGAGGAGAGAGAGGAGTTTCACAGGATTTCGGGTTGAAGAAAAAGCTTAGAGATGAGTCTCGACGCGGTGGACACGGTTTCCGGTCTGCCGGTTGGAGTCTGCTTGCGCAGACACGAGTGTCCGCGCCACGGTAGGGAGGGCGGGACACTCGTGCCGGTGAATGTTAGAACGCGGCTTTCAGGCCGAACTGGATGACTCGCGGGTTGTTGACCGTGGAGTTGATGACGCCGAAGGTGGAGGAGTTGAAATCAGAGACGCCGTTGCCGGGCAGGGCGAACTGCGCGTGATTGAAGAGGTTGAAGAACTCTGAGCGGAAGTCAATGCGGAAGCCTTCGCGGATGTTGATGTGCTTGATGACCGAGAAGTCCGTGTTGACGAAGTCCGGTCCGGAAAGGGGCGAACGGGAAGCGTTGCCCAGCTCGCCAGCGGCCGGGGTGGAGAAGCAGGACGGGTTAATCCATTCCGAGAGCAATCCAACCTTGGGGTTGCTGCAGGTCTGGTTGGGACGGCTGAAGCTATTTCCGTTGTTGGAGAAGTCCACGCCGGAGACATTGTTGCTGTCCACAACGTAAATGGGGAAGCCGGTGGTGGCTTTTTCGATGACGGTAACTTCCCAGCCGCCCAGCAGCATGTCTGCGCCGCGGCTCCAGGAGCTGCCCCATTTCTTGCCTTTGCCGAATGGCAGGTCGTAAATGACGCTGGCGGTGAAGTTCTGGTTCAGGTTGATTTGGGAAAGGCCCCAATCGAGCGTGTTCCAGTTGGGAAGCGGATAGTAAGTTGCGCCGATGTTGCTGCCCAGGCCGTCGGTAAAGCCGTTATCGTAAGCGCGCGAATAGGTATAGCCGATCAGCGCGTAAAGGCCGTGAGAGCTTTTGGTTTCCGCCTTGATCTGGAGCGAATTGTAATGGGCGCGGCCTTGGTCGGTGATGTTTTCAATTGTCGAGTAGGGGTAGGCCGGATAAGGGATTCCGATGAACGAGCCGCCAGCGCCGCAGCCGAGCGTGTAACCGGAGACGGTGCCGCAGGCGGTGGGCGTGGTGACGTTAATGTTGTTGCCGTCAATCAGAATGTGATTGCTGCGGGAACCGGCATAACCGGCGGTGAGCAAGATCTGGCCGGGAATCTGCTGCTCAATGTTGATGTTGAACTGCTGCACTTGCCCCTGCTTGAAATTGGTGTTTTGCGAGAGGATGGTGCCGGTGAAGGTGGACGGCGTGGGCGGCGTGGTGTAGATGGGGAATCCGCTGGAGGCGCTGATGGCTCCGGGCGTTTGTCCGTAAAGCGTGGCGCAGGCGGAGGTGGCGAAGGTGCAGCCGCCGCTGAAGGCAAATGAATCCGATTCGGCGTAGTAGGGCGGATTCTGATTCAGGCCTTGCGAGCCCTGGTTCCAGGAGGAATCGTGGAAGATGGCGTAGCCGCCGCGAATGGCGGTTTTGGTGCTGTTGAACGGCTTGTATGCGACGCCGATGCGCGGCTCAAAAGCGGTCTTGTCCATTTGAATGCCCGCGTCTGTGCCGCCGCCCTGGCCGGCCACGACGAACTCGCCAGTGGCGGGATCGAAATTCGCCATGCGGTCATGCGCTTCCGAGATGGGAGTGACCAGCGCCCAAGCGAGGCCCAGGTTCAGAGTCAGGCTCTTGTTCACTTTCCAATCGTCTTCCACATAGGGGCGGAAGAGTTTCCAGCGGCGGCCGGTGGTGGTGCCGTCGAAAGTCTGATCGTGAATGGCGAGGCTGGGAAGGCCCAAAAGGAAATCGGCTTCCGGCTCGCCAGCCCATGCGCCGCTGTAGATCCAATAGCCGTTGGCAAAACCGGAGGTGTTGACGTTCATCTGGTTGGCGCGGATGCCGCCGCCGACTTTAATGTCGTGGTTGCCGCGCACCATGTCGAGATTGTCGGAAACGGAGAAGACGTTGGTGCCGCCCTGGAAAGGAGTGTAGCCGCGGTCGCCGAGCGCCCAGTAGCCGCCGTCAAATTGCGTGCTGGTGAGGCCGTTGCTGTCGCCGCCGATGTTTGCGCCGGGAATGCCCAAGGCGGCCGCGAGATTGGTGCCCGTGCCCTGGGAAGTGATGTAGTCGAAGATGCGGTTGTAGCCGAAGTTGAACTGGTTGACGGTGCTGCCGGAAAAGACGTGCGTTTCAGAAAGGGCGACGTTGCGGCCGTGGTTCAAAATGCCCTGGTTGCTGGCGAAAGCGCCTTGTTCGGCGAAACCGGGTGAGCCGCCGGGAACGTAGGAAGTGGCCTGGTCGTAGCTGAAGCGGGCGAAGGCGTAGTCGTTGTTGGAAAAGTTGTGATCGATGCGGCCGTCAAATTCGCCTTCGTTCAGCTTTCTGACCGGCTCGCTGACGTAGTTGTAATCCAGCGCCTGGTTGCTGGCGTTAGGCAGCGGGTAGAGGTTGATCATCTTCTGGGTGATGGGGTTGATCAGGTTGGACGGAATTTTGTTGCAGGCGATGCCGTCTTCCTGGGTGCCGTTGGGCGCGGCGGGCAACGGCTGTCCGTTGGTGCCGCATTGAAAATCGGTGCCGTTGGGCGAACCGGTGACGTAGGGGTTGGTCAGGAAGCCGCTGCGGACATTGCCGAAGACGTCGTCAGTGAAATCGCCGGTGCGCATGGCGGCGCTGGGGACGAGGCCGGTGAAGGGGATGCCGTGGCGCTGGAATTTGTTCTGAATGTCGGCGAAGAAGAACGTTTTGTCCTTCTTAATAGGACCGCCGACGGAGCCGCCGAACTGGTTCAGGTTGAACTGTTCGGTGTTGGCGGCGAAGAAGCTGCGGGCGTCGAGCTTGGTGTTGCGGAAGAATTCGAACAAGGTGCCGTGGAGAGAATCGGTGCCATTTTTGGTGGTGACCAGAACTGTCGGGCCCGCGCGCGTGCCCCATTCAGCGGAGTAGTTATAAGTGAGAACTTTGAATTCCTGGATGGCGTCGATGGAGGGAAGAATGGCGATGCCGCCGCCGGTGAGTTCGTTGTTGTCGTTGCCGTCGAGCAGCCAGTCGGTTGAGTTGGCGCGCGATCCGCCGACGGAGAGCGAGAAGGATCCGCGGGCGGAGACTTCGCTGCTGGGGCCGCCGTTGAAGAAACTGCCGGTGTTGGTTTCGGCGGTGGTGCCGGGGGTGAGCGTGGCTAGCTGGACGAAATCGCGGCCGTTGAGCGGGAGTTCGGCGACTTGCTGGGAGTTGATGACCTGGCCGAGGGTGGGATTGTTGGTTTGGACTTCAACGGCGGTGGCGTTGACTTCGACGCTTTGCTGGACGTTGGCGGGGTTGAGCTTGAAATCGATTTCGCGCTGCTCATCCACCTGGAGCTTGATGCCGGTGGAGGCGGCGGTTTGGAAGCCGGTGAATTCGGCCTGCACCTTATAACTGGCGACGCCGAGGAGAGGAACGACGTAATGGCCGCTGCTGTCGGTGGTGGTTTCACGCACCAGGCCGGTGACTTCGCCGCTGACGGTGATTTTTGCGCCGGAGACGGCCGCGCCGGAGGCGTCGGTGACGGTGCCGGAAATGGTTCCGGTGGCTTGGGCGTTTAGCAGGGACGGAACAGAAGACAGAAAAAAGAAAGAGACTAAGATGGCGCGAAGGCACCTGTTAAGCATTGAACTGACCCCTTTTGATTGATGGCCACGAACGGGGTGACGGAATATCGAAACAACATTCGCCATAGACCTGGCGAATCTCATAGATCGTCTAGTATCTCTTGATTGACACGTGACTGTCAAATCTTCTATCTTTCGCTGCGCTAGGTCGTGATCCGTACAATGGGTTTACTTGCATGCACTTACTCTCTCGCGTTGCCATTGTGTTGTTGATTTCGAGCGCTGCCATCTGGGCGCAAGTGACGGCGGCGGTTTCGGGCGTGGTGGAAGACGCGTCGGGCGGCGCGGTGAGCGGGGCGGCGGTGACGGTGAAGAGTTTGGAGACGGGGATGGTTCGCCACACGAGCACTGATTCATCGGGCGGATATAGCGTGCTGCGATTGCCGCTGGGACCGGCTGAGATTCAGGTGGAGAAAGCCGGATTCAAGGCGGTGGACCGAACGGGCATCAGCCTGGCGGTGAACCAGAATGCGCGGGTGGATTTCAAGCTGGAAGTGGGCGAGGTGGTGTCGCAGGTGAGCGTGTCGTCGGCCGGGCCGGTGGTGAACACGACGACGGAATCGGTGGCGGGGCTGGTGGGCGAGGAACAGGTGAAGGATCTGCCGCTGAACGGGCGCAGCTTCGACAACCTGATTACGCTGAATCCGGGGGCGATCAATTACACGCTGAAGAGCGCGGGAACGAGCACCAGCAATGGGAACACGTTTTCGGTGGAAGGGCGGCGGCCGGCGGATAATTTGACGCTGCTGAACGGGATTGAATACACCGGGTCGAGCCAGTTGGCGGACACTCCGGGCGGGGCGAGCGGGGAATTGCTGGGCATTGACGCGGTGCGCGAGTTCAACATTCTGACGGACACCTATTCGGCGCAATATGGCAAGCGGGCGGGGGCGCAGGTGAGCGTGGTGACGCAATCGGGGACGAATGAGCTGCATGGGACGCTGTTTGAGTTTTTGCGGAACAGTGATTTGGACGCGCGCAACTTCTTTGACCGGAATTATGTTCCGCCGTTCCGGCGCAACCAGTTTGGCGGGGCGCTGGGCGGGCCGCTGAAGAAGAACAAGCTGTTTCTGTTTGGCAATTATGAAGGGTTTCGGCAGGCGCTGGCGGAGAGCAGCTTGAGCGAGGTTCCGGATGCGGAGGCGCGGCTGGGCAAGCTGCCGAATGCGGCGGGCGTTTATACGACAGTGGCGAAGCTGAATCCGGCGATGCTTCCGTACATGGCGCTTTGGCCGGCGGCGAACGGGCCGGAGCTTTTGTCGAACGGCGTGGCGACGGGGATTGCGCTGTCCTATAACAATCCGCGGCAGAGCATTCGCGAGGATTTTGGGACGACGCGCGGGGATTACACGATCAGCAACCGGGACACGCTGACGGCGGCGTACACGATTGATGACGGATACAACCTGACGCCGGCATCTGATCCGCTGTTTGGGCAGGCGCTGCTGCTGACGAGCCAGGTGGCGAGCCTGCAGGAGACGCATGTGTTTTCGCCGGACGCGCTGAACACGGCGCGGATTGGGTTGTCGAGGGCGGCTTACAACTTCAACTCGCCGATTGTGACCAGCTTTCCATCGAGCCTGGATTTTGTGACGGGCGATGGCGGGCCGGGCGGCATTGTGATTGGCGGCGGCGTGACGACGACGGGCGCGTCGGCCATTACTTCGGCGGGGCCGAACAATGCGGCCAACGTTTATAACCGCCGGACGCTTTTCACTTACCAGGATGACTTTCAGGTGACGAAGGGGATTCATCAACTGAGCTTCGGCGTGTGGCTGCAGCCCATTCGCGACAACGAAGACACGGCGTCGCGGCAACTGGGGCAGGCGAGCTTCACCAGCTTGACGACGTTTCTGCAAGGGACGACGAGCAGCTTTCAGGTGGTGCCGAATCCGACGGAGCTGGCCTGGCGGAGTTTCTTTGGCGCCTGGTATGCAGAGGACGTGATGAAGCTGCGGCGCAATTTGACGGTGCGGGCTGGGCTTCGGTATGAGTTTACCGATGGATACAACGAGGCGGATGGGCGGGCTTCGAACTACATCACCAACGGGCAGGGTGTTTTGGAGACGACGCCGCTGGTGGGGAAATCGGCTTTCACGACCAACAACGCGACGCATTTGCTGGGGCCGCGAGTGGGGCTGGCGTGGGACCCGTTTTCGGACGGCAAGACGGCGGTGCGGGCGGGGTTTGGGATTTATTACTCGCTGATTGACGATTTGAGTTTTCTGCTGAATGCGCTGCCGCCGTATAACGGGACGGCTTCTTACGCGAATGCGCAGTTGCCGTCGATTCTGCCGATTGTGAAGGGCGTGCAGCCGCTGGCTTCGTGCGGGCCGGGCGTGCCGACGCCTTGCACCACGTATGCGCCGGAAGGGGTTCAGCCGAACGCGAAGACGCAGGCGGTGAATGAATGGAACTTCACGATTGAGCGGCAGATGAGCCAGAACACTTCGCTGCAGGTGGAGTATGTGGGGTCGTTCGGGTATCACGGGCTGATCAGCATTGACCCGAACAGCATTCAGGCGCAGGTGTGCGCGAGCGCGAGCGGGTGCCTGGCGGGCGGGACGGGGACGGCGACGACGCGGGTGGCGCAGGGGACGAATTATATTCCGGTGGGGACGCGGCCGAATCCTTATTTATCGGGCGGATTCTTTTGGTACACGGAGGGCAACAGCAGCTACAACGCGCTGCAGACGGACTTGCGGCACCGGATGAGCCATGGGCTGGATTTGCGGGCGAACTATACGTGGTCGAAGAATCTGGATGTGAATTCGGCATTGACGGGCGCGCAGGCAAGCAATGAGGCGCAGATGGTTTTGAACCGGAACAGTCTGGAGACGGATTACGGGCCGTCGGCTTTGAACGCGGGGCAGGCGGCGAGTTTTTCGGCGCATTATGAGCTGCCGATGAAGGGGAAGGTTTTGGGCGGATGGCAGGTGAACGGGATTGTGAGCTTGCTGAGCGGGTTTCCGATTACGCCGCAGGTGGGATCGAACCGGTCGGGCGATGGGGACACGCGGAATCCGGACCGGCCTTCCTTGAGCACGACGTTTACGGGGGCGGTGGTGACGGGGAATCCGAACCAGTGGTTTAACCCGAATGCGTTTGTGCTGCCGGCGGCGGGGACGTATGGGAATGTGGGGCGCGGGGTGCTGAACGGGCCGGGGCTGGCAGATGTGGATTTGTCGCTGTTCAAGAACTTTGCGGTGCGGGAGCGGTGGAAGGTGCAGTTCCGGTCGGAGTTTTTCAATGCTTTGAACCATGCGAATTTTGGGACTCCGAATGCGATTGTGTTTTCGGGGACGGCGGTGAGTTCGACGGCGGGGCTGATTACGAGCACGGCTACGACGTCTAGGCAGATTCAGTTTGGGCTGAAGGTGATGTTTTAGGGGTTTACGAAACGGGATGGGGGATTTGGGTTGATTTTTGGGATTTTTGGGGGGATTGGGGGGTGCGTGGGGGGAAAAAGAGGCTCGCCAAGACGCTAAGACGCTAAGTTGGGGCGGGAGTTGGTTGATTGGCTAGACCTGGAGGTCAGCCGACAGGCCTGGAGGCCTATCTTACACGGAGTTGTCCCAGACAAGGGGTCGGTTTTGAAAAAAGAGGGGCTATTTTCGGAAGGGGTTGGGTGTTCCCGGCGGGACGTAGCCCAGGGCTTCGGCTTGGTCGCGCATTTGCGCCAGTTTTTCTTTCCAGTCGACGACGGGCGCGGATTTCTTTTGGGCGGCTTTGACGCGCTCTTGCGTGAGCTGGGATTTTTCGGCGGCGGCTTTCTCGGCGGCGCGGGCTTTGCGGAAGTCTTCCAGGCGCTTTTGGCAGCGGATGACGTTGTTGGTGTGCGCGGTTTTGTAGCGCAGGAAGCGGCCGAGCTTGCGGTCTTGGGCTTCGGTCCAATCGGCTGGGTTGGGGTTGGCGGCGTCGAGCGAGGCTTCGACTTCGTGGTATTTGCGGGTGGCGCGTTGCAGGAACCAGTCGGCGTGGGCGAGTTCCTGGACGAGATGACGCTCGGCTTCGGAGGCGGGGTTGTAGGTTTTGAGCCAGATGGCTTCGAGAGCTTTTAGATCTTCTTCGGATTCAGTGGGCAGCAGCAGCGTGCTGTCGGCGCAGCAGCCGTGTTTCAGGGCGTTGCGGGAGGACGGGGAGGGCTCGGCGGCCGGGGATTCGACCACGACGGGTTTGCCGGGATCGGTGCGATTGTTTTTCCAGTGAGACATGCGGGACTCCTTCACGCTCAAAGGTAAAAGGCGGGTGTTTGGGCGGGCGGGCTGGAGGCGGGTTATGTGGCTGATTTGATGGGAGAAAATTTTTTTGGAAGTTTTGAAACGGGGGCAATGAGACCAGGTCTTGACAAATAGCACAGCCGTAGTAATATAACAAACAGTCGTAGTAGATGCCTAAGCTCACGAAGCTGGAATTTCAAATCATGGAATGCCTCTGGAATCGCGGTTCGTTGTCGATCCGCGAGATTCAGGAGAGCTTTCCTGAAAAGCGGCGGCCGGCTTACACGACGATTCAGACCACGGTCTATCGGCTGGAGGGCAAGGGCTCGGTGAAACGCGTGGGCAAGGTGGGCAATTTCCATATTTTTGAGGCGGGTGTTTCGCGCGATTCGGCTCAGCGGACTTTGATTGACGATTTGCTGGCGCTGTTCGGCGGGCGCACGCAGCCGGTGATGGCGCATTTGATTGAGTCGGGCAAGCTGACGCTGGATGACGTCAAGGAAGCGGAAAAACTGCTGCGCAAGCTGGCGAAGAAGGAGAAACCGGAATGAGCGGCGTGGCGAACCATCTGTGGCAATCGACTTTGTTTGCGGGCGCGGCAGCGATGCTCGAGTTTGCGCTGCGGCGTAACCGGGCGCACGTTCGGTATTGCGTTTGGCTGGCTGCGTCGCTGAAGTTTCTGGTTCCGTTTTCGTTGTTCGTTGTGTTGGGGAATCAGATTCAATGGACGCCGGCGGCGCGCCCGGTTTTGCCGCTGGCGGTTAAGCAGGTGGCGGCTCCGTTGCCAGTCTTTTTTCCCGCTGCTGAGCCCGCCACGATCGTGTGGCCGAAGGTTGTTCTTGCGGTCTGGGCTTGCGGGTTCGCGGCTTTGCTTTTGAACTGGTTGAGGCGATGGCTGAGGGTTCGCGCGGCTGTCGCTTGCGCGGCTCCTCTGGGCCTGGAAATGGCCGTCCCCATGGTGTCTTCCGCGGAACTGCTGGAACCGGGCGTGTTCGGGATCTTTCGGCCGGTGCTGGTGCTGCCGGCGGGGATCAACCGGCAACTTACGCGCGAACAGCTTGCGGCTGTCCTGGCGCATGAACTGTGCCATGTGCGGCGGCACGATAATTTGGCGGCGGCGCTGCACATGCTGGTGGAGGCGGTTTTCTGGTTTCATCCGCTGGTGTGGTGGATTGGGGCGCGGCTGGTGGAGGAGCGCGAGCGGGCCTGCGATGAGGATGTGCTGCTGCTGGGGAACGAGCCGCAGATTTATGCGGAGAGCATTCTGAAGACGTGCCAGTTTTATTTGGAATCGCCGCTGGCGTGTGTTTCAGGGGTTACTGGTTCGGATTTGAAGAGGCGGATTGCGCATATTATGGGCGGCGCGGTTGCGTCTCGTTTGAACCTGGGCAAGAAACTGTTGCTGGCGGGCGCGGCGGTCTGCGCGGTGGGTTTGCCGATGTTTCTTTGCCTGGCGCAAGAGCAGCGTCCCACATTCGACATCATTTCCGTGAAGCCGAGCCCTGCGGGGTGGCGGCCTGCCTCACCTGGTCCGAACGATTTTGATCTCGATCTTGGGCCTGGCAACCACATGACGTTGTCCAATGTCAGTTTGGGATTTCTGATTCAGTGGGCTTACCGCCTTCGCGGCGATCAGATCTCCGGACTTCCGGTTTGGGCGAAATCCAGAAGATGGTACATCGAGGGTAAATGCGATCCTCCGGTGGGCGGAGATCCCACAAAGATGCCTTTTGAGAAGAGGCAGGCTTATGAGGCGCAGATGATGCTTCGGTTGCAGTCTTTGCTGGCGGATCGGTTCCATCTGAAGCTGCGACAGGAGGCGAAGGAAGCGAATGTCTTGGCGCTTGTGGTTGGGAAGGGCGGCCCTAAGTTTGCGCAGTCGCCGCCGCCGGGACCGGACGGGCAGGTGAAGCGGGGGTCGATTGTTTCTCCGGGCCATGTTGAGGTTTATCGCGGGAATATGGATATCTTTGCGCGGATGCTTTCGGAGTTTTCAGGGCGAATGGTTTTGGACCGAACGGGCTTGACCGGGGTTTACGATTTCAAGCTGGATTGGTCTCCGGATTTGGCGGATGATGCGGCGAGCCAGGCTCAGCCGGGGCTGGGCACGGCTGTTCGAGAGCAGTTGGGATTGAGGCTAGAGGCGGTGAAGAGTTCGATTCCGGTTTTTGTGGTGGAGGAGGCGAGGTTGCCGGAGGCGAATTGATTTAGCAAGCGGCCCGTCGCTGGCGTTGCAGATGGGTCCGCGCGGAGGAAGAGTTTGGTGGAGGTGTGTGGGCTGACCGATGACGTTGGCTCTAGCCGAAACCCGTCGGTGGGACGCCCGGTTGATTTTTCGTGAGCTGTGGTTCTGTGCTGGAGGCAAACGTTTCGTCTGAACTGATAACCCTGTTCCCGACGAGCGAGTCATGAAGTGGGTAGACGAGCAAGAGAAAACTACCGGACGCTGCGAATTCGTCGGTATTTGGATTTCGTGCGCGTGCGGATTGCCCAATAGTCACGCATCAATTCGTGCGACCATGCAGGCTGGCGAACCTCTTGCCGCGGAAGGAACTCCAGCATGACTGGCTTGATATCAAGCACCGGTGTGCCGTTGATTGCGTCAAGCTCGCAGACAAACAGTTTGGCTCCTTCCACCCGAAGGACCCGGCAGATGGTGCTCCCAATCCGATTCGGCCGGTTCTTGCCCCGCTGCGCAAAGATGCCCACAGCGGGCCGTCGCGGATTGTTTCTCGGATGAAGCGCGCCGCTCATGATTTTTGAGACCTCATGGAAAACGTATAGCACCTCGACATGCGAAAAGTCGGTAATTCCCTGAAGCGCATCAGCCGTGAAGCGGTCATCCAGAGCAATGCAGGCTTCCTCTCCTCCCCAGAAGTCATCTTCCGCGTGATGACGAATAGCTTCCACAAAGCCGATGGCATGAACTTGCTCGGTCACCGTGACACTCCCCATACGATTAAGCCCAGCACTCCGGTCGGCCCGCCCACTCGCCTGCTGATTGTCAAGCATTCGGCAGACCTTCAAGATCGGCCAAGTCTTTCAGCCGCCCGCTGGCTGCTTTATTTTGCCGCAGACGAGCCAGACTGATCACCGGAACCAGAATGCTATCTGCCTCCACAAACTCCCTCTCTTCCTAACACTCATCGAACTCGACCCCTGAGATTGATGTCAGAATTTCAATGCGAAGGGGCGGAATGCCCATACGAACTATGCTGCCGGGGGTGAGAAACAAATCTGGACTCAAGGCAGGCGAGGAAAATCCAAACTCACGCAGAGACCGATCAACTCGGAGAGCGTTATCGGCAGACATTTGACCCAAATATCCATGTCCTTGGTGGCCCTGACGAATCCGTGGACGCCGACCGCATAACCGCCAATCAGAAGAAACTCAACGCCGTTCGAGCTTAGCGACTTCAATAACTCTTTGAAATCCTTCGCTAGCACTACGGCCATAAAAAGTCCTTCGCAATTGTTGTATCGCACGCAGGCGGTCTACAACTGGACGCGATAGCCAATACTCAAGCGAATCATCCGGATCTGTCAGGCAGACAACAGAAAATGCCGTGCGATCCAGTTGAGGCTCGTCGTCAATCACTTCCGGCTCTGCATTCATAGCTATATTCTAGCCCCGAAGAAGATGCGGAAAATGCTGACGCAGCCAGCGACAGGTACAACAATACTCTCAGGCCGCGTAACCGCCCGCGCCAGTGGGTTTCCTGGGCGCGGGCGGGTTGGGTTAAGCCGTGCGGGCCATTTCGTTTTTGTTGTCAGCGATGGCGGCTTGGGCGGCGGCGAGGCGGGCGATGGGGACTCGGTAGGGGGAGCAGGAGACGTAGTCCATGCCGATGCGGTAGCAGAATTCGACGGAGCTGGGTTCGCCTCCGTGCTCGCCGCAGATGCCGATTTCGAGATCGGGGCGGGTTTGGCGGCCGAGCTTAACGGCTAGTTCGATCACCTTGCCGACTCCCTCTTGATCAAGGACGGCGAAGGGGTCGGCTTTGAAGATTTTCAGGTCTTCGTAGTGTTTGGAGAACTTCGTGTAGTCGTCGCGGGAGAGGCCCATGGTGGTCTGGGTGAGGTCGTTGGTGCCGAAACTGAAGAATTCGGCTTCCTTGGCGACCAGGTCGGCGGTCATGGCGGCGCGGGGGATTTCGATCATCGTTCCCACCATGTAGTGAAGCTCTATGCCGGATTTGGCGATGACTTCTTCGGCGATTTTGACGACGATGGCCTTTTGATGCTCGAGTTCCTTGACGTTGCCGACGAGCGGGATCATCACTTCGGGCAGAACCTTTTTGCCCTTCTTGGCGACCTGGACGGCGGCTTCGAAAATGGCGCGGGCCTGCATGGCGGTGACGTCGGGGAAGGTGATGCCCAGGCGGCATCCGCGGTGGCCGAGCATGGGGTTGAATTCGTGCAGCTCTTCCACGCGATGGAGGAGTTCGGGCAGGTGCTTTTTCAGTTCGGCGACCGTTACTCCGTAAGTGGCGGCCATTTCCTTTTTGGCTTTGATGTCGGCATGCGGCAGCTTGACGATGTCGACCATGAGGTTTTCGCGCTTGGGCAGGAATTCATGGAGCGGCGGGTCCAGGGTGCGGATGACGACGGGGAAGCCGTCCATGGCTTCGAAGAGGCCGGCGAAATCTTTGCGCTGCATGGGCAGGAGTTTTTGCAAAGACTTGACGCGGGATTTTTCGTCGCGGGCCAGGATCATGGCCTGGACGTGGGGCAGGCGGTCTTCGGCGAAGAACATGTGCTCTGTTCGGCAGAGGCCGATGCCTTCGGCTCCGAAGAGGCGGGCTTGTTTGGCGTCGCGCGGAATGTCGGCATTGGCGCGCACGCCGAACTTGCCGCGGAACTCGTCGGCCCAGGTCATGAAGGTGGCGAAGTAATGCGACTTTGGATCAGGCTCGCTGGTTTTGCACTGGCCGAGGTAGACTTCGCCGGTTGTGCCGTCGAGCGAGAGCCAATCGCCTTCCTTGATGACGATTTTTTTGCCGGCGCTGGTGACGGTGGCGATTTTCTTTTTGTCTTCGACGAGCACGGTGGATGCGCCGACGACGCAGGGCCGGCCCATGCCGCGGGCGACCACGGCTGCGTGGCTGGTTAAGCCGCCGACTGCGGTGAGAATGCCTTTCGAAACGTCCATGCCGTGAATGTCATCGGGCGTGGTTTCTTTGCGGACCAGAATGACGGGGCCCTTGGCGGAGAGTTCGACGGCGTCTTCGGAAGAGAAGGCAGCGCGGCCGACGGCTGCTCCGGGCGAGGCGGGAAGGCCGGTGGCCACCATTTGCAAGGTCTTGCGAGTGGCGGCTTCGAGGACGGGGTGCAGCAACTGGTCGAGCTGGTTGGGCGCGACGCGCTGGACGGCCTCTTTTTTGGTGATGAGGCCTTCCTCCACCATGTCGACGGCGATGCGGACGGCGGCGGGGCCGGTGCGCTTGCCGTTGCGCGTTTGCAGCATG
>Ga0209208_10007516_pt1 | contig 14742 bp, 9 predicted proteins | sample S1TSphfallax_3_FD_187694 | JGI IMG/M metagenome (GOLD analysis project Ga0209208, IMG submission 187694) | Host-associated microbial communities from peat moss isolated from Minnesota, USA - S1T2_Fd - Sphagnum fallax MG (SPAdes) (version 2) | ecosystem: Host-associated > Plants > Peat moss >...
GTTCCCGGCCCTCTCTCCCACCCGTCTCCCTCTTCTCAGACCGGGTGCCGGACAGCGCGGGCAGGTGTGGTTTTAAACCATAGTAGGCTACATAACCGGTCAATTTACGCAAGTTCGTATATACAGTGTGTAGTCATGAACGCATACGGATACGGACAGGGACTTACACACGCAAAAACTCTTAAGACTGCTGTGGCAAACTTGAGCCCAAATTGACAAATCAAACCTCCTGGGTAGGTTTTAGAGGTTTAGGGACACTTGAAAAAATTCTTAGTGTATTTAGAGGTAGCCTGTAGAGCATAATTTTGAAATACCCGCCTTTTTTTCACTTTTTCTTGTGATACTAGGTGAATATTTTTGATGGGTATCACAAGAAAAAGTGAAAAAAGGGCGGGGTATTTCAAAATTATGCTCTACAGCCTACCTCTAAATACACCAAGAATTTTTGCAAGTGTCCCTAAACCTCTAAAACCTACCCAGGAGGTTTGATGGGTATCACAATAAAAAGTGAAAAAATAAAATCTCTTGATCTTTAAATGAGGTAAAGCCCATGAACCAGGGTTTTCCTGAAAGACTGGACACACCCTTGACTCTGGCGTTGAGGGTCCCTTATTTCAGTAAAACCCCAGTCCTAGGGGTCCTAGGGTTTTATCCTACATGTAAAGCATTCCAAGATTTTTTTTCTTTGTATTTGAAAAAAACTACAATTTCCTTAGTCGATTGAAGGACCCTTTTGCTCATCACACCCAAACCTTTCACCATTTGAATACAAAAAGCTTTCATGTTTTACATAGGCTCATCCTATTAGGGGCCTCCCTTAATTTTCAAGCCTATACCATAAGTCTATTGTCCTCAAGGTTACAACCCTCAAATTAGGGGAGGCCATGTGGAGCAAGTCTTCCCCTATACATAAATCTCCTTAGTGCCAAATTGTGATTTCCTTGTGCATAGAATTGCAGGTTTGATGATGGTTATTAGTGTACCCATAACTAATGTTTGGGAAAACTTGTCAAAATAATATTTTTTTTGAAAGGAAGGGCTCCAGCAGCCCCAATCTGAATATTTCAAAAATTCAACAATAGCCTCCAAGTATGCTAAGGGCCACTTTAGATGAGGGTCCAAGGTCTGACAAAATAGAGCAATCCTATTGGATGAGAACGATAAATTGGTCTTTAGATGAGGGTCCAAGACCAAAAACTGGCAAATCAAGGCTAAACCTACATGGCACCATTTTGGAGGGAAAATCAATTGGTTTGAACCAAAAAAAACACAGAGCTAAAAAGGAGAGCTCATGATTTGAAGAACCAAGATGCAAGCTAGCGAGGTGCAACTCTAGGTTCAATTTGTTTGAAATGAGTCCAAATTGGTTGGTTCCTTGGAATTTGGACCATAGACCCATCTAAAGTGGGCCGAAGTCTACAAATAGGTTTCAAAATTATCTTGTGTTGGGCAATGGGCTCTCTAAAATTTTCACAAATTGCTCTTAGTTTTTTCTTTTTTCTCAACTGGCCCTCTTAGGAATTAATTAATGTCCAACATGATGAGTTGTAGGTACAGAAGCAGGTTTGAATTCTTTAGCATGAGTTATGTTCTTAGATGCAATCATTTTTTTTGTTGTGTAAGGTGACACTTGACGAGCCGGGTATTTCCAAAATAAGCATCCCTAAAGGCAGAGCCAAGGGCACTTATTTTGGGAATGCCTTACTCCAAAAGTGTCCAAGGGTGTGAAGCATCCCAGGAGATTTTTTATTATTATTTTAATTTCACTTTTTTCTTGTTATAACCCAGGCAAAAGTGAGAAATGACGAAATGCCCCACCAAATGGTATAGAAAAAAAAAATCTATTGTAGAAGGTGCTCTCAAAATGCACTAGCAATTTTCTGCTTGTGATATTTAGATGTGGGGGTAAAGCCCTTGGCTGTGGGCTTTATTGAGTATAAAGACCTGCTTCAAAACAATTTCTCTGTTTTTAGTTAAACTGTTTTAAAGTGCTGGTGATTTCTGGTCACTGATATACCAAACGTAACTGGGTAGGTGATTGAGTACATACGGAGTCTTTGCCTAGGTAACCACCATGATGTTTGGGAGAGAACTACTAGCCAACTACTCATACAGTTTAAGGGGGAGATTCAAATTGTGTCCAAATTCAAAAACTTTTTTTTTTTTCTTTTGTCTTTCCTGCCGACTGTGGCATCAAATTTTGGCCACCGCTTCCTGGAAGAATGCACTTAACCCGGCCACAGTGAACCAGCACCCACCAGTGCACCATCATCCACTGGATGTCCATTATGACTCAGCTGTGGATGAACCCAGTCAACTGAGTAAATATTTGGTTTCATCTTGGTAACCAGTTCTGTAGGAAATAGGGCTCATATATATATAGGCAGATAGGTAGGAAAATAGGTAATTACTAGGTAAGTAGACGGTTTTTACATAGCTAAGGGCTGTTTTTTACTACCTACCTACTAACAACCTGCATGTGGTTTGTTAGTACGTAGGTAGGAAAAAAGAAAAGTAACTGAGCTAACTACCATGGTTAGCTATAGTGAACTGAAACCCAACAGAAAACTGGTTCCTGACCACTCACCATTCATCCTTGTATTGACCATGTGGCATCTGCTCATTAATGGTCTCACACCCAGTATGTACAAAGTGGACATTGGAGCTAATGATTAGATTAGTTTTAACTCTCAATCACATTTGGGGGCGGGGGGGAGAGGAGGGGAGGAGTATAACGTCCTGCTCAGTACACTGCCTGTAAGGGTTTAGGAAGAGAGTACAGAAGGATCTGTAGTTTCTATTTGGTCCCACTTTTTGAGGAATGTTCTCTCCCATGTGTTCTTTTGTGAGCTGCAAGTCCAAATTTTCAGAATTTAATGAAACATTTCTTACTTTTATAAACTGTTGGTGTTTTGAAACTAGTGTGATGATGTATGATGTGCTGTAGTTGTCTTTTTTTTCAAAGAAAGAACCGGTGGGAGGTATTTAAATTAAACTTGTGATTATGCTTAAGAATCAAAGAACCTACCCTGAACCACTGGTTCTTTGAGGAAACCTGCTATTTCTTTGATAATTTTTAAAAAAAACCCTAACTAGTAATTATTTTATTCTGAACCAGTGGGCTTAAAAAACAAGGAACCAGGGTTTCTTTTGTCTTGAAAATCTTCAAAGATCCATAATAGGAGATTAGAGTATCTCCACCCTTGAAATCTGAAACTCTCTTGTAATTTTCCAATGGTGGCTGATGTGTAGACCTAGGGTTCAGGCCCAATGCAAATCACTTTTTCACTCCCACTCACACCCATCACCTGGAGAGATTATATCATCATTAAGCAATCGGAGAAAATTTGTAGTGTATGTGCAGGACACCTTACACCCATCAATTTCCCTCCTAGAAATGGGGAGCAATATTATACCTACTCCTCAAGGATGGGAGGGAAATTATGTCTATTTGTAGGTGTAACAACCCTCCCACTCATACACCTTAAGATCTATATAGGTTTGATTCATGATAAATTTTGTCTCATGTTTTACAGTAGGTAAAGCCCATGGGTGGGGGACATTCCTAAAACGTGGGGCTCAACTTGCTTATTACCTTGTCCTAGGCCTTGTATTTTGAAAATGCTTCCACCCTAGGGCTTTACCTTACGCTTATTCCTTTATTTTATATTGTTTTACTCCCCTCACTTCTTGTGTTAATCAATTTGCTTCATGTTGGTCAAGCTTGTGCATTGTCAACTTATGCTTTGTCTTAAAATCAATCGGACCTACTCTTTTCATGCAACTTTGAGATTCAAAGCTTCACCTTAAAATCAATTGTGATCTACTTTTTTTGTGCAACTTTGTGATTTGATATTCTTTTTTGCTCTTGTGTTTTTGGAGTTTCCTTGTTTTGGGTTTTGATTTGCATGGGCTTGGGCATCATTTGCAACTTGGCATTAGAGCTTTGCTATGTCAATTTTTGCAAAACTTTTACGTTCCTTATTTGCTTGCTTTGTGCTTCATTTTTTGCTTAGATTGTGCACAATGGTTACATGGAAAGCTTGGAGACATGTGTTGTTTGGTAGATTCATTGTTGAAATTGATTAATAATGAAGACAAGGAGTAATTTCTACAACTATTACTCCAATATAATGTTGATGGAACAATTGTTGTGCATTACCACAATGGTAATAAGCTTGGGTGAAAATCCAATATGCAAAGAGAAAGGCATATTGGCAAGGAGAAGATCTTCTACAGTTATTTAGGCAACACTTTGGTGTATGATGACAAGTTATTCAATGTCATTACAAAATACATTGATCACTCTTCCTTTGCATCATGGAGGTCATTACTAATCACAATGGTTATTTTGTTAGAAAATGAAATGACTTTGGTGTGATGGGCTTGTTCAAAATCTAGAAAATTATTACTATTTGTAAACAACATGCATATGTAATGGTTGTTAATTTTGTGAATAAATATTGTCGTTTAGGAGAAAGTATTGTGATGTTTTATACTTGAAATGGTTTGTAATGGTTGTGAAGGAAGTTTACGAGAAATGTTACTTGTAATAACCCACGATCGTTAATTTGGAAAAACAAATGCAAACAATTGCATACCAAAGGTTTCCAAGGATGTGAACATCCTTGGATTATATGCATTATCATTGGAAGAACTATCCAATGGAAGGGAAACTTTTTGACAAAAACAACCATAGTTCAATAATTCTTGGAGTTGTGGCCAACCAATATCCTTGGATATGGCATTATCATTTTGGATTGCCTGGTGGGAAAAATAATTTCAATGCTCTTGATAAAAGGTGAATGTCAATATCTATTCAAGATACCATTTACTTATGGATGGCATATATGCAATATGGGTTTCCTTTGTTTAGACCATCCATGAATTACAAGGAAAGAAACACAAACATTTCTTTCAAGTTGAAAAGGTTGTCAAAAAGGATGTTGAACATTGCTTTGGTGTGTTGTGAAATCAATTTGTCATTATTCAAATTTCAAGTTAATAATGGCATAAGAAATTATGGGCAATATTTTGGTTGCTTGCATCATCTTTCACAATATGATTATTAAAAAAATGAATACATTTTAAACTTGGAGCCTTGTTTCAAAGAACATGCCGTTCAAATGGGCCATGGATTAACATATCAACAATTCATAAATGAAACAAACAAAATTGAAAATGTGATGCAAATTACATTTTGAAAAATGATATCATTGAATATTTGTGAACTTGAAAAGGCAATGTTCATGCATTTTGAAATAAAATTCATAAAATTTTGTTTTCCCATTATCATGTTGCCATGTTTACATCTGATTTGATTTAAAGTCGACATTATTTTATACTAATAAATTAAAATAAATTCATCAATTTTGTAGATAGAAAGTTGACATATTACTTCAAAGCTACAATTGTTAAATTTGACATTATTAGAAAATCAGAATGGAATGGGAGTTGATGCTACAACTTTGAAAGTTTTTATTCTTAGTGAAATTTGAAGTTCTTGCGTGTTTCTAGACTTTGTAACCAATTTTCACACATTGGGAATAATGTTTTGTACCTTTGGTTTTCCAAATGGTTATTTTTCCCCCACATTCTTCAACGTGGTCACAACTATGTGTTTTATTGTTTTTGCTTGAATTGTCATTGCATTTTTGAATTTTGAAACTCTTTTTTATTCCTCAATGGCTTTTGATCCTTGTGGATGGTGATGTGCAAGAACAAATTATGAAGCATTTTAGTCCATGTGCAAACCTTCATTAATAGTTACTTCAATAATGTCATAAGCTTTGGGTGTGTTGGTTGGTTTTTTTTTCACTTTGTTGTACACATTAGCCCATTAAAGACATTTTTTTTCATCAACCAACTTTTAGGATGAAGATAAAGCTTGCACCTTTTGGATTCTTGAATTTGTGCAAATCCAAGGCTTTATTCAAAGTGTCTTTGGTGCTTGTCCCATATTTGTAAATATTTTGGACAACTCTAAAATTGTTAACAAATTTGTTGACATTGTGTATGATCATACCCCACTTCATTATCAAACAACAAGCTAGTTTACATGCATAAGAGCTTAGTTGATATTTGTTGTAGTGTTCACAAACCCAATTATAGAATGTTGCATTTTTCTAATCGTTTCCTATTTTTGGAATCTTGTAAGATGTGTAAAAAAATTGCAAAGCTATTTTTTATTTTTTTCCAAAAAAGATTTTCTCCTTGTGGCATTTTGGTGGAGCTAATCCAATGTCTATTCCTATGGTTGATGTTGTTGTGAGCTTAATGTGTTGCCACCATTGTTGTCCAACATAACCCTAACAACTTGCATGTCCCTCCCACAAAGAACATGTATTGTGCTACAAACTAGAGGGCAAAAAGGAATTTTTGAATAGGGACTAGCTAGTTTTCTATTGAGTTGAACATCACCAATTTTAGGCAATAGGGCTACTAACCCTCAATGTTACCATTGTACTAACATTTATTGTCAATAATGGAGATGTTATTATAAAAAAATCAAGTAACATCTCAACATTAGTTTGAATAAAGTTGGATGAGAACCTATTAAAAATGGCATCAAACCCCATTGGTTTTCAAGGATGTTATTTAATTTCATACCCATGTTCCTTTGATGTTTAAAAATAATCCAAGGAAAAGTCTATAATATACAATCACAATTATAACGCATCAAATAACGAGTTTTGATGTATAGACATGGTTTTCAAAATAATCAAATAACCTTCTCCAAAACTTTTGGTATTTATTTCATAAAAATCATAGATTTTCTTAAAGGTTAGTATTTCCATTTTTTAAAAAATCAAAAAATTGAAACTCAAGGTTATTAACAAAATCAAATTACTACCCAACATTGGTTTGAATTTTAGACCAATTTAATGTGATAATCTCTTTTTCAACGAAAGAACTTGTGACCAACAATTTTTTTAAATCAAATAATTGATCATAGAACCTACTGTAAACCATTGGTGCTTTGCCAATTCTTAAACAAAATCCATTAGTTCTTCTTCTTTTTTTTGATGAATTTCCATGGACTAATAGGTTTTTCGGTAATTTTCAAAACTAAAATTAATTTTATTCTAGATTATTTTAAACATTTGATATAGGGATTTTTTAAATTTTTAAATTGATCATTTTCAAATACCTGAAATTAAAATTATACCAAAATCAAAATAATTGTTCAACATTGGTTTTTAATTTGAACATGTCGTAAGGAACAAAATTGTTACAAAATGAACCACTTGTTTACTATTCAATTCAAAGGAACATTTCACCTCAAATATAAGCAACCAAATATTGTAAATTTTACAATGATCAACATGTTGTAACTTTTTAAATTAAAGACAATTTGTATTGGTGTTTTTTTTCCGCTTTTATTCAAGTTCTCAAATGTGATGTGAGAATCAAATTTAATACATTTTTTTTTCAAATAAAATATGTTGACTAAATGGTGATAATCTAAGACAAAATAATATCATTTCTTTATCATAGAATGGTTTTCATATGGTTTTATTTACCTCTATTTAATTTCCTTACAAGGCATGATGGCATGTATTTGGTACATTCTTTAATACATGAAGATATTAAGTAAAAAAAATTGGGACTTTTTATGTATATTTTACTATTTAATTTGGAATGTGGTAAAAAAAATTTTAAAATCTCAAAAAATCTAAAAAATGTGATGAAAAAATAAATGCTGAATAGTTTTTTGATTTGTTAAAAACCTTTAGTTTAAAGGTTTTTAAGTTTCAAAAATGAGAAAGAGATTTCATGTGTCTACAAATATTATGTTCTTAATACCCAACATTTCTTTGCCCCTTCATTGAATGGTGTTGGCCAATATTTATCCTTCCTTATTGTGTAATGATCAAGGTATCCATTACAAGCAATAACTTTGCCAAATCAAGGAAAATGTATAATTACTCACCATGCTTAAATCTAGCCATCTAGATTGTTCAAAGCTCCAAAACTCATGCACCAATAACATCCTCATCATATTGGATGTTCAACAACTTATGGTTTCCAATTGAAAAGCCCAAAAAAATGAGTTGGAAATTTTGATTTATATAATAAAGTATGTATGTCTAAGTTGTTCAAACCTACTTATGAACCTTATTTACCTATCTTCTTCCCTTTACAAACTTATTTTTTTATGTACTAATGTACATATGATTTCTACCTTTTTAGACATGAAAGGAATATTATTTGGAGTTTTGTAAAGGTTACAAAATGTCTTACTCATGGACGTGTGATTGTATTAGTTTGTGTAGGAAATTAAAACATTACCTTATAGCATATATAGTTTTCAAAACCCTGTAAAACTTAATTTATAAAACACACCGCATATTTGGAAAATGTACATAAACATTAAAAACAAGGGATAATTTAAAGGGCATCAAATTAGTACAAACTAGATGTCAAAAACTCTCCATCTCAATAATTAATGGCTTGTGATAAATCAATTGTGGTGATGGGAGATGTGTTCTGAAGGGGTGGAAGTTAGGAAGTAGCTAGGCCTACCACTACTGCCCAACTTAAAATGGAGGATGCTTGCAACATAATTGAATTTTTTTTACGAAAAAGGTGTCCAAAACAAAAAAGGGGAGGGCCTTATGGCCCTTTTAGGCTCCAAATAGCATCAACACATTTGTGTAAAGACACATTAGATTGTTTGTGTAAACATTTGAATACTTCAATTGCTAGGAGGAATTAGTTGGTGGGGTAATAGACACATGTGGTGTTCCTTTCTTTGGTTTGAACTACATCAGAAACAACAAATCCTTGAATTGTCCAAGATCGGGGAAGTAAATATACACACATTGGGTGAATTATGACAACATCAGCTAAGGTGTGGATTCCATTTTTGGTGACCACAATGTTGATTCATTGATGGGAGGAATTGATAGTGGCTGAGGGAAGTGCCTGTAATCATTTTCCTCCCACATTAGCCAACATTTTGTGCAATGGCAACAAAGGTGTTGCAAACTTCATCATGGGTCCCCATGCATTCATTGCCATGGGTGCAATGTAAAAGGTGGATACCCATAGGGTCAATGGGATGTGTGCACACACATTGGGGGAGGCCTATAATTGAAGGTGTGGAAGTCGAAGTTGTGTCCGAAAGATTGTGGAGAAAATTGGGGAAGATAATCAAAAGGTTGGGAAGATTGGTGCAATTATAAGCCAAATGTTCATCCTAAGGCCAAAACATGATAAAATTCAGGCACGATGGCCTTCAAGTATCTCATCAAAGAACATGTTAGAAAAGGTATGATGGTGCAAATACTTCAAAATGGAATCTTGAACATGAACCATTTGTTATTGGATTAATTGTTTAAAAGTGGTGGTTAAAGATCACATGTCGTTTTGAAATGTTGTTGGAAAAGGAAGGTGTTGTTATCAATTCACATTGAGGTTTCAAGAAGGAAGGGACGTTGGTCGACATGAACCTAACCGCTATGATTGAAGCTACAAGGGCCTAATTCCCTAAATAGGTTGTTGGGGTGATGGCGGGTGTTGATATGAGGTGAATGCCATTTAAAGTTGTTGGGAAAGAGGTTTGTTTATGGGTTAGAGGACGTTTAAGGCTATCAAAGGACCCTAGACCCAAAAGGTGTTCAAACGCTTGAAAGAGGGAGGAGTAAAAAGAAACAAGGAAATCTATGAAGGTGGGAGATGGTGGTGTGTAACGTAATAAGTACAATGGCTATTACACATAACAATTAGTTAAAATTCCAAAGGTTATTTAAACATCGCCAAGTTTAGGGAGAAGGTCAACATGTTCAACATGTTCAACATCTTTTAATAAGGTATCTTTGATGAAAGATGATTTGAATGATGAGGTGTTTAAAGGAACCCCCAAGATTTTAATTTTTTTTTATGGTGTGTTAAATTGGGATGGGGTGTCGAACTCAAGTGGCAAACTAGAAAAGGACCATGCTACACATTTTTGAGGTTGGATAAAAAGACCTATCACATGGAGTTTAATCTAGAAGTGTTCATATGCAGATTATACAATGGAAGGGGGCCAATGATGTGAGTGTCATTTGCAATGGATGGAAATATACAAAAGGATAAATGATTAGTTATAAAATATATTGCATTAACATGAACGAAGGCAAATAATGCCCTTCCCAAAAAATCATTTTGACAAGTTCCCATGGTAAATGGGATGACCGTGACATTACCATCATGGTTACGGTGCTTATTAAACAATGGAAATTCAAATGCATAGAATGCCAACAAAGGGGACAAATTATATGATGTCCCCACTTGTTGCATGAAATTCTTGAAATATGACCCATTTTGACACCAAATTAAAAGCATTTGCGACATTTAGTTGGAAAACAACCCAGTCGAGGTGAAGGTCCAAAATGCACTTGATGTCATGGATTATTGTTTCACATTCACCTTTGGTTGCTACTCCAAATTGGTGTGGGGAGAAATGTGTTGCAAAAACGTTGCAAAATTGAAGGCATAAAATGTGGCTTGTGAATTGATACAACATTTCCCATACAACATTGCGACAAACTCCAGTTGAGGGCTTAGTCATGGCTAAGAGGTGAACTACCCCAAAGATATGTTGCAATTCAACGTGGAATGTGACCTTGTGCAATATGAGAGTAAAGTTGAAACAATTGTGGGAATCCATTCATGAAATCTTTTGGGTGAAAACAATTTCAGAGGTGTTTGAAACCATCCCAAAAGGATCATTTGCAAATAAATTAGACATACATTGGAATGTTAACTTGAAAGAATTAAATGAAAGTTCAAGTTCTTGGTCTAGTTTGTATTTTTTTTGGAAAAATGGAAAGAATTCATTTGATTCAGGATGTAAAATGGTGAAGACTAAAGTGTTGTCAAAGGATGTGGGTGTAGGAGAAAATGGTGCCAAAAAACATGTTGCTTGAGAATCTTCTCATGCATGTTAAAGGAAAAAACTATGGAAAAGGTGTTTATGAGTTGGAGGATGTTGCGGACGGCAACTCACACAAGACTCGGAATAGCACTCTAAGCTCCAAAACTAAGTAGTAACACTCGAAGCGAGAAAGCTACAAGAGCAAGTACAATTGGTGTTGACGAGAGTGAGGGACAATGTCCCGAGGCTCTCATTTCATACTGCTAGGACGCTACTGGGAAACTCTAAAATTGGAAAGTTGGCACCGCCTCCAAGTTCAGAAAAGTCCGCATCGTCTCCCAGTTGGGAAAAGTCCGCACCGTCACTGTCCGTCACCATCACGTCCGTGACATCACCCCCCCCTTCAAGCAACAAGTTCCCATGAGTTGTTCTATTTATCTTATCAAAAACATAAACTAAAAATCTATTACAAGAAGTCCATGGTTCAGCCTGATTTGGTGCTGGTGTTGATCCAGAAGTGTTGGATTCAAATATCTTTGGCACTCAGCTTTGTCGGGTATTGACGATGAAATTTTTCGATGACTTTGGGAGCGTTAACAAGATTAGCAGCAGGTTCCCAAGTTCACTCGCTTACTTCATAGCCCTACCAATGTACAAGATATTCTAATCTCCTTCGATTGATGCGGGAGTCGATGATCTTAGAAACTTCAAATTCTTCTTCTCCGTTAATCTCGATTGGTGGCGGAGGTGCTGGCAATTGTCCTGGAATAGTCGATTCTCTATACGGTTCAAGCAAGGAAACATGAAACACTAGATGAATTTTCATAAATGATGGTAGGTCCAACCTGTATGCTACCTCGTTGACCTGCTTACTCACACAAAAAGGTCCAAGACAACGATAGTTGAGTTTGTCGCTCGGTCGGTGAGTCTTCAAATTGCGACGCAAAAGCCAAACTTTATCTCCAACTGAGATGTTCGGATTTTGCTTTCGAGATTTGTCTGCATTTCTCTTCTACCGCTCTATAAACCTTGCCTTCATGTCTTTGTGGATTTCCAAAAGTCTAGTGACCAGATCTTGCGTAGCCGGATTCTTTGCCAAACTCAAGTTCAAAGAGTCAAATCGTGGATGATGTCCATAGTTTGCGAAGAACGGAGTTTGGTGGATGGACTCCTAAATGTATTGTTGTAGGCAAATTCTGTGACTGGAAGTAGATCCACCCAATCGTCTTGATGGTAGTTGATGAAGCACCTTAAACACTGCTCCAATACTTGATTCACTCGTTCGGTTTGTCCATCTGTCCGAGGATGATACGCCGATGATAGATTGATCTTCACTTGTAAGATTTTGAACAAGGATTGCCAGAACTTGGACGTGAACTACGTACCACGATCAGAGATGATGTTGTTGGGAAGTCCATGATATTTGTACACATTCTCCAAGAAAAGTCGTGCCGTTTCTTTACCTGTGATAGTCTTGTTGCAAGGAACGAAGTGTGCCATCTTTGTCAATCAGTCCACCACAACAAAAACTGAATCAAAAGATTTGGACTTTGGAAGGTCCACAATGAAATCCATGGATATGGATGTCCATGGGGTTTCTAGAATCGACAGCGGTTAAAGTAACCCGTATGGCCGATGATGAGGGATCTTGGATCTAGAGCAGGTGTCACACGTTGTGACATAGTCCTTCACGATTTTCCACATTTGGGGCCACCAAAAGTTTCTGGATATCAGCTCTATAGTCTTGCTGTAACCAAAGTGTCCCGCCAATGGAGAGTCATGTCGAGACTGCAACACTCGGAGTCGGCATGGACCTTCAAGGACATAAAGTAGTCCCTGGTAATATAACAGCCCATCTTGGAACTGGAATCTTGGATCAGCATCATGCAATTTGGAAACCTGTGAACTGGAAGTAGGTTGATTCGGGGATTCCGAATCTATAACCTTTGGGCCTGGACTTGGAAATCCTCTAGGATTGAAGATGCCAGCATTGTTCTTCAATTTCAAGGCCAAAGGGTCGAATTTTAAACTTACTCGGATATCTTGGAGAAAAGATGCATCCACTGAAGTTGTGGTGCACACAGTCTTCAGCTGAAGTTGCTCAGGCTTGATAAGGGTAGTCTTTTGTTGGTCGTAAGCTGCATCTCCTTCCCTGGGTGCAAGATACGTTCGAGAAAGAGTGTCGGACCAAATTTGCTTGGAACCCGGGCGGTACGTGATGACAAAGTTGAAGCGCGAAAGCGATATACTCCAACGAGCTTGTCGTCGATTCAATACCTTAGCAGACATGAAGTACTCAAGGTTCTTGTGATTGGTGTAGACCGTGACCGGATGTTGAGCTTTTTCGAGAAAATGACGCCATTCTTGGAACGAGTCGACAATGGCTAAGAGCTCCTTGTCGTGGATCTCATAATTGATCTCGGCAGCACTAAATTTTCGTGAGTGAAACGCGATAGGATGGAGGCGTTTGTCTTTGTCGGGTTGTGAAAGGATCGCTCCAAGGGCAAAGTCAGAAGCATCCGTTTCTAGAAAGAACGGCTTCTGGAAGTCAGGATGCGTCAGAATAGGTGCCGTTGTAAACGCCTTCTTTAGAGTTTCAAATGCTTGGTCTGCTTCCGCATTCCACTTAGGCTTGTCTTTGTGAGTCAATCGGGTCAATGGAGCAGCAATTTTGGAATAGTTTCGGATGAAGATTCGATAAAAGTTCGCAAAACCGAGGAAGCATTGTACGTCTCGAACAGTAGCCGGTTTCTTCCACTCGGTGACTGTCTGAATCTTCTTTGGGTCCATGGATAGACCCTCTCCAGAAATGATGTAGCCCAAGAATTCGACTTGGGGTTGGTGGAAAACACATTTCTCCAGCTTGGCGTATAGTCCAGCAGTGCGCAGCTTTTCCAATACTAGCCGGACATGGTTGATGTGCTCTTTTTCATTCTTGGAGAAAACCAATATGTCGTCGAGATAACAAACAACAAAATCGTCTAGAAATTCTCGGAATACGTCGTTCATCTAGTGTTGAAAGATGGTAGGTGCGTTGGTAAGACCAAAAGGCATGACATTGTATTCAAAGTGTCCATACCTAGTTCGGAACGCCGTCTTCCATTCATCACCTTCCTTGATACGTACTAGGTTGTACGCTTCACGAAGATCAATCTTGGTGTGGATCTTTGCTCGACCGAGTTGATCGAGAAGTCCTGAAATAAACGGCAATGGATACCGGTTCTTGATTGTGACCTTGTTTAGTCCACGATAGTCCACGCACATCCGAAGGGAGCCGTCTTTCTTCTTGACAAATAGGATAGGAGCTCCAGCAGGTGACTTGGAATGTCAAATGAAGTTCTTTGCGAGATTTTCATCAAGGTAATCTCGCAATGCGGTAAGTTCATTCTGGGAGAGGCTGTAGATTGGACCAAAGGGAGGTTGTGCACCTTCTTGGAGTTCGATGCCACAATCATAGAGTCGATGCTGAGGAAGTGTATCAACGTTCTTCTTCTCAAACACGTCTCGATACTCCTCATATTCTGCTGGTAACTTGGTTGGTTCTTGAACAGGTTGAGATGTTGGAATTGCATAAATTGCAAACATATTTCCATTATTGGCAGCCCTCATAAAGGCCCGAGCACCGACCATCAATGGAACTTTGACCGTAGACCCTTGGACTTGGTAAGGACACGGGTTTGCAACATTTCTAGGGTGTTTAAACGAAACATGAGAAACTATGGTTCGATATGTTAGTTTTCGCTTTTTCCAATCTATATCCGGGTTAATCCTTTCTAACCAAGAGAGACCTAAGACGAGAGGATTAGAGGGAGAACTAATGATATTGAATACAATAGTACTTCGGTGCCCTTCTAGGATAATGTCTAAGGGTTTAGTTT
>Ga0209208_10007517_pt1 | contig 14740 bp, 14 predicted proteins | sample S1TSphfallax_3_FD_187694 | JGI IMG/M metagenome (GOLD analysis project Ga0209208, IMG submission 187694) | Host-associated microbial communities from peat moss isolated from Minnesota, USA - S1T2_Fd - Sphagnum fallax MG (SPAdes) (version 2) | ecosystem: Host-associated > Plants > Peat moss >...
GGGGGGAGGAAGAGAGCTAAGTTAATGTGAAGTAGTTGAAACAAACTGTGTTTGTTTTGTTTTGGGTACTAATTTTTTTTTTTTTAGTGTTGGGTTGGATTTTGGATTTGGCATTTTGATTTTTTTTTGCTTTTTGTGCGTGGCTGCTTAGCTGCTGCTGCTCTTGTTGTGTGTTGCAGTTTTGTGTTATTCCTTTTTCTCATTTGGGTTCTCTCTCTCTCTCTCTCTCTCTCTCTCTCTCACACACACACACACACACAAACACAGAGTGTGATTCTATTTTTGGGTCTCTTTGCATTTTGCACAATCTGCATTTTGCTTGTAGATGGTGGGTTTGGTGGTTTTGGACATCATTTTTTGTTGTTGTTTTGTGGATGGTTAGTGTTATGATGTTTTAGTCTCCTCTGTGTGTGTGTGTGTGTGTGTGTTTCTTGTTTTTTTGGTTGTTTTTGTGTCTTTGGTCTCAAGAAGGAAGTACTTCCATCAAAACTGTTGGTTTTGGCATTGTTGTTGGGGTGTGGATGCATTGGATTCCAGATTGTGAAGGACTTGGTAGCAGAGGAGAAAGAACTAGTGTGTAGGGCTTCTCCATACTTAGAAAATGAGGGTCATGTATTCTTCTTCTTCTTGTTGCAAGCTGCTGCAAGGTTGTTGCACAAGGATGTAACAGACCTCTGTTGTTGCAACCTGGCGAGTTGCACAAGCTTCCAGCTGAAACTCTTCCATTCCAAGGGCTTCATTATCAGCTCGTTGTTGTTTCACCCCTTTTGGACTTCTTCTACTTCCATTCATGCCTACTAGTAGTGCTGGTGTTGTTGCTGGTGTTGTCAGGATGACCCATCTCCAGGCCAGATCTGATCCTGAATGATGACTATGAAGAACTAGTTTAGAGCTTCATAGTGGTCATCCTGAGTTTGGAGAGCTGAAGCAGCCTTTGCAAGCCTCCAATTACAGCGAAGAAGGGGAACAAGAAATCAATACAGAGGTAGACACCACACCCATTGTACACGACCTGACTTTTTTCCTTTCTTTTTGCCTTTACCACCAGCATTGTCTAGAGGGCTATTTATATTCCCCTAGTTTCAGTCTTTCACAGTTTTTTGTATGCCCCAAAAATTGATCTGTAGCTGAGAGCTGTCAAGCTCTTTGGGCGCTTGCTTGTTAGATTGGGTTTATCGGCATTTCACATGTGGAGGAGACTGAATCTGGCTGTTGGGTTTGAAAGGCTGAGAAAGTATCTGCTTTTTGTAGTCTGGATTTCTCCCTGGCCTAGTTGAGCATTTATATTTGTTTCCTCTGCATCAGCAGATTATATACCCAGATTCATGGTGATCTTGCAATCAGTTGCGAGCTTCAATCCAACAATGATCATGCACCATACCCCCCAGCTGACACCCACACTTGTCAATCATTCATTCAGGGAACAATCTTGCCTCTGGAATAGCCATTCAGAAAGGAAGTGCAGACTCCCTACTGTCAGTGCAGAAAATAAACCAACAGGCACAGAGCTGGCCTCATTAGAATCTTCTTTCTCCTTTTGTTGTTGAATTCTTCTGCTACTTTAAAATTTTTATAGTTCCATTGGGCTTGTGTGTACCTAGGTTGCAATACATTCTGGCCATTTGCAGCACTATCAAGTGTGTAAGAAGTGAGAATTTTTTTTCTGGTACTATTTTAACCCATTGGTTCTGGTGTGAAGACACTTTTGAGAATTTTGATAACTATTTTGGGTCACTAATTTTGTGCCCAAGAAAGATTTCTTGGCCACACTTCTATAATAGAAAGCTTGTGAAAAAGACTGGATGTAAAGATGTCATCTTGATTCTTGCTTCTCCAGCAAGTCCACCTTGTGGCATGATTTCATCTGAATTTGGAAGTCAAGGCAGCTTGTCACTGCTGTTTGTGATGAACGTGATGATGGTCTGACACTTTGTAAGCATGCAACTCTCATAAGGTTTTGGCCACACTCATCAATATCACGTTATCTTCAAAGCATAGTTCTGTGGAGGAGTTCTCTTTGCAATGTCAGGTTTTAGATTGTGATTTCTTCAGAATTTGGGCACAAACCCATCGAGAGAAGATTAATGGCTGACAGATTCCTGTAAACCTAATAAACTATGTGCTTGCTATTTGGTTTTGCAGGAATGCTAAAGCAATGTGGTACTGCTGTTGAAGATCATCATCAGCATCACCATGGTGGTATGTGTGAGAACTAAGACACAACTATTGTGCACAAGATGCAATAGGGATGGTATTTGCTCTGACTGTGAAATACCCAACACTCGGAGCAGAAGCAACACCACATGTTGGATACACCAGCCTGGGAATGACACAAGAGAGCATAACAGTGCCACTTCTAATTTGCTTGCAAACAATCATGAGCATGCCTTAAGTGGCATGGTGGAAATTGCAGTAGGACAGTGGAGATGGCAGTGATTAAGTAGTTAGAAAAGCAATTATACAACAGAAGCTGGGTATGTTGTAGGATTTGCTCTGGGGGTTACCGGGATGAGGCATGTGCAAGAGGCCGAGGAAGATGAGAGCAGCATTTCGCAGCTGCTAATTGAAGCAGCACTTGTGGGTGAGGAGGCCACTGTGAATGATGTGCTGGGACACAAATTAGTTGATGTCAACTATAGGGGTACTGTAAACTTGCGGGTGAAGTACAGCGACACGGTTCAACAAGAAGAAGCTCCTGATCAAGTCAAGATTGAGTATGAGGAATTCAAGACTGACATTACACCCCTTTTTGCAGCTGCTCATGCTGGGCATATTGATATCACCCGAAGGCTTCTGGTTAGTTCTTGGTGCCCAAGATCTGAAATAGCTCAATTTTTTGCAGGATTGCTTTTGCTCTAGTGATGAAGTTTCTGATCAGAGAAGAAAATCTGTGTCTTGATCTTTTGAGGTTTTGGGTGGATCTGAGTTTCCTTCTGCAACAATAGTCTGCAATATCAGATCCACCCAAAACCTTAAAAGAGCAATAATAGCCTGCAGTATAAGACGTGTTTTTGGAGCAAAAGGGAGGGCCTAGTGATAGATGCCCTGAAATTTGTCTAACCTTAGTAGGCAGGAAGAGTGGTGGGTTCCCTTGGTCTCACAAGTTTGATGGATTGACAACAGAATGCTGGAGCAGATGTGAACCAGAAGATGTTCCGAGGGTATGCCACAACTGCAGCTGCACGTGAAGGTCATGATCTGGTGCTCAACCTGTTGCAGAGGGCAGGGGCTCAGCAACCAGCATTGGAGGATGCACTTCTCGAAGCATGCCTCTTTGGTCAAGGCAAATCTGTTGAGCTTCTTATAAGCTCTGATATGACACGTCCAGAGGTGCTTGCACAGGCCTTGCTGTATGCAAGTAGCCGTGGGTTTGTGGATATTGTTGCCATATTAATCAAGGTGAAGCCAAAAGACTCCACCCTTAATCAATCTGAAACCAACAACAAAATTTTACTATCAAAACACTAAACCACAACAAATGTCAGATCTAAGAGTACCCAACAATTGAAAACCTTATTATTTGCCAAGTACCCTGCTCACCCTGGATTTACCACCAGCAGGGTTTTAGGTTTTAGTGTTCCGTGTGCACATTTATGTAGCATAGCTGAATTGGGTCTTTCTTTTCTGGCTAAAGAACAGGTCAGAAGCCATGGGTTTAGGGAGGCTGGCACCCTCCTTGCCAGCATTTCTTTTTAAGGGAATTTTTTTGCCACATGGTGACAAAAAAAATTCCAGTACAACTCATACCAAGGATTTTTGTGAAAAAAGTTCTGCCAAAGTTGCCAGGTTTTGAGGAAAAGAATTCTGAAATCACCATATTTGGACAATAGGCTGCATCAAGTTGCCAAAATATTGCAGGATTCTTAAATTTTTCTTCTTTCTTCTCTGACCTGTAGCCAAAATTTGGCTAATTCCTCTTGTGGATGAGACCACCAGTGTGGCTACACCACAAAATTGACAAAAGAACCCCTGCTCATCACCTCTGAATCTCTCCAGAGTTTTACCTTAATTCATCAACATGACAGATTACTGAACAGACATTTTCCCTGTGTTGTTGGTTGTGCAGAGTGGAGTTGATGTGAACTCATGGCATCGTGTTTTATTGCGGTCAGCAAAGCCCGTGCTGCATGCAAATGTTAATTGTACACCCTTAATTGCTGCTATTGTTGCCAGGCAGGATGTTGTGGTCAAATACTTGCTAGAGGTATTTGAACAAATGTTTCGTCAGGGAACTCAAAACATGCTGATCGTAATGTGTCTCATTGAACTCCTTAACTTTCTGGGGAGAGTCATGAGTGAAAATATGGTCTCAATACTGAGTTGTTGATGTCCTACATGACATGTATACAAACATTGGTCTAGAGGAGATTTTGGTCACTATTATATGAGTGTATGATCATCACCAGAAGATTATGTCATATAATGGGATCAAGAAAATGATATATTCTGCCATTACCTCAGACCTTAATATGGTCAAGGAAATGCCATATTCTGCTGACTCTTTATTCTATGTGGGGTAATGGACTCATTGGTCACATGGCATTGCACTATTTTTGTGTTGTATGACATATTTTTACATTTTTTTCTTTCACATGTTTTGGCAGGCAGGAGCAAAGACAAAATGTAAAGTGAGCCTTGGTGCTTGGACATGGGATTGTGACTACGGAGAGGAGCTTCGTGTAGGTGGAGGAGCAGGATTGGCAGAGCCATACAACGAAGCATGGTGTGCTGTAGAATACTGGGAATCAAAGGGCTCAATACTAAGGATGCTACTTGAGTATCTATCCCCGAATGATCTCCATAATGGCCGAACGCTCATCTTTCATGCCATTCTTTGCCAAAATGCAGCGGCAACAAAGTTGTTGTTGGCAGCTGGGGCAGATGCCGAGCACCAGATTCCGACAAGAGATGGGCATGAGTTTAGACCCTTGCATTTGGCTGCACGCTTAGGCTGTTTAAGCATCTTGAAGCTCCTGGTTACACATGGCTGTAAACTAGACATCCAAACCCATTCTGGAAACACTGCACTCATGTTATGTGCAAAAGAGAGTTTTCAAGACTGCTTCAACTATTTGCTTGTTTCTGGTGCGGATGTTGGGCTACTGAATCAAGATGGACAAAGTGTGATGAGCATTGCAGACCTCCATGGAAATGGGCCTACCATCCATAACAGTGTCTGGGAAGTTCTCAAAGCAGGGCAGACAGTGTATTCCAGCAACCCCAAAGTGTTCTCCTCACTGCGCTTTGTGGCAAGATTAGGTGATGTGGAAACATTGCAAAATCTGTTGAAGCAAGGAGGCGGGTTGGTGGTTAACTCACAGGATAAATTGGGCTACTCAGCTGCGATGATAGCTGCAAAAGAAGGTCATCTTGAGGCTTTCAAGCTCCTGGTTTATGCTGGGGCAGATGTGGGTCTGAAGAACAGCCAGAGCGAGACAGCTTTATCACTTGCAAAGAGCACACAGACGAGAGATGGTTTAGAACACATTTTGGTAGAAGCTATTATAGCTGACATTTCAAAGGGAAAGGAGTTCAAGGCTCTTCATTTTGCATCAAAACGAGGGGAAATTGAGGTTATGACACATCTAATCAAGCGTGGGTCAGACATCAATGCACAAGATGACAATGATCACACTCCTCTTATGCTTGCTGCAATGGAGGGACATGAAGAAGCATGTCGTTTGCTTTTACTAGCGGGGGCAGACACGAGTATATCAACTTCGCGAGGTGAAACTGCACTAATGCTTGCGAAGCAAACCCCAAATACAACTGAAAGAGTGATTATGGATCATCTAGCCAAGAAGTTTGTCCTTGGAGGAAGCTTGTTGCTGAAGCACACCCGACAAGGCAAAGGAACACCGCACATGAAAACAGTCCGCATGTTGAGGTCTGGCCTTCTTAGTTGGGGAGATTCAAGTCGGCGAAATGTCATGTGTTGTGATGCTGCACTTGGTCCTTCTCTTAGGTTCCAGAGAAACCGCAAAAAAGGTGATGCCAGTCAACCTGGCACACTCAGAGTCATCACAAATGGGGGGCGAGAGGTGCACTTTGAATCATCATCAGCTGCCAACGCAGAGCTGTGGGTGCGGGGAATCAAGTTGATTCTTTTGGAGCTTGGCATCCGTGCCACTCTTAGCATAGATAGATGATGATGTTTGTGGCACACATTATAGGCTTTCCTTCCCCTTTGTTTCACACTCAATGCCCCCAATTTCCAAAATTCTTCAGAGTTCATTTCTAACTGTACAAAGCGACACAATTGTTCGACTAGCTTGCCTTTTCCCAATCTGCTACCTATCTGGTTGTCACTCGACTAGCTGCCTTCTCCCAATCTGCCACCTACTTGGTTGTCACAAAAGGCAATGTAGCTTGGGAGAGAAGGTTCATATGAGGCACATGTAATGCTCAGTAATTGATGCGGTACTCAACTCTGCAGGTTTCCTGCCTGAGAATTGACCATGCTTTTGGGAGGCTTAGAAATTATTTTGAGCTTTGGGCGAGGTACAGTTTCAGTGTGAAGTCTCCGGAAATCCTGTCTGATTCAGGCACCCTACGGACAATTTTTTTTACCAAAACAAAACCAGCTGAAGCTGTTCACAAAGGATATGGTTTCAACATTTGTTATTCTCGGACTTAACTTCAGTTAGTCATCACTATTCCAGGGTAATTTGGAGGAGGCAAATTGTTAAGGTGCAACATGAATGTCATGGTTTTTTTTCAGTTGCCCTGTTTTCATAGCATCATATGAGTTTGTTGCCAAGCATAGATTACCTCATGAAGGAGAACCTTGACCTTCAATGCTCAGAAGCAGGAGAAGTATAGATGTAAAGGTCCCTGCAGAGTCATGGAATACACACTTCATTCATTGCCATTGGAATCCATTTGTGACAAGTTAAAGCTTGTTCCAAGAAACAAACTCTTGAGATTTTAAAAGAAAATGCAACTTTGTAATAGAATCTTGTCTAGTTCTTGTAAGCAATTTCATACTCATTACTCTCTTGCATATTAAACCAAAGCTCCACTTAAAAGGGCTCAAAATACTCACCTACTTTAGTGTTTTGGGACTGGACCAAGATCTTCATCATCAACAGAGAGAGCAAGCATTCTCCAAGCCTTGTGATTATGGTTCTTAAGGTGACACTGTCCAATAAACTTGCTTGCATCTTGCTTCTGTAGATTTCATTATTCAACTGCAGGATCTCTAGTGAAACAGCTTCTGTAGTGTTGCATCAAGATCCTAATCGTGGCCACTGAAATTCAAAGAAATCCATTTTAGCTCTTTCATATTCTTTGCAGATATCTGAGAAACTTGAAACCCTTGCAGATTGTAGGCCCATCACTTTTTTCCATGAATCAAGGAAATTGCACATTTGCAGGGGTAGGCATGCTGCATGGACAATGCTGGCATGGTGCTGATATCCTTTCCCGCAGTCCAGCGAGGCTTCACAAAAATGCTTTATCTTACTGGAAAGAATTTCAAGGCAAACATTATTGGAGTTGGATAAACATCAGTTTTTCTTTGAAGGTTCAGAGAAATCTGCAATTCACTAAAAAAGTGTACATCTCCACTCTTTCTTGTTTTAGAAGGTTTAAGAAAAACCTGCCATTCATGATGAAGGTGATGGTCTGATCCTTTGTATATGCCATTTTACCCTATGATTTCATCAGCTCCCAACAGAGGATAAATAATAATCTGCTCAAAATTCCAGCCAAACAATTATACAGAAAACTCACTCCAAACTTGAGCTTTTGCGTGTCACATTGCAAGCATCCAAGAATCTTGTTGCATGTTCCTAGTGTCAGAAACCTAACAGCCTTGCCTAAGTACTGCAAAATAGCTTATACAAAACATAGCAGAAGAAGGTCCAACAGCCATCACTTATGCATCTTTAGAAACAAACACTGAGCCCCTAACAGGTGAGGACACTCACTTGTTACTGATGGGCTTAGCCCGCCAGTAAAAAAATGAGTTAGTATGTCATAAATCAACTGTGAATCCTTCTGTTTCACAATAAAGTCTAGCTCAATTTACTGATTTACAAACCAATTTGAGTCCAACAAGCAGTTCACGATTGAAAATCTTCAAGCTTACAATAGTTGCCAAACTTACAAGCATTAATTGTCATCAAATGATCTAAGGCATTGATCCATAAACTAATGTTGTGCCCGAAATCAAGACTAAAAAAATGTTGGCATTCAGACATCATCCAAAGGAATGTGCTTGGAAAACTTCCAAGGGCTCTCTGGAATTGCCAAAATCTTAACTCAGGCATGCACTCTGATTGAGCTTGACACCTTCTCTGCCTGCAACAGGGCACAGATCACAGCACCAGAAAAACCTCTGTGCTCATTTTCAAGCAACATGTATATACAGCTCCAAGCTCACTACAGACCACCAGCACTGCACAGATACCCTTCAAGGCTGCACAACTGGTGTTTCACTACACCAAAAGGAGTTTGGGTAAGATCATATGGAGTTTCCCTTTTTGAGGACCTTCTCCAGTTTTTCAGCCTTCTGATAGTGGACCTCTGTGATGGGCCCTGCAGGAAAGACAGTGATTTCTACCACCAGATGAGGGGTAGGCAATTCATCAAATAACGCCCTGACATTATTGCAACACACACTCTCTGCATGAGCATTCTCACGCCTGACTTGGCAACCCTGCAAATATGTATATCATGCTCAGAAAGTCAGAGCTTCCAAATTGTGGGTATATCAAACAAATTGAAAAACAATAGTGGAATTCACTTGAGTCTTTTTGACTGAGAACCACTTCCCTGCACCATAGATAATGCCATGTTCTAGGAAGGTGGGTACTGTATGGCAGTGGAAGTAGGTTTCCTAATTGTTCACTTGTTTGAGTATTTTCTTCAGTCCAAAAGTAACTCAACAGACTATCCTATGATTAGTTTGACATGTAGTTAAAGCAATATGTCACTAGTTTAGAACACATTCTGGAGCTCATCAAGTCATCCAAATCCAACCCAGAAATTTCCCCCTTTTATCAATCTACTACATGGAATGATCCAGGTGTGTTGCCTGAAACAGCAGAGGATTATACCTTATGGGTGCTGACATCAACAAAGCTGTCATCATCAGACAGCAATGAGCAAATTGCATTCAAGATTTTGCGACCCTCTGCCTTTGATGGCACCCGATACTTGCGAATGAGTGTGCCTTTTGTGCTTACATTCCAATTCTTCCGCAGCTTGATTATGTTCTTATCCTTTTCAGCTTCTGCTCAACAATCCTTCCAAAAGCCTCAATGCATTTCCAGTAGCCACATTAGTCACCTTCAACCCTTCTACATAAGCATTGGACCTCTGGGTACCACACAAGTCACAAAACATCATTTCATCTGAATGACAAGAGAGCTAAACTTCATAAAAACCATTCTTTGTAAGTACTGAGAACTTCTTCTTACTTGTTATTTAAGTAAACAAGAACAGAATTAGGATATGACCTGACAATAATGTTATAGAGAACTCAGAACTAACAACATACCAGCAAACTGGAAAAAGCCAGCCCTAAAGAACTTATAAAAATTTCCAAAAAATGAGGAGCAGGTTGAGCAAACAGCAACAGTGACATGCCATTCAGACACCTCCAACAAGGTAAACATCATTGAAAACATAAGGTACCTGAAAAATTTTCTACTCAGAATCATGCAGGTGTACTATATACAACAGAGATGCAGCTTAGCATGATAAGCATGAAGGAGGGTGTTTAACCATACCTTTGTCATGGCCCATCATTTTTTCTAGCCAACCAGGCACTGGCGGACTCCCAAGGTCATCTGCTAGAGACACAACTGCAAGTCAAAACATCTTCTCTAAATTGATTTCTGAAACAAGGATCAGAAATGCATCCAATGAAATTGCAGGAAAGAAACATCAGTAAACCTTATTTCTGAAGATCTTGTTATTGAATGCACACAAGTTCAAAACATAGGAGTAACATAAACAAAGGAAAGCTTAAGCTCCTAACCTGCACTTGAAAAGACCTGATTTCATGTTTGACAGACAACCAAGAGCACTGTGCAAACATAACCTTCAGACATATCTCAGGAGATCCATTTTGCAGTTCTCCAAATGACAACCAATACAATTGGTAATGATAAAGAGCAGTGACCTTATCAAACACTGCAGGGCCGTAGCATATTATTTTGTGTACATATGAATAAGGGTTGGTCGTTTCTATTTGTAGCCTCTCCAAGACTGAGAGGGAAAATTCCCACAAGACCAACTACATGCTCACAACTAGGAGATTTTGATGACTTCAAGATGCACTGATCATCCAGCAGTTTCCATGACTCTGAGAAAGAGCAACCTACCATTGCAGATGAGCCTGGAGAGTACAATAAGTCTTTGAGTAACTTCAATGGAGGAACAATGGCAAAAATGTACCTTGCTTCTGGTAGTTGGGTTGAACTGCAACTCCAGTTTGCAGAAGTGCATAAAACACACATACCCTTACAACCTCAAGAGCTGGACCTGCCAGCACTGAAGCATTTATCACTGGCCTGGGTGCAAGATGTCCTTGTGAGAATGTACTCGAAGGCTTGAGAGTAGGGATTCCCCCAAATGCTGCACTTCTTGCAAATCCCAGGTCAATTGTCCCATTGACAAAGCCATGGTAGGCCTTCCCTGCATCATTGCACTTCTCCATTTCACACAAAGATCAGGCATTTATGAAGACTGGACATCATACGACATCAATATTGATTCTTCCTATGACAGTTTTTCAGGGACCTCTGTGCAAATTCACTTGTTGCTTCAACTGACAATTCTTTTAATTTGGCAGCAATCAGAACTCACAAGAGATAACAAGCTTACTGAGCATTTTGGCAAGTTCTCAGAAACAACATTTTTTCGCTTCAAAGCTGGCCAAAACTGGTGAAGACAATGTGTGCTTGCCACAGGATGCCCCACTACCTGAAAAAGGAGTTACATTACTTGACCAACTCTTTAATAAATTCTAATTTGACCAAAAGCATACAGCCTATATAGTCTTTAATGATGTAGCCTTTTGGGTGAGCAAGTCATGGTTAAGAACCTGCTCACCAGTTAGAGATGAGCAAGGTGATGCAGAAAAGGTGTTCTTGCATTCACTGCCACAACTCAAGAGAAACTTTGCTAGTATATGTCTTTGTAAGTACTGAGAATTTCTCAGTGCATAAAAATTTTGTCGACCTAAAAGGAATTGAGAGATGACCCTATCTAGAAATTTAATGGATATTTCAGATCTAACAAAAGCCAGCAACAACCAGAAAGGCTGCCCGTGGAGGGTATGGGGGAGGGGGAGGAGACCATGCCCTTAGGAAAAGAGAAAACAAGACAACAGGAGGTAAGGAGTGGTTTGAACAACAGCAAGAGTCGTGCACATGTTCAGGGATCTTCAACAGCAACATGGATGGCATTGGCATTGACCACCTATCATAACAACCCCACTGACTTCATTGATCCTGGCTATGGGCCCACAATGGGTGTAGGTTAACATCAAGCATTAACTAACATACTGAAGTTCTGTCACAAGACAGACAGTAACATCGAAACTCAGCCATGATTCTGGCAACCTCAAGAAAAAGAACATAAGAAAAACCTCAGAAGAAAGACTAACAGAAAGGGAGAAGGCCAGAAATAGAAAACAAAAACAATCCCAAAAAACCAGAGTGAAGTAAGAAGGAGAACTTTGAGACAAGAATTTAGAGGATTATGTGGCCTTCAAAAAGCTCCCCATTTAGGAATGAGAAACCCTTTGAAACAATCATTTCAAAGATTTGAAAGGAAGAAACTCTGATCAAAAGTCTTTCTGTGTTACACCACCCTCTGGTTGCTTTGCTAGATACCTCTATAGTTCATTCAGAAGGCAAGCTTACATTCAAAAGGGTCCTGCCACATATCTGAATTGATTATGTCACCAGGGCCATGCCTAGTGAATAGGTTTGCATCTTCAAGAACATGAAGTGATTACTACAAAAAAGAAGAACCATTATCCACAGCCCCCAAAAAAAACAACCAAAAACTGGATTCTCAACTGAATGGTGGATGTTTCTGTGATGCCAGAAGCATAGCACTACACTGCCAGCATTTTCAAACAGGCACTTTCCTATTGTGGGCATCACTGACATCGAAGTGCTAGTTCCAGAGTAATTTTCCATGTTTCTGTATCAACTTATCACTGCATACTAGTAAAGCCTTCAACAAGAATACACTGACCTGGAACATTCTTGAACCGTAGGTGCAAATCAAATCCTTCCAAGTAGAATAAAGATATGGAGCTGAGATGCAGCTAAAATGTTGTTGAAATACCAGAATCAGGCCTGCACAGAAAGCACACGTTTTGGGAAATCTTAAAACAAACTGTTGCCACTAAGGAAACAATGTCATCATGGAGCTGGCTTACAGCAAGGTTTCTCAGGTGGGCATGGACTACTGCCTTCTCAATGCATCCTAAATCTCAGATGATGATTAAGGAAAAATTGTGCACAAACCTACCACACCTTTGAAAGCAAACTGTGCAAGAGAAAAGTAAGTAAGGCCAAGAGTCCGATACAGCAACATGCTCAATACACATTGTGACACCAAAAATGTGACTGCCAATTGTACACACTCATTTAACTACTTGTTGCCTAGGAAATGCCACAACTCAGGAAAAGTGACATCAGTAGGGTTTGATTCTTGACCTAGAATTTGACATGCTGAGAAACAAATCCACTACACAACTGCAATGAGTTTGTTTATAGCAAAACTAGCTCTCTGAGAATTACAAGGCACAAAAGCAAAGAAGCCAAGATTCAGTATTTGATTGATGGCAATCGAAATGATCAAGCCAACCGCATAACAATGCTAGCTGGAGGTTACAAAATGGAGTGAAAACATTGCGCAGAAGAAGACAGTTTCTTGCAGTAGCTCTCAATGCTCACAAGCGGAAGCTATGAAAAGCATACATACATGCGCAGGAAAAAACATACTCCCTCAGAGAAAGCTAAAACCGTAAACATGCGTGGAACCTCAGTACGCTTCAGAAACAGAAAACAAAATTCACAAGAGTGCAGATAACAGTTCAAAAATTCTCCAACAGATCTCCAAAATGCTGTATGAAAAATCCCGGATTGAAAATCGACACACAGAAGAAAGAAATTCGGCCCAAAAATATCATCAAGAAACAGAAATGAACATTACCTGGAACGGAGTACACGAAAGACTAAAGCAGAAAATGAGAGAAAGCAACCAGTGAAAAAAAATATTCCAAGTGCATCAAAGCGAGAATGCAAGGGAAAGCAAAGAGAGGAAAGAAAAAAGAAAGGGGAAATAAAAGAGGCAAACAACAAGAGTGAGAGAGACTAAGGACCAGAAGAGTCAGAAAGACTACTAATAAGGACCAAATGGAAACCAAAACCAGCAAAAAAGAGCTCAAAATATGCAGAAAACGAGCGCGAGTGCAAGGAGATGATGAGACGTACCGCGTGAGCTCCGCAAGTCCTCGAAAAGCTCGAATTTCAGAAGTGCAGCGGAACGCGCGAGGAAAGCAAAGGCCACATGCGAGCGAGACAAGCACGCGACTAGCGAGAGACGAGGAGGAGGGTTCGAGCGGATAATGATGGGTCACCAAAAATAATTATAAAAATTTACAGAAAATTGAATTCTCGTCATATATATATATATATATATATATATAATTTATTTATTTATGTTCACTTAGCTAAATAATTAACTTCAAGCAAGTGAGGAGAGAGTTTGGGGTGCTTGCTTTGAAAAATTTGTGTTGAAAATTTAGAAACTTCAAATTAGGTCATAAGTCCAGGTTTTTTCTTCTTTTTTTTTCCCAGCCCCCATTTTGTGATGTAGAAATTTGGCCAATGTTTACAAAAAAAAAATTTAAGTCAAATTTACACTAGATAAACAAAAAAAAATTCTGGTTGCATTCTAGTTCCTTAGGACAATGGTCCAAGGTGTGGGTACTTATGAAATAAGGGATCTAGGTGAGGCATAACTCAAACCTAACTCCACATTTTGGTGGAATGCCCCCCACCCCCCCCAAATCCCAACTTATGGGCCTTATCCATATGTATTAAAGCTCAAGGTAAATCACAAGTTAAAACATTGCTCAACCATGAGGCAATGATGTATGGAAAGACCATGAAGTGGCACTAGTAGGTGCGGAGGCACTTACTAGGCGTAAGGGTCCTTCACACCTAAAAGAGGCATTATTCATGGATATAAGGTGCCCTCCAACTACACAAAAAGAAGATCAACCAAAGCTTCACATAAAGTTTTAGATGTGTTATTTGTAGTCATGGAGGAGTTGGTGCATATGTTTCAATGTGTTGTAAAGATGACAAGAAAAGAGAAATAACTAGAAATTTAAATGAATGTTCAAAACATACTTATGAGGAATTCTAATCCAAAACCATGAAGTCTTCCAATCATGAGGATGCCCGAATTTAATACTTTTAGAAAGAGAACCATTATGCATCTTATATATTAAAGCTAAGATGGTGTCTGTCCGTCTGTCTGTCCGACGATGGTTCCGCGTTTTAATTGACGTGGTGGAACCGGCCCGGACAGTCGGATTCGGAAAACGGGATTCGGAAAAACGGGCGGCCAGACAGGGCAGGGCGGGGCAGGGGGCAGGGCAGGGTCCGTCTGTCCGTCTGTCTTGCAGGGCAGAGCAGGGGGCAGGGCCGTGCGGGAAGGGCAGGGGCCAAATAAAGAGTAAAAGATAAGGAAAAATAAA
>Ga0209208_10007518_pt1 | contig 14738 bp, 9 predicted proteins | sample S1TSphfallax_3_FD_187694 | JGI IMG/M metagenome (GOLD analysis project Ga0209208, IMG submission 187694) | Host-associated microbial communities from peat moss isolated from Minnesota, USA - S1T2_Fd - Sphagnum fallax MG (SPAdes) (version 2) | ecosystem: Host-associated > Plants > Peat moss >...
AGCACAATGCTCTCAATGCATTTCAATGGACACTTCAGAGAACACCGGAGAGTTTGAGAACCCTGCATCAACCCATACACCCCAGAATTATACCTGTTCCACCCTCACATCAGGTGGCTCAAGAAAACCACAGGCAGTTTCCAACAAGTATAGGTCAAGCTGACTTGAAAAATTGTAGGAAGTACCAGTCTCACAGACTACACACTCAATTTTCCCAGCATTCGTCTTGCAACTACATAGGAAGATCAGGTATGCGCAATCAAGCATCACCTAAGCTCAGGGTTTTGCAAGAGAGGAACATTTGGGGGCAGTCTTATGCCCTGGAGTCTTCAAGAATCTCAGAGTGTTCTAGAATTCGGGAACCCAGACAAGGAAAAAGGAATAGCACTCAAGCCAGGCCATTGTAGACATTTTCTTCTTTGGCATCAATTGGTAGTCAAGGCCTGAAAAGCACCTTTTTGTTGCACAATGCTCTTTTGTTATTGCTGAACCTTGGAAAATGTTCCCACAATTTTGTAACTTTCCTTTTGGAATATGTAGTTCTTTGCCTTGTGCATGTGTTTCTCAGTGATTGTAGAGTTTTGTTGATCGATCTGTTGTTGACAGGCACTCTTAGCAATTATAGATAGCACATTGAACAAAGTAGATGAAAACCCTAAACCCTAACCCTAACCCTAACAGCGGGACCATGTGACACATGGCGATTCAAACTCTCAAAATATTAGTTGCATTTGCAACTACATTGTGTGGTCACTAGGTTGCCACATGGCATGATCCTGATAATTAAACCCTATAACCCTAACCCTAATCTATGCCACGTGTACAATGACATGGCATGGTTGACCAAGCCTTAAACCCAACACATGTCCGCACCCCAATGGCTACGACTTGGACGGTTTAGATTAATCAAAGTAATTCTTTAAACTAAATATTTAATTACAAAATAGAAGTACATGTGCTCGCATATAATTGGGTTAGCTAATTAACATGTAATGCAGTGTGAACGTAACCCCTGTAGTTGCATGCAGTCGCACTTTCAACTACTAGTATAGAGTATGGGTGGATGAAATTGTATAACCCAACCGTATATACTTGTCATATACGTACTGTCACATGCAATTGCCAGACGCATGCAACTTGTCTTATGCAACTAGGCGAATTTGCAGTTGCATACGACAGTTGCAAAATGGCAAATTTCTAGTAGTGGTTTAAGCAAGATGTGATTACTTCAACAACAACCCACACTTGGGCTTTTTGCAATCTTTGTTGCATAGCCACAACTTTCTACCTTTCATAACAAAAAATAATGGCGTCTTTAAATTATAGACATTCTTCAAACATATGACTTTGCTTGCAAATCTAATCTTCATGGGAATTTTTAATTTTTGATGTCGCATCCCATTATCACAACAAGCCTACTCCCATTCTTGCCTCCCTTTCCCAAATTTTTTGGTCCAGGTAATTATTTTCTATAAACCAACATGTGCATCCTTCACATTAACACTTCTCAACCCAATAGAGACTTTGTCATCATTAGTAGCATACTAACATGTCGTAGACATTATGTGCCCAAAACAAGTACCCTCATAACCCCTAAGTAACTTCAAAGGTTCACAATCAACAATTAAGTATAGAGTTGTTGCCATAATAATCAAATTATTGCTTTCATCTTTTACAAAAGTTATTTTTTCAATGCAATAATCCATACTTCTCCAGTAGGGATTGGAGTTGTATGGCCATGGATTGCCCACAAGTTTCATGAACCTCAAACAACCCCACAATAACATGCATCAACACCCAAGTTTCATTCAAAAAATTTATAACCAGAACAAATGTGTCAACACCACCATGAGACATCCAAAGATTGAAACTATTTAAAATTGTTGCTGCAATTTTCAAATTTGGCAAAAGATGCTAATCCAATGTCTTCTTCACCATTACAAGTAACATTTCTTCCACTAGAGAGGACTTAGAAGGAAATTGAACTTGGGGACATTGACATAAGACCCACCTTTGAAGCCAAATGTTTTCACAAGATAATGGCCTATAACCTTTGCAGATGTGCAACACTAGATCCTCAAGAAACTATAATTAAGCATCATCAGTTTTTTTATAAGGATTTTTGGCACCAAATAATGTTATAATTGCACAGCTAGGACTTGCCCTCTTTTTTCCTTACTACCAGGTATGATCAAGTGTTACCACCTTTACACTACAAATCTCCTTCTTCTGAGCTCATAACTTTGGATGCGCACTTTCCACATGAGACTTCATGGGAGTTATGCCATTGGTCTTGCTATATTTTATCAAACCCCTACTGAAAACAAATCATTTTGTCAAATCAATCTCAAATGTTTATTCAAATCTACAAATGATGCATCACAACATTTATGGGTTTTCCAAATCCACATGATGATTATCATTAATAGCAAAAAATCACCAACATATAAAAATCTGACTATGAAGCCTCCAAGCAATAGCTTATGCTTTTATGGTCTCAAGTTGGAAAGCATCTAAATTTGGCACATTACTACCATATTAAAGGTGGACATTTTCAACATCTGAAAATAAGGATGTAGCTATAAGTGTTTGAGTGTGGGGAGCTAATGCATTTTCATCAACTCCGTCCACAACTTCAATCATGCAAAACTTTGCCTCCTCAACCATCAAGCAAACAAACAAAATGCACAATGCACCTACACACAACAAAGAAGACACACAAAAACAAAATAGACCCAACTTCAAATTCCCAAAACCAAAAATAAATAAATCAAAGGTTTAGGGTTTAAGAGCTAACCTTCACTGTGAAAGGTAATGGCTTCTTATTGTTGCGTGTTACATCCAAGGTCCAAAATGTGGTTGTTGTTGCAAGTTGCATCCAAAACCTAGAAGCAAACTTGCATAAACACCAAACAACAAAGCCAAAAGCACAACCCAGAAGGAAGTGGAGAACACAACGCTTAAAGCAAAGCCAAGAAGGAAACACAAACGCAAAGTGCAAAACGCAAAAGCATAAAGTTACAAGCAAAGCTTAGAAGGAAGCATAGAGTGCAACATTAGGAGTAGAGCCAAGAAAACACCATGCTTGAGAAAATACAATGCTAAAAAAATAATGCCAAAAAAACACAATCCTTGAAAAACCAGAAAAACCATACTGCTAAAAAACAAGGTTGAAAAACCAAGGTGCTTGAGAAATCACGGTGCCAAAAAACAACATTGAGAAATCACAGTGCTTGAGAAAGCACATTGCCCACAAACAATGCTAAGAAACTAGAGCACTTGAAAAAGCACAATGCCCAAAAACAATGCCAAGAAACCATGGCACTTGAAAAAACACAATGCCTAAAAACAACACCAAAAAACCACAACACTTGAAAAAGCATAGTGCCTAGAAACAATGCTAAGAAATCACAATGCCCATAAACAATGTTGAAAAATCACAATGTTTCATAAACCAAAAAAGAGGTTTAAGGTTAGGAGCTTATTTTACTATGAAGAACTTTCTCAAGTTTCTTCAAGTTGCATGTTGCACCTCTTGAAGTTGCATCCAAAAGCAAGCTTGAACACAAAGAGAGCAAAGCACCAAGAAACCAGAGCACCAAACATCAAGAAGCGAAGCGCCAAGCACAAGAAAAGAAAGCACCAAGCACAAAGAAAATAGAGCACCACACACTAATCTAATGAAACAAGGAACTTGAGAGCACAAACTTGTAGCTTGAAGCAAAGCTGAGCACAAAACACAAAATGCAAAAGCCACAATGCCGAAAGCTTGAGAGTGACAGGTTTTTCATTCCTCCTAAACCTAAACCTAACTGAAAAGCTTAAACCCTAAATAAAATACATATCCAGCATTTTTCTAAACCCTAATAGCCAGATATCAACTTTGAAAACCCCTTTGGGCGAATACAGTTAAAGATAAAGATAATAGTGCAATTAGGCATCCGGTGGTTGTGCACATAGCCGGTTATGAAAAATATTGAAAAATCCAGATACGTATGAATACATATCCAGCCATTATGCATGTGCATATCCAGATGGATCTGGATAACCGGACAACACTGGACTGCACAGCCACAATTGAAGGGCAAGCCAAAAGCATATTCCTAACATGAAAGCAATGTGCCAAAAGAATTCCAAAACCAAATACACGAAGAGAAATGGGGACAAATGCACTGCCAAACTATTTTCTTATTAAACAAATGGGGGGAGGAGGGGAGGGAGGCAGAGGAGAAGGGAAACAGAGCAGTTTTAACATTGTTCTCCAATAGATTTTACACAGTACTTGAAGCCTTAGCATATTGTGCATATTGCTTGTACTCCTGGAGCAATTTTTTTAATACTTAACCAATATCATTTTCTTTTGCAGAGGTCTATTACATTGTTGGGTTTCTTTCCCTAGAGGTGATAGTTTGGCACAGCAACAACATCATTTTCAGCTTCTTTGAGTAGTCCTTGGTTTAATAGAGCCGTCTTAGGTCAAAGGCATTGTTCGGGAAAACGTGGTCGTATTAAGTAATGTTATAAGCATCATGATGGGAGTATGCTGATTCCTGCATCCATCATCTACCAGAAAACCAAACACCCATATCATGAGTAATGCTCAGTCATCCACACATGTGTTACATAGAAAAGAATGAAACAATGTGCAGATCAGAGACCTTGTGTTTGGAAGGCAACTCTGAGTTCTAGTCTCAGCTCTAGTCTGAGTTCTAGAATTTCCTGTGCAAAAACACAATATCACCACAATGAATTGTATGATTTCTAATTACTCTTATGATTTCCAATTCCAATTATGTAGTTGTTGAACCTGAGATATATAGAAAAACAACAAAGATTGATATGAGCTAAAAATCTTGATACGAACAAAATTGCAACTCACCTTTTCATGCTCCACTGATTCTGTGGCCACCACAGATGACCAGGCCTGAAATAACATGCCTTCAACATAGAAGCCTGTGTTCAACACATCCCAGTGGCAACGCCAGCAATCATAAGGAGGAAAATAAGAGGAGGCTTCCCAGACGATGATCGAGTGCTCCCGCTTCCCAGCTGCTCCAAAGTCACAGAGTGGTCCCCCAAAGGTTTTCATTGAATTCAAACACATACGGCGGTGCATTGGTACCAAGGATGTGCACACCAAGGTCATTATCAGCTGAGTGGCAATGGACAGTAAGTGACTCCATCATCCCATTTGTGATAATCACAGCTGCTTTGCAACTGACAGGCTCCATGCAGTAAGCCATAGCTATAAGCGCTACCATGAGAAGACAACAAGAAGCATGAGTTCCCTGCATACACCTCCATTCAGCCCCCATTTTTGCTTGTTATCAAGTTCCTAGTCAAGGATTATTGTGTAAAGGAGCCAGTACTAAGTGCACAGCAAAGCTGCAAATTCCAGTTACAAAAACATAATATGAGAGAAAGGATGCCACAGATCTTATAGCTGACACAGCCTCTTCTGAAGTTGGAACTTACTTGTACCCCAAGGAAAGAAGCATTGGATGTGACACCAATTCTATTCTTGATCAAGGCAATTGATGGGTGCTTTTGTTTTGTAATGTAAACATTACTCTTTTGGAATACCCCAGACAGAAATGTTATGTTAATTATTATTCCTTTGCTCGGTGTGTTCTTCTAACTTCCTACGAAAGTCCATACAGATTAGGCTAAAAGGAGGCCTGATAATGAAGAATAAGTGACAAGACCAAATAGGAGAAGAAGTTCATGTGAGTTTTGAAAGAATATGAAAAGAGAATATTTGGTCACTTTTGTCTTTCTAGAATACAAACGTCATTAGATTTGTGAAAAATTAAAAATCATGTTGTGACATTTCCCTATTGGTTTTTAAATATTTAAGTAGGTTCCTAGAATATGTCATTGTTTAATGTGAGATCCTTTTGGGTTCCTCATAACTAATGTGATGTACAAAAATGAAAAAAAATAAAAATAAATTTAAATTTAAAAAATCTTTTCTTTTACAACAACATGATGTACATGAAAATAGATTTTTTAAAGAAAATTCCCCTAGTTATGACCAATTTATCATAAATACCGATTGTTGATATTAAATTAATGGCAAGGCCATTGCGTATAACACACCTTGTTTGTTTAATGGTGTAAACATATGTATTTGCCATGATCTTAAAATATCATGTACATTTAGTCCTTGTGGACACTTTTTTCTTTCTTCAGATTGTGTTGGATCGCAGTGAATAAACAATGGGTGTGTCACACTGTGGCCTTCCCATTTACATTAAAAAGTATCTTACAGCAAGAGAAGAATTATGGCAACTCAAATATTTGACCATGCAAAAATATAATCTTCAAAAAAATCCTCTTAAAAAAACCAAAATCCTTCAAGATATTATAACTCTATAACCAATCTCAAGTTTCAACCCAAGCCCAAATATCATCTTTCAAAAATCCTCATATAAGAATAGAGCTATTACCTAGGGGCCAAAATCCATTAAGCTACTATACTCTATAATGAATCCAAACACAATATCCTTGCCTTCGTAGCCAAGCCCAACAATGAACTTATGTAAGAATATGGCTATTAAATGAAGAGAGTGGAGATCTTAATGTGGCTATCTTCTTCACGAACAGCTCTACAAAGGATCTATCTAAAACTCATTATGGGGGATGTTTAATGCAAACTTAAAAACTCATTGTTTTTTCTTTAATTCCCTTTTTAAAGGTAGAAATGATATATTCTACACCAGATTTACAAACACCAATTCCAATATAATTAAAATATAATATTCAAAAAGTCTAAACAACTATTTTGGCCCCCATAAACAAAACAAAATTTGATCCAAAGCAGTGTGAATTGGAGGTATGAATGTACCAACTGTCCCAATTTTGGATACCAAATGTCCAAATATTTCCCAAAACTCCATTCAGAAAGCTCCAAAAGCAAAGGTTTTTAGGACAAGAAATGTAAGAAATGGGAGGAAAATGCCATGCTCTGAAATTAAAACAATTGTGAGTTCGTTTGAGTTCTAAAAGCATGGTTATTAAAACCCATTTGATAATTAATATTCCCCTATCTATTCTTCTTTTCAAAGTCTGTATGGCAAGTTTCACAAGTTTTCTTTTCATTGTGAATTCGTATATGCTCAACTGGAAAAAAAATTCTATCCCTAAATTTTCAGCATTTGTGCCAAGTTTTTCTTTCCTGGCTCCTTACAACAACAAAATAGCTTGGACAACCACATTTTGAGTAGGACCCAATGAAGAGAAATTGAACATAAACAGTTCTAATGTGTCAAGGAAGCTTCTTCCAAATCTGTGTCATCTACAGCCTCATAGTGGAAACTGCTTCAAGCTCTAGGGGAGTTTTATTGCTTGTAGGACCATTTTCATTTGTGTCCTGTTTCTGTACAATTTTGTCAACTTTGAGTTTCTTTCTCTAGAAGGTGGTGAATTGGCAACAACATTTAATTCAGATCAACTCACTTCAAACCAGACTTCCTATGGAGATTTCAAAAGCACTGGTATAAAAATCCCATAATTGGCATTATGGTGATTTGGAAGGTATTTTCTGCATCACGATGTGCACCCAAAAACCCAAATCATCATGAAAAAACTCGTTAGTCGTGTCAGAAATACATGAGCAAGATGTGTAATGTTCAAAGAATTTGCAACAAAAATGATTTTTAAAACCTTTTGTGCAAGAGGGTCAAAAGGCATTGCGGAATCTCATTCATTGTAGGCAATCTGTGGGAATGAGAATACAACACAAATTGATATAACAAAAGACACTGGAAAATAGAATTCACCTTCTTTTCAGCTACTGTTGGTGAAGTTTCAGGCCATTTCTGAATTAATTTACCGTCAACATAAAAGCCCTGGCTCAACACATACCAGTTGCAATTCCAACAATGATAAGGCGGGTCACGGTAAGAATAGCCTTGCCATACAATTTGTGAGGCATCCTGCTTGGAAGCTGCACTAAAGTCACATGTGAAGAGAGTGCTTCCAAAGATGTTTGGGTTGAAATCGAACTGATACTTCTGTAAGTAATAGCTCAGGATGTGCACACCAAGGTCATCATCCGCAGAGTGACAATGGACCTCAAGTGGCTCAAACAAGGCATTCGTGATACTCACTGATGCCTTGCCATTTACAGGCTCCTCCATGTAAACCACCATGAGAGCTACAATGATAAGAGCATGAACAATACTCGATGCTTGGGCATGATTTTTCCTAGCCATTGGGTCAGCACCCATTGTTGTATTTATGCAGTTAAGTGTGCATAGATATCTATGTGCAGGCTTGTGGGAAAGGAGGTCACTACTTGTATACACACAACAAATGTGATGGGTCAGATTACTGAAGGATGGAATTGCTGTTCAAAGGCAGATAGTTGTTTTGGACTTCAAACTAGTTTATTATGTATCCTGTGTACCAAATCCTTGGACATGACAATAGTTCGTACTACTTCATGGCCCTTTCAAGTCCTCCTGTTTAGCTAGGGACTGAGAAAATTCATACTGGAATGGTTGATTTGTACAAATGAGCAAGTAGTATGTAAGATATGTGGGGTCTAAAAGGGAGAAGAAACTCTCAGACTTGGCAATTTCCATCCATCAAGGGGGAAATTGGGGCCCATGTGATAAGAATTCCTACCAAAGTGCAACTAATTAGAGACCCATCTAGAAACACAATGGTCTTTTATGTGTGTTGGGATCAGATGAACTTATCTATATCATTATCTTAATGAAAATTCCACCAGATTCAGTTCTAGTAGACATTTTTCTTGCCGGAGTTTGTGAACTGTATAGGCCTAGTATGTTAAGTGTCGGATTGAAAAATGGAGAAACAAGAATTAGGTATAATATTTTATGATAGCCAAAAAAAATTCAGTCAAAATGTCATCTCTGTCACAAGTAATTGGAAGCTGCAAGGAGAGGCTTTGAACAATTCCATTCAAATTGAAGGGGTGGAAAAATAGATGGAATGACAAGTTATTTGCTGATTGCTAGTTTGCTGCCCCTCTGAAATTTGCTATAAGGATGAACACTTTAAGGATGAACAATTGCAAAGCTCTTAGGGACACTTCAATTGTATCATTTACTATTCATGGGGTCGTTTGCTCAAGGTTTGTAGATATTTTTTGACAGCAATTTCCAACACTCTTTCAATTGAGTTGCATTTTATGCTTTTTTTGGTATTTTACCACATGCAAGGAAGGAAAATATGCAAGGAAAGCAAGGACATTACTTTAAGGATGTTGAACCCTGATTAGAGGATCTCCCATCTTAAAGGCTTGACCCATGTTTGTGGACTAGGTCATCAGGGTGTTTCGCACAGAACCCAGCCAGAACCAGACCTCTGTTAGAACTTACCAATTTGGATTTGTATACAACATGTCGTGTCTCTGTTTACAGAAGTGCAACTAATTAACTTCAGAACAGAAACACACCAGATTCCAAGAGCTAAATGTAACAAGACAACTTCCATTCTGTGAAGGAACCATCTCTGTCTCGAGATGTGCCAGTGGGATCTTTCATGATTCCAGTTGTAATTTTGCAGTGTTTTACTTCCCACTAAATGATTGTATAATGATTGCATCTCTATGGCCAGGGCAAATATGACTTCTAGCTAAGCAGAAATCCAACACTTGTTAAATGCATCAGATTGCACAGTTCTTGAGCAATTCTACTAGGTGTCTACTAAAGTTCGGTCCCAGTTTTATCAAAATTGACAACCAAACCAAAAGTTAAGATGAGAAAAGTACACAAGAAAAAAATAGTAGACACTTGGTTTTTCCCACCGAAACTTGTATTTATTGTGAGTCCTCACAAGAGCTTCACTCTGGGCATGGGATTTCCGGGATTGCCATTACCCATTTCTTAAATCACATACATTTTGTTACATCAAATCTTGCAAATCTTGCAAAGTCATACCCACTTTCATGAAGTGATTCTTTCATTCACCTTCTAATTTCATTCCAATTGGGGATGAAACATGGACTTGAGGATCAATCTAAGACCAAAGACAGGATGACTTTTTAGCTGTAACCTTTTTTTGAAGTGTATTTCGGTGTGATGTATTCATTGCTGAGGTCTTCAACTTGAAGTTTTTTCCTTCATTCATCCATGCTTTGATAACAAAAGTGATTAGATGAATTCATATTTTATGTCAAACCAATGTGATTACAGATAGCTTGAATGCTCTTTTCATGACTGTATTCGTACCAAGACCTGCTATCAAGTTATCACAATCATGATGATATGGAACTTTCCTGTACACACGAAGCCCATTTCATTAGGAACAAGCTCAAGAGTACTTCTCTGCAAAGGGATTACACCCATGATCTCCAAATCAGATCCGAAACTTTTATTCACAAATGCACCCAGCAACCCAAAGTCTGATTTTATGACTTCCTGTGAAAGAGGGTCATTGGGAGGGCACAATTGAGTTGCTAGTGGGTGATGAGTTGAGTTTGACCAATGGCCATTACCTGACATAATTGGCACTTGGGAAAGATTTTGCCAGATCATTAGGAACTTTGTACAATTTTGGTAGATCCCACAATGTTCTACATATTGGTCACATGCATTTGAAAGAAAAGTTAATACTCAAAAGCTCGAGGTGAAAGGTGAAATCTCTTATGATGACAATTGACTGTAAATGTAGTAGCAATAACCATGGGTGATTGCTTTGAAAGCAATGGGTTATTTAGTCTAGCCAATGTTACAAACCATAATTGGTTATTCATGATTGATGAATCCATGATTTAAATAAACTTATATGAAAGTCGTTTTAATTCTTATGACATGGAGAAATGTCATAGTATATATTATGATGTAAAAGTCTATTTCAATGACTTTCATGAATATGTCATTTTTAATTGATTTAAAAAACAAGACTAATCATCACAAGTACACATTGCATTATTTTGAAACTAGCTTTGGGTGATTTTTACTTATTAAATTCATTTCATATTTATCCAAATGTTCCCATAATATATTTATAACATTGTTGTATCCACACACACAAAAATTTAACATTAATGTATAAGTTATAACTTTATAACATGAAAATTTTAAGTAGTGATTACACTTCCAATGTCTCTTGTTATTTTATTTGCACGCGGTTATGACAATTTCAAATTGAATAACATTGGCTAAATGAAACAAACAATAAATAACTAAAAATTTTGGGAAGCCAAAGAGTTGTAGTTGTAGGTTATTTACATAATTGTTTTTCAGTTTGATTGACATCCATGAAAAAGACATATTGAGATGTGAATCTTGGATAAAGTAGATGTTTGATCAACTATGTCATGTGGGCTTGTATTTGGGTCATTGATATAGTTGAAATTCATACTTCAAAAGGCCTTTCATTTTTTGTGGTCATGAATATTGGTCACTAGGCTACTAGCTTGATGCTACACTAAGTGATTGTCAACTATAGCAAGTATGTTTTTGTTTAATGTTTCTTTAAACTTTGAAAACTACATAGTTGAGCATGACATTTATTAAAACCATATTTCCATCAACATGTCATATCTACATAAGGTTGAATGTTTTTAAAAATTTAACAAGTCTTTCCATGTAAATGACTAAGCATTTAAAGTTGTGAATGCATCATTATGCATTGATGTTGAAATGTGTAGCATCATCGTATGTTTGTAACCACATCGCTAAAGGCATTAAACCATCAACACTTGCTTGGAGTTGAACAACTTTTGAATGATGCTTATGTATGGGATCAAGATTGATGCACAACACAACACCTTGTCAACTTCAAAGGTTGTATTGACAAATGTTAATCACTTACAAAAGAAATTATTAGTTATCAACAAAGGTCCACTAACAACATCACACCCTTTTTGGACCATGATTTAGTAATAGTATTTGTGTGAAATTTATTTTTTCATAGGTTCATATTGTTTAAACATGAATAATTGTTTAAAATTTTAGAATGTCTAAAGTCCATGTCTAAGTTTTGTAAGCTAAGGTTTTAGGGTTTAAACTTTAACATGGCAACTAAAGTATCAAAATAAGGTAGCACCCAATAGCCTTGTAATCATTATCTTGCAAGATTATTGCTTCCACTAAAATAAAAATCATCAAGAGAAAGCTTGGGCCCCATTTTGTTTAAACTTTATGTGATTTCTTGTGTTCAAGTTTTATTATGATTTTTTGTGTTCTATTTTTCTTTGTTTTTGGTTTTGGTGTTGCTTATATTTGTTTTTATAATTGGTGCTTCATGTTTGCAAGTTCATGGAGCTCAATTTAAATTTTTCCCTTTCCCTTGTTCCTTTTGCTCCTTGTTTTCTATCTTCATTCCTATTATTTATCTTTCATTCTTACTTTTTTTTTTGGTTTTTCCTCCTAGCTCCTAGGCTCATGATGCCCAGTTCATGTTCTTCACTTTCAACTCATCCTCTTTGTTCCCAACTCCTACTCTTCACCCATTGCCCATGTTATGTTCCCAATTCACAATCTTCTCTTTTAGCTCCTACTATTCAGTCTTAGCTTTTAATTTTCATTCTTAACCATTGTTCTTTAATCTTGGTGTCTATCATGACAAATGTCATGAATCATTAAAAATTCACCATTATAATGCAATTGTTTAGCCTTGTAAAAGTCATAGCAAAATTGACCCATAGCATGCAATCTTGATCTCTAAAAAATGCACACATGCACACACATTCTCCTAAATATGTTTTCAATGAAACAATAAATCACATTTTGCTTATAGTAGGACATTAAAAACAGTATTCCTCATCTCATTTTGAGATTCTACAATTAAATTATTAGCAGGATGGAACACATGGCAAACATTATTTATATAATGTGTCATTGTTGCAAACATTACTAAGTAGAGCTAGGCACATGAATTAAATTAAATTACTTGGAATAGCCAAACACCCCTTGCACTTGGCTTTTTTTATGCATTTAAGTTCCATAATAATCAAGAGACTTAAAATATTAACTCTTTGAATTTTTTTCAATACACTCAACTTTAAAACACCCTTTAGTTTTCAAAATACACATCCTATCATTATCTACAACTCTACAAATTCATGATAAGTGTTTTGATTAAATATACCCATTTCATTGAATGTCGAATTTTGAAAGTTGCATTTGCATTTTGAATGTCATAATGCTTAAAGGCCCCTAAAAAGTCACTACAAGAAAATGCGATTCTTTCAAAGGTTCAACTTGATTAAAATGTCCACTTTGACCAAAGGGGATAGCCATTTTGACTAAACATTTGGGGCATGAAAAACACATGTTACTTTTGATTTAAAAAATTGACTAGAATGATCTTTTTAACCATATGACAAACCAAACATCTAGTCAAGATGGATAGAAGTTCATCAAGATGACCAAAGTTTAGTCAAATCAACCATACCCAATCATGGCTAGGATTTAGTCAAATTGGCCATTTTGATTTGACACTTAATCAAATCAACCATACTAATTTGGGTGCTTAACTTATAAGTTTGTTTGGCTTAAAGTACACACCTAGCTTAAGTTCACAACTATAATTATCAAATAATCACTTATTCAGTTGTTCAATTTTTAAAACAAAAAATAAACATAAAATATATGGGAAATATTTTTTTAAAGTTATAACTCAATTTACAACTAATGTGCAACTAATGTGCAACTAAAATATTTAACCAATAAATTTCGTCCTAGAATGTCATTTCACAAATTATATATATATTTTTTATTTTTTTATTTTTTCTTATGTGCTCACATTAAAATACATGTGTTAATTTCGGGTGAACTCAAAAACCCTTAACCTTAAAAAATAGGACATAAATAAAATAAAAATATTTACATGGTTACTTTCTAATTTACCTACATTTGTACCTATTTACCTACCTAGGTAAATAAGTATGTACTATAAGTAAGTAGGTAGGTAGGTAGGTAGGTAAATAGCCTAACTATCTATTTAATTTGTTTATGTATTAATATACCTAGCTATCCAAATTGATTTTGTTTTTCAAAATTCAATTAGTATGCCACATGACAACTTTAACTATGCCACATGTCACAATCTAAAACCATTATAAATGAACAATCATAATGGATGATGAGAATCAATATTTCAAAAAACAAATCATCAAAAAATCCCCATAGTGCCACATGTCAAAATTTGATGGATTGATAAAAACAACATTAACATGATGTTACCATGGTAGTTGCAAATTAATTGCATTAGAGTCACACAATAGTTATTCTACATTGTTGTAATTAAGTTACACAAGTTACACATGTTGCATATGTATACAATTTCATGTATAGTGAAGTATATTCGTTGTTCATGCAATTTGTCTAATAACATTCACACCCATAGAAATACACTAAGATGTAACGAGTTACAACAGCTTGCAAATGAGTTCCAAATGATCATTGTAATTCAAACCATCTTGTATTTTATTAAAGAACATTGGTCATCTTGACTAAATGTTCCACTCAATTAAAGACAATTGACCATTAAGGTTGTATAATTTGATATATCTAGTCAAATAAATCATTATTGTCAAGTTAATTAGTGTGTTACTCAAGCCCCTAACCAATAATCAAAATGTACATGTCCATTAGTAAAAAATGACAAATTAATCAACTTCAACCTTTAAAAAAATTGTGATTTATAGTGGTGAAAAATTAAAAACAATAGTTTTGACTAATTGTGTTTTATTTTTTGGAAAATCTTTGGGGTCAATTCAATTTTATTAAGAACATCTTGGGTAAGTTTTGGATTTT
>Ga0209208_10007519_pt1 | contig 14738 bp, 7 predicted proteins | sample S1TSphfallax_3_FD_187694 | JGI IMG/M metagenome (GOLD analysis project Ga0209208, IMG submission 187694) | Host-associated microbial communities from peat moss isolated from Minnesota, USA - S1T2_Fd - Sphagnum fallax MG (SPAdes) (version 2) | ecosystem: Host-associated > Plants > Peat moss >...
AAAAACCTTTCATAGTTTCCTAGTCTTTTCTCCCAACAGCAGCTCCACCCACACCCCCTATTTGGGCCTCTACCAATATTTATCATATTTGTTATAGAGTGTTAATTGTTTTCCCATCCTCATCTAGAAACTTGAAAAATTGAATTTTGAATATATTATTTAAATGCCGCCACATGGGCCAATCCCTATGACTCGTCAATTGCAAGCACTCAATTTTTATTTGATCGTGCCTTGAGGAGACCACTGTGTCCCACTACAATTTACAGGCTTAAACCCATTTTCACATTATTTGAAGTATGTACTTCATAAGTCGACTGGGCCATTTTACTGCTGCCCGACCTTTTTCATATTGGCAACATGTATATATTTTCAGTTTTCTGAGGTACCATCAATAGCCAGAATTCCCAGAAAGCTTTATCATTGATTAGAAATGTGTGTTTTTGAAACATTGTTCAAATTGTAAAACAATTGCAAAATATTGCCTCAAAACTAAAAACTATGTTAAAAGTGGCAAAATTTTCTCACAAAGTTTTAGTCTTGAATTATTGGCAAATTCTTTTTTAAGGGAATTCACTAAAGAGAACTGTTTCATTTGTTAAAGGAAACCCTGAGAAAAAACCAAATTAAAGTGCCCAAATTTCACCTTGTGATTTTATGGAGGTCCAAAAAGTGATTAAGCTAGCTCCCCCTTGGCCTCATTATTTCCATTATCACTCCTCAATTCCCTAATTATTTCCCTTGTTGCTTGAGCATTTGTTAATGGATCATATTCCATCAGCCAAGTATATGAGGCCTCCTATAAAGTCTCCCATCCCAATACTATTCTAATCAAAGTGGGCATTCTTATGGGGAAAATAATATTTAAAAATTTTAACTAATTTTTAGAGACAACAATAATTCTAAATTCTAAAACGAAAAACATACACATCACCTTGTATAATGCTCTCCAACAATACCAAATGTGGAATGGAGGACCTGCAATGCAATTTGGGAGGGTTAGGGCATGGTCACATCCAATCCAAACACAAACAAACAAACATTTATTGTTACCCCTAAGAGCCTAAGCCCCTTTAACAATCATTATAGCTCTATTTGAGCCTTAGTAAGAAAGATGATCCAATTACTCATACACAAATCAAATTACACATACAATTATTAGGTTCAAAATTCGCAACCTCATAATTTCATCAAATCAATCAAAGGATGATGAAATAGCAAAGATGGATTGAGCTCTCACAAGATTGAAGAGAAAAACTTATGTATATAAAAATCAAGGACAGGAACCCATCCATCAAAAGTACAAGGCAAAACAGAGCGTGAGGAGACACAACTCAAAGAAAAAACAAAAGCAAACAATCAACAAAAAAAACTAAGGAAAAGAAAACCCAAGGTACTGCCCAAGGTTGAATTTGAAACTTCAGTAACCAAAAATAAACTTTTGTCAAGAATTAATCCACAAGTTTTGGAATAACAATGTGAAAGTGAGGATCCTTGAAAAGGGGCAGCAAATTCAGAAGACCTTTAACTCGTGGAAATCTTGCAAACATTAAATAATAGCAACAAGTTAAATGCAGCAACAAGTTAAGTGCTCAGGGCAGGCCGGATCTAAGGGGAGGGCTCCTTTGTTTTTGGTCTCCAAACAAAACTTGAACCCTTCCTCTTTATGCATCTGACACACTAACAATCATTGAAAACGTTTTAAAAATTAGAAAGTTATGGGCTCTCAAAGTAAAGGTGGTCAAGAATGCAAAAAAACAAATCACTGAACACTACAAAGGACGGTTCCCAAACACCCAAACATTCCTTGTACGTTGCTTTATTGCTCTTAAAAGTTCAAAGATGATTTGTAAAACTTAAGTGACACCCTAATAGTATGTTAAATTGTTTTTTAAAAATAAGAAATAATAATCTTATGAGGTTTGAAAGTAGGAGGGGTCCAAAGAGGATATATATCTGTTTTGTTACTTGAAAAAAAAAAATTCTTATTATTTTTTCATTGCTCCTTTCTCTTTGCAACTCCAAGATGACTTCTAAAGCTTGAGGTAGTTCGCCCCTAACATTTTAAATCACTTAAAATGAAGCATAAATGATGGAGACATAGATAAGTGTTTGATCATAGGCAGACAATTGGTGACAGGCCGATCTACCCTACTTCCCTTTCCCTTATTACCATAGTGGCCACCAATAATTGACAGATTTTGCCAAAATATTTTAAACATTTTTTAATTGCGTCTGAGAGCAACAACTTGAATATTTGAAAATAATATTAAGAGTCAAATTTCAAGTATTCAAGATCCCCAAACCATTTTGAATGTAAGCAGTAACCCAAGAGCTTGAACCGCTTCCCATGTTCATTAGGTCAATAGTCCAAATTTTGAAAAAATCCACCAAGCTTAGGTCAAAATATTTCCTTGGCATACTAGACACGGAACATCAAGCACAGGGATGGTGTTAGTGAGAGAGGCAGAAAAAGAGCACTCAGGAAGGGGCCAAAGTGTAAGGTAAAGCCCAAGGCCATGGGCTTGGTCGGAACGAGGGCTTGCATGAGGCTGAGTTAAGACAGATTGTGGTAAAGCCCACGACCAAGGGCTTTAGTGAGTGTAAAGACCATGCAGTCTTTATTGGGCCCTGCCCAGGGACTATTGCATTAGATCCAACTTTTGGAAGTTTTATCTTATTAGAACCGGTTTCACATTAAGTGAACTGGTTTCTTTGGTGAAAAATGTTTAGACCGTTTAGATTGAAATGGATTGTTTTGGTGTTCAGAGTGTGGACACAGTAGATAGATGGACAACATCTTATATATTGGTAGGGCCAGCGTGTTTGTGATGCCTTGTTTTTTTCCCCTCAACATTTTCAGCCAACAATGTGCCCTCCGGTTACACTAAGAAAATGTAGCCAGGTCTTCATCGGTGATTCCATGATTTGCTCATCACCGGCTTTGCTTCTTGTTTGACTCACCTCTAACTGTTGACCCAGAAATCTTTCTCACCTTCATAAGTTTGAGAGGACCAAGTCTTTGAGAATTGCATGTGAAAAGTTAGTATATACCATGCATCCATGATGACGGGTTTTTTCTTCTCAATAAATTCACGATGTAGCTAGCCACAATGGACATCATCCACAAGACGAAGTAGCCAAATTTGACTACAAGCCAGAAAGGAAAGTACAAAATTTTAGGTGTCTTGTATCCTCCTATATTTTATTTTGGTGACCTGCTGGAACCCATTGTCTAAAGATGGAGAATTCAAAAAAAAATCTTCAAAATCTGGCAATTTTGGGGCTTTTTTTTTTCCACAAAAAACATCTGTATCCTGTTTCAATCCCTTGTATCCATTGGATAAATATGTAAGATTATCATCCCAAAAAAATTCATGGGGTGGTGCCACATCCTTCTGTAGAATTTATTTTCTAATTCATGATTAGAATTTACTTCAAAGTCCAATTTGAAATGTGCTTACCATTGGCAATAGAAAATATCTAGACACAATTTGGGGAAAGCCATTCATTTTCTTAGGGTATGGGATTGTTGTTACTATTGACCACCTTTTTTTTTTAGGGTATTATGTATTTTATTACAGCTAGATATGGAATATTCAAGTCAATTTCATGATAGAAATCAAAGAAGTAAAAACTTCAGAAAAAGAACCTCAAAAAAAAGAGGGGGCAAAAAAAAAAAAAAAACACTTTGTGTGAAAGAAATTCTGCCCTAACTAACTTCTTAACCCTTACTTCTGGATCAGCCTCTTTTAGGAGTACCAAAAAACCATGGTTGGCATAGAAGGGTTAACTTACAGATTGTTGGGTTTAGGTCAAGGGTATATGGTTTTTGGGTTTGGGTCAAGCGAATATGGTTGCAGGTCAAGGGAATATGGTTCCAATCTCTGTGACCAAGTTCTGCCACTAAAGATTGGTAAAGCTGTATAGGAGAGTCATGAAAGAAGAAGAAGAAGAAGAAGAAGAGAATGGAGGCATATATTGTGGCGGCTTTTCTTTTCCTTTGTGCCATTGTAGTTTGGTGACTTTTTCCTTTTCTGAGGTCAAAGTGCACGCAAAAGTTGGTCAAAATGTACGCCCACAAATAAGAAATACCAAACCAAGGAAAGTGTTAAAGAGGGTGTCACCTTGCTTGCATACGTATGGCATGTGAAAGTTTACAGCAAGTAAAGCATTGGGTTGAGTAATATAAATGGGGTATAAGGTCAAAAGCCACACACCTAGGGTTGATCATTGTATCTACGTATTGCATCCTCACTGTGATAGTAATATAATGCCTTGTATCCATTATTTTGGATATAATACAAGCATTAAATAGCTTGAAATTGAGTTTGGAACCAGGATTTTTTTTGGGTGAAATTTCACCTTTTTCAACTGAAATTTTTTAAGTGGTGAATCTCACGAAGGGGTTTTGTTTTTAACCTCCCCCATTTCACAAAAGGACCCCCTGGGCTTTTTCAAAGTCATCATGACAAGAGCAATGAGAGGACACCCGCACGTTGTCCCCCCACCACTACCGAGAAAGTGACAATTTGTTTGACATTCACTTACATTTAGTGTGGATCATTGGATCACAAATTTCACAACCCTAATGCCCAAAGTCTAGACTATGTGACGTGCAACTATTCATAATATGCACAATGTGCACCGGCCTATTAGCATTCAAGAGTTTCAAGATTGAGCATTTAGGGGTCTCGAGTCTTGAATTCTGGGCCCAAGGAGAAGGAGGTGACTTAGTAATTCTATTTCCCTTCATATTCTTGCCATTAGTGCAGTAGTTCAGCTTGCTCATTGAATAATGTAGCCAACGGTTGATTAAAGTTGTCTTGTTCTGAGAATTGTTGGAACTTGGTGTGATCAGGTTACAATTCTTGTGATCATTGGAGCATCGCTACAAGCAATTACAAATTAAGGCAGAAAATTAAGGAAGCTCTTAAAGCCTAAACCTTTAAAGCTTCTTTGTGCACTCGTGTTCTTCATCTCAATTCTCTTGTAACTTGTTTGTTTTTTGCTCCTTGTTTTCAAATGTTCATATATTTTTGTGCATGTGTTAGTTGCAACTTGTGTTATGAGTCAAGACTCATGAGCATTGTGCACTTGTGTAACATGCATTACAATGTTTGCAATTTGTGTGACTTGTTTCATATGCGACCATTGACACAACTAAATGTTGACTACAATCAATGCAATTTGTGTAACAAACTCCTAAATCTAGTGACACGGGTGACAAAAGAACCTTCCTCATGCCTTTGAATTGCATTTTTCTTCACCTAAATTTTTTTACATAAATATGAATGCCATGCTTGAAAATCTTGTTATCATTGATGTTGAAAATGAATCATGTACTTTTGCCCCCAAAAACCCTAAAAAAGGTTGTAACTAATAATTTTAAAATTTAGGAAATTTGGGCTATAAAAATGCCCTAAGTAAAGCCCATTTTTTATGATGTTAGACTGGTTTTATTGTCAAATGTCTAATTATTTGTACATGAATTGAAAGGAACAAAAAGGTTTTGGATCTTAAATTGGACTATACAAATAAACATGCATATAAAATGAAAGGTTTTAATGGCAAGTGGATCGTAGATTCTTAATGTATGCATGTAAAAAATGCTTAGCTTTTTATAACCACTATCCTTCAACAATTGAATAGTAGTCAAGCAATGGAACACAAATAAAAACTTATTCAAATTACATCTATTTTCAACCTATTGAATATAAGTAAACCAATAATCAATCACAGGGTGCAACCATGCTATTAGATGCCAAAGCAATTGTAACCATTTTTTAATATTTCATGTTTTAATGTGATAATTAATTTGGTATTGAAATTTTTGGATTTACTTATATAACAACATTTGTAATATATCATGGGAACATGTGAATAAAATTTTAATCAATCTATTGAATAAAAATTTACTCATAATCTTTTTTAAATGTCATAACTAATGTTTTAAGAATATTTTGAAACTATTCCAAATTAAATCATTGCCCAAGGGGGTAAGGTTGACTCCTATTAACATGGTTTGACCTTATGAAGATTTCCAACCCTTATATGAGTTTTTTGAAATTTCAATGTAACCCCAAAATACATTGGTTTGATGGGCTAATTGGGAGATTACAAAACACATACACATGAAGTTTTGAAAGCAAGTAATTAATATTGAGAATTCTAACTTTTTTTATTTTACTTGTAATGAGGTCACAAACATGGATAACACAAGTTGAGCAAATGTGCATATAGTTACATTGTGCATGATTGGTGTTGAATACCATTGTTGTTGAATGTGCAACAAATTGTTTTTAGATTTAGGGTTGATAACCTAACTTTGTTGATCATGAGTTTTTTGATAACATAAAAGGATCTAAAACAAGAGGAAAGTGCTTCAAGGTTGGTGTGTTTTGGTGTGAATGGGCTCAACACCAACGTTGGCTGATTATTGTTTTTCAACCTAATCATCAACTTGGATTTGATTTTAGGTAGGAAATAACCTACCTATTGAATCTGGATATTGGATTTAAACCTACCTAGCTAATATTTAAAAAATTGATACCCAAAAATACCATGTTAGCAAGGTATTATTTTTATAAAAAATAATACCCTACCTATATGTTGGCTAGGACATGTAAGAAATACCCATGTCAATTAGTTGTTTGAGATTCACCTTTTTTTTCATCCACACCTTTGCCATTCATTTAAGGCACCGAAAAGTAAAAAGAATTGTGCACCTTAAAATCTTTGGGTGGGGCTTACCTCCTTCATTACTTTTGACAATGGCCTTCTTTCAATTGGGACAATAAATCGATCCCTTTGAGGCTTTCTCTCATCAATTTGTTGCCAACTTCATTTTCTTGTCAATATCTCCCATTCAATTTGTTGCCATCTTCATTGTGAGTGTTCATTGCAAAAGGATGAAATTGGATATTGGAGCATTGGAATGCAAAAGCTACATGGGGATCTACTCACCTTCTATGCATTTTCAACTTCTCAATAACTCAATCAAATTATGGTGTGTGTTGTGTGTATTCATCTTTTTTTTAAAATCTACACTTAAATTTGATTGCCTTAAATGCATTTTCAAAAGTTGACTCAATTCTGGTGCATGTACATCTATTTCTTTGATCAACTTTTGGTTCATGTTCACATACAATCTATAGTTTTGACTATCCATTTCTCCAACAATAAGTTCAATTCCTCTGTTTAATTATGTTTTTAAGTGGTTAATTATGCTTTAAAGTGGTTTGCAAGTTGTTTGATTATCTTTAATGAAGTTCCACATCAAAAATTTAACATTCAACAAATTAATAATGAAAATTGTGCAAAGTTCATTCATTCACAAGTTTGTACATTTTACATATGAATATCATGCGTTGAAAACATGTTTAACACATGGATAAATGTGTTGATGAATGAAGTACGAACCTATGAATGAATGAATGTCACACATATTTTGCATCTTCTAATATATATGTGTGTTAAATGTGTTTTCAATGCACAATATTAATGCGTGAAATGAACAAATTATGAATGAATGAATTTTGCATGATTTCCATTATTAAGTCATGAGTTTATAAATTTGTGATGCAATCCTTTTGTTTAAGGTTTAGACCTTTAAGTGGGTTGAATTCAAAGTAGATTCAGTGAAATTCTCTCAATCCTTTTTGTTTAAGGTTTAAGTGTTAAAGGTAATGTTAGTTTAGGGTAGAAACTAGAGATGTTGAACCTCCATTCTCCATTCCTTTTATTTAAGGTCTAGTTTTTGAAGTGGGTTGAGTTCAAAGCCAAACATTAAAGTTCCATTTTACATTCCTTGTTTGATTATGCTCTTTGTGGGCGACAAGCTATTGACAATTTCCAATGAGGCTTTGGATAATCATTATATTTAAATATGTTTTTTGTTGGGGTGAGTGAAGAGCAAAAACAATGAAGCCGATCCTATCCTTCTATTCAATTTTGCTTTATAAAATTTTGAATACAAAGCCCAAATAGTGGAGGTCCAATCCATTTTTATAATTTTGTTCCTAAATGAACTAAGTTCAAAAGTCAAAACAGAAAAATTGATTTGCCCCAATCCTCCTATTTAACTTTGTTCTATTTGATTTTGTTATTAAGTGGGCTGAATTTAAAACAAAAATGGCCAAGATTAAATGAAAACTTGATGTTAGACTATTATGATAATGTTCTTGGTCTCGATGATTTTAAATTGGGTTCATTTGAAGATATAAGGCCACTAGTAGTTGTTTCAATTTCAACACCTAGTGTGCCATCTAGTTTTGGTCTTGAAAACATTACAACCCAAAGAATTTTGGATCTAGAAATGGAGGATGCATGGGAGCTGATAAAGATTCAATTGACCCTACAACAAAAGGCATGGGTTTTTCATAGTAGGTTTTTTTTTCCCTTGGCATTTTTTCATAATTAGTGATGACAATAAACCGGATCCTATTTGATTTCAAACCATGCCGTATGTCATTTGCCATTTTGTTTCACAAACCTATAGTTCTAATAGTACCACTAAAAAGAGGAAATGTTTGATTACCTATAACCAACAACATGGCATGACATATATGAATAAACACATTTTGTTTTAACATCTAGTTTATTGGCGACATTGCAAGAGTGCCAATTTAACACTTGCTAGTTGTAGAAAATAACTCTTGAAAAAAGGGCAAGTAGAGATTTGTTGTTGGCCATGGGGCCATCATAGAACATTTTGGGAATATTAATCCTTACAAGAAGGATGATTTACAACAAAAGAAGTTCATGGAGGATTTGTTGTTTTTTGTTGCTAAATGTTATATGCATATTTATGTTGTGGAAACTCAACGGCTAAGGCATTTAATCAAGCACCAAAATCCTAGAGTTATGTTTTCTAATCGAAAACAAATGGTGCAACACGCCATCCCTTCCTTAGTGGCCAAAACCATGGACCACTATATCATGTTAGCTTTGGATTCTTGTGTGACAACAATTGCTTCTTTTGATTTGTGGATGTCCAAATCTAGACATGATACCTTTGCACTTGTGATTAATTTCATTAATCCATAGTGGGTAACCTACCATATAATAGTGGGACCGTTTGAATCCACCGATACAACTAGAGTTGCCATGGCAGCACAAATGAACCACTTTCTTCTTATCCTTATGTGACAAGTTGATTGCATATGTGAAGGACAAAGGTGGTAATTTATCCACCCTCACATGAGCTCTTAGCTCTATGTCACATGTGCCCCTTTGGGACTTGCAACTCCTTGGCAAGGGAGTTGTTTTGGCCATGCTTTCAACAAAGCTTGCCAATATGCTTGCAATGATGCAAATGTTTACCTTGGATTTTAAGAGGTCAATTTGAAGGCCACACAATCGGCCTTGTAGAAAAAAATTACATGGACTAAAAGTCCGACAAGGGATGTAATGAATAGAAGTGGGCTTGCATTTATGCAAGGCTCAACCATTGAAAATTGAAAACCCAGGTGAAGACCAAATTTTCTGGCAAGGTTATTATCTTCCAAAAAACCCAAGAATATCATGATGCCATTAATTTTTGCTATGGTAGGCAAGAGACTTTGGAGTTACAAGGTCATGTGCCGAATGCACGGACATGGGAAATTTGCAAAGTGGCATGTGAAACTATGCTTCCTATCGTCAAATAATGTATCTTCAATCAAACTCGAGGTTATTGGTTAATCTATGATGCCCTAAATGATGCATTTTCAATTAATGTTTGCATGCAAAATGAAATTCATCAATCTAAAACCGCCTCCTCAAATTTTGTGAAGGGGAATTTTGAATCCGAATTTCAAGCATTTTGCATACGTATGATCGGAAAAGTTTTGGTTGTCTTGGCTCCATTTCTAGCCTTTTCATTTGCTTATAATTCGAGCAAGGTTCACAACATGTTGGCATTAATGTTAAACTCACGGTTTAAATTTTTAGATGTGGTGAAAACACATGTAGGACAGGCCAAAGTAATTCATATGGTGGCAAAACATGATAGCAAGGTTTTGATGCCACTATTGCTAGTTGTTTTTTTATTTCAAAATCTTGGAATTGAGACCCCTTGTGAACTAGCCATTGTTGATGATGATGATTCAATTTTTGGGGTAATGACCTTTAATGAAAACACCATACATGGGTTGTTGAAAAATGAACTAATTTTTATTCCGCCACCTACATCTAAAGCCTAAGGATTGTGCATTGCCCCTCACTTGGTGGCAATCAAATGAAGCAAGGTTTCCAAATGTTTCCTTTGTGGCACAACAAAGCCTTGGGATTTTTGAATCCCAAATTGAAACCGAACAAATTTTCATCATAACTAGAGTTTTGACAAGCCTACGATGTTGTAGGCTAGGAGTTTATAATATTGATAAGCTCATCATGATTATGAAGAACTAGTCAACAAATGCACAAGGAGATTGCCCATGAAAGACCATTCCCTTGATGAATAGTTTTATAAATAAGCAAGTATCATTGATGATAATGATATTATTTTGGATGTAGCTAACTATTTTAATGTCAACGAATAGGAGATGGATCTAAATCTTTATGAACATTTTGCTCTATTTTTTTAGGGCCAATAGTTTTGCCATGATTGGTAATGGAAATATGTTAGCTTTAATGGTTGGATGTAATGATTAGCAGAGTTTTTTTGTTGTAATGACAGTTTGATCCATTTGAACCTGTTTAGCTTTCAATTATTTTCGCCTTGGATTTTCCTTAATTGAATTAATTTGCATCTTGGTTCAAAGTTTTCAAATCTAATAGTTAATTTTTTTGAATTATGTTGAAGCATGGTATGAGTTGTTGGGCATTGGTGCTCACTGTTGAAAAAGTTGTAATTGATTTCTTTTTTTAAAACATTGCTAAGGAAATGCATGTCAGTCATCTTCAGTCCACCATTATTAATGACAACATTGCCTACATGCTGGAATATTGTAATGTAACTATGCTACAACGCAATCATGTTGGAAACTAGTAGGGTACTCAAGTATGAGTTTGTTGCAACCATTTTGATTGGTGCTTTTGGATGTTGTAAGGTTTATATTTTGACACCTCTATGGATTCTTGCTAAATTGAGACACGAAAGTGTGAAACATATATTAAATAATTTTCATGACTACTCATATATTGATGTAATTTGGATTATATTAACAACCTTGGATTTTGATTTAAGGGCTTTTGTCCTATTATTTGATTATTGTTGCTTCTAAAGATGGTAGCACAAGTTTCTCCTAGGCTAAAATGCAACTACATTTTTGGATTGAACAAAAGACACTTGTGGTTGGTGGTAAATTGGGATGCTTATTGAATATCTTTTTGAGGAATTCCCAAATTGGGAGGAAATTGGAGAACTTATAGGAAACTTGCAAGTATCTTTGACAACGGTTGATTAATAAAAGGCCAAATATGTGGCCTCTAACTTGTGAAATGCAGTGCATGTGCTTAGGTTTAGTTTTACATGTCAAAAAAAGTTTGGATCTTATAATTTTTCTCTTGGATGGAGATTTGGGAAACTTGGTGTGCTAGTACTTCCCTCTATTGTGGTAGTCTCAAGAAAGTATTATGGCTTAAGTCTTGCTCACACAAAATTTATGTGCTACCTAGTTTAAATGCATTAATGACCACCAAAAGGACTAATGCCAAATCTTGCACTTTGTTGAAAAATTGCAAAAATATGTTAGCATGGGTTTGATTAAAGGGACGCTATGGAAAGTACCATGTTACAAGTTTTGTTTCCATTATGGGAGCCAACCTTAATGCACACCTTGGTCCAATGGTCACTAATTTAACAAAATGTGTATTGGTGTTCTACAAAAAAGGCAAAGGCAAAAATTGATGTCGATCCTAAATTCAAGAAGTGAGCTCAAGGGGTTGTTGTTTTATTTTAGGTATTGTTTCCTAATCTATTGTCACCATCTTTACCTTAAGTTTTGCTATAGGCCATTATAGAAACTTCAAATTGAAGCTCACCATATTGAATACAAAATTATTACAATCGTATGTATATATTTTATTATATGTGGGCATTTTTTTATTTGTGTACTAAACTCATTCAGTGGGTGACCTTGTTCCAACTAAAATGTTTTAATTCACTTGATCCTTAGTCAAGGTGTGGGTCTACTTTATATAAGTATGTAATAAACTATTTATATAACAAACATTATAAAAAGAATTCATAGCTAAAAGGTTTTGATGTGATTTGAAATTATATGGATTTCATAGGGTGGAAAGGAGAAATATGTATTAGTTTGGAAACAAATATGTGACATCAGCTAAAGAAATTCCAATGTGGTCTATGAATGATTACAAGTCACATTGGAGGAAAAGGTTTGTCACCTTACATGGCATCACTTCATGACTACTAAAAACCATTTTTGTTTGAAGAGAAAATTGTCAATAAGAAAAATGTAGCTACTTCCCTTTTCATCTTGATGTCCCATTGAAATAATCTTTATTTTCTATCTATTGTCTTGGTTTATTGTTTATTAGGGCAAAAGCTTCTACCATCCATATATTGTAAGTGACATGAAGGAGTTGGAAGAGAAAAATCTCATCGAGGAGAGTGAGCGTGCCCGTGTCTTTACCATTCTTGGGCACACAATTCCTTTGTTAATAGTGAAAAGGACAATGGTTTCAATAATGTTTTAACAAATCTAGGTTGTCTATGGTACATTTAGATAACAATGAAGCCTGTTCACTTGAACAAATATGAAGTTTTCTAGAAATGTGCATTGTTTTCTAGTTAGCCATATTATCATTCATACATGTAGGATTGGTTTTGTTGAACCTTATATAATGCTTTTAGTTCTAATTAATGGCAAATGAAGTTCAATAGATATAGGGAAGTTGTGAACTTTACAATTGCTCTACAAATGTCTTGAAGGTATATTGGTGTGCAAGTATTAGTTTAATAAGGAGGCTACACAATGGATAATATATGTCATTGATGTAGGATGGTTTCAACATTTTGACATATTTTTCAAGGTGGTTTCATATTGACAAATAGGGAGCATTTTGGATGGTTTTATTTGCATATAGTTTCCTTTAATTTGTATTCCATGTAGTCCATAATGGATTGTTGGATTTAGAAATTAAAAATTGATATTTAGTTGTATTATGGATATACAATATAACCTTCAATTTTGGTTGATGGAAGCTAGGTTGATTAGCATGTGAATATGGCTTGCTAGCAACAAAATCCTTTAAGAGGTTCTTATCTTGAACATGTAAATGGCCATAATATCAAAATGGATAAACCATATTTATATATTTGTCAATGTGGTTGTTGTTGGGAGGAAGAATATATACATGGAAATCTTTGTGTAACTGAACATAATACATTATATCCTCCATTTGAAAGTACAATATGTAAATGATAAGCATTACTAGTTGGCCAATGACTTTGATTCATGGTTAAGTGCAAGAATGAAAAATGGTTCTATCATGGGTTTAACTAGTTGAAATGTTACATTAATGGATTTTCCTTGCAATTTGGTGACACTTTTTGTGACTTGATCTATGTGTCATGACATGTAACAAGAATAAGGTTGTCAGTACATTGTCCACATGTTTCAATTATTGGTGTTAAGTTAAGAAGGTCACCATGTGTGTAGGCAGCACATTGCATTGTCAAGCTAACTATTTTAATATCTTGCTAAGAACCATGATAAAAATAACCAACTCTCAACATGATATTGAAATAATCGGCCTTTATGCATACTAGGCAATTATTGACCCTTTTAAAAAATAACTTATTGATAATTAGCTTGATAGAACCTTTGTCCAATTGATACTAGGTGGATATCAAAAAAAAAAAAAAAAAAAAACTAGGAATTTGATACCCTATAGCCTACATGTAAATAAAAATTTAATTTTTTTCCATAATTGGCTTAAGGGTTATTGAAAAAAATCAATAATCGGCCAACACTAGTCAACACCTTCCAAGGTTTTAGCTCAAGAGTGACAATCCAAATCCAACATTAATATATTTCATTTATCATCAATGTGCCTTGTATGGCTCATCAAACAAATCTTGTGGTATAAACCTTTTCAAACATATATTTGGTTTCTCACATCAAAAATATTTTGCAATGTTTGTATGGTTATTTTAACCATAGTCCCAAAATCCATTTGGAGTTTACCAAATTGGTAAAGATCATGGTACTAAAACAACAAAAAATTGTGTAACATCAAAACTAGATGGATATTTATGGTAGGTCTTGTCAAATGTGCGTTGTTTGAATATTACATTCTTTTCATGAAAATGGCATTGGATCCACCCACAATACCTTCTACTACATTTTTTTATTTTTTTTGACTAATGTGAAAACATTGTTGAGGTTGAATGTAGTGGTGCCACTATTATAAATAGTACATTCTTTGATTAAATTACACAATTAAGGGATCTTTTATTTATTATTTCATAACAAAAGTCAAGATTTGTGAAGGGGATATATATCACATGTACTACAATATTCGGTCTTTTTTTGAAGGTGATGTGTCCATTAATTTCACTACCTTGATCAACATTATTCATAAAAACATCAATGTTTGCTAGATTACATATCTAAATACAAAAAATAATCATTTAGCTTTTGAGTTTGTTGGGTAACACATTTGGGCCACATTTTGAAATTAAAAGGGAGCATTTGTTTTTGTTACAAGGGACATATATGGAGAGGTGATTGTATCTATGAAGTTAAATGTCAAGAGATTTCAATTCACCTTATTACAAAGTTATAAAA
>Ga0209208_10007520_pt1 | contig 14736 bp, 8 predicted proteins | sample S1TSphfallax_3_FD_187694 | JGI IMG/M metagenome (GOLD analysis project Ga0209208, IMG submission 187694) | Host-associated microbial communities from peat moss isolated from Minnesota, USA - S1T2_Fd - Sphagnum fallax MG (SPAdes) (version 2) | ecosystem: Host-associated > Plants > Peat moss >...
TTTTTTTTTTTTTTTTTTTTTTTTTTTCTTTGGATGTAACAAGAAGAAAAAAATAATTAAAAATCCTTGATGTGATTTACAATGCTAACAAAACTATGTTTTGGTCTTGATGGTGTAGCCCACTTTGATGAAATTCAAAAGAGGTGAAAGTATATATATATATATATTGCATTATCCCAAATCTACATGAACTCAAGTTGTTTAACATATAATAATACTAAACTTTTTATTCATTGAAAGTGATAATGTAATATGCAATTAATAAAGGCTCAATGGTTTTGAAAGCATGGGCTTGAATCAGTATTAGAATATGTGTCCTAATTCACTTTGGGTTTCACTATATTTTGAGTGAATTTGAACATTTTTACCTAGTGAAATTGTTTAACCCCCTAGTGAACGGGGATTAGTTGCTACAGACAATGACTTGTTTCACTAGCAACTAGTGAAACAAAGTTACTTTCAAGTGAAATAAAAATTTACCAAACCATTCACTTATTAGTTAATTAACTAACCAATATGGAAATCAATTAATTTATTATTATTTAATATATAATATTACTAGTAATATTATGATTTTTAAAATTTATTATTTATTGACACGTGTCACTACCTACACTAAGTAAGCAACATAATCAACCTAGGCACCTATTCTAAGAATTCAATAGGAAAATATTTGATCAACATACCATTGTTGACCACACACAACACCACCCATGAGGTTTAAACCTTTGACCTTTAGAATATGGGCAAACACCCTTACCATCAAGCCACCCCACTTGTTGTGATAATATGTTACATTACATTCTATTTATCAAATACTTCATTTTAAATATTACAAAAACATAAACTTTGAAAATTCATATCTTATTGAAATTTCGTTGAAATGAAATGATTCAAATTTAATTTCTAAAAAATTTCAATAATGTACATAATTACATTTATTCCTTTTGAAAACTTAAAATCATTTGAACAAAAAAAAGTTGAATACCATTATTCAATAACGTTTTAATGACCATTCTTTTGAAAAAAAAAGTTTAATAAATGAATTTTTTTTTGTTAATGTAATTAGACTACCTAAATTAAGTTATTTTCAATTATTATATGACTATTTTTCATTAATTTAAATTATTTCACCCTACATTATTTTCGGCTATTTATGGTTATTCTCAATTACTTTTGGTTATTTTTGGTTATTTTATGTTATTTTTGCTATTGTAAATTATTTCAATTTAAATTATTTCTAGTTATTATAAGTTATTTTTGGTTATTGAAGGTAATTTAAGACTATTTCACCTTATGTTATTATTGGCAATTTTTCGTTATTATAAGTTATTTCACCTTAAATTATTTTTGTCTATTATAAATTATTTCACCTTAGATTATTTTTGGCAATCCTGAGCAATTTTAATATATGGCTATTAATTGTTATTTCATTAATGCTAATTGTGGTTATTAATGGTTATTGGTACCTATTATATTTGTGGCTATTAATGTTTTTTAATGGTTATTATATTAATAGTTATTGGTGGTTATTTTATTAATGGCCATTAGTAGTTATTATATTGGTGGCTATTGGTGGCTATTTTATTAATATATATTGTTTAATATTATATTAATGACTAGTGGTTTTTATTCTATCAATGGCTATTGGTAGTTATTTTATTAATAACTATTGGTTGTTATTTTATTAATGATTATTGGTAGTTATTCTATTAATAACTATTGGTTGTTTTTGTATTAATGGCTATTGGTGGTTATTCTATTAATAATTGTTGGTTGTTATTCTATTAATGGCTATTGGTGGTTATTCTATTAATAATTGTTGGTTGTTATTTTATTAACGATTATTGGTAGTTATTCTATTAATAACTATTGGTTGTTTTTGTATTAATGGCTATTGGTGGTTATTCTATTAATAACTGTTGGTTGTTATTCTATTACTAGTTATTGGTGGTTATTCTATTAATGATTGTTGGTTGTTATTCTATTAATGACTATTGGTGGCTATTCTATTGGTGGATATTGGTGATTATTAATTGATATTATATTAGTAGATATTGGTGTCATTTGTATTAATGGCTATTGGTGGTTTTTTTTGGTCATTTTATTAATGGCTATTGATGATTATTCTGTTGTAAGCCATTGGTGGTTATTTTATTGGTGGTTATTGATGGTTGTTTTATTAATGGTTATTGTTGGTTGTTATATGTTATATTACAACTATTGGTGATTATTATATTATAAATTATTGTTGGATATTCTATGTTATAATATCAGAGGCTATTGGTAATTATTATGTTGTAGGGTATTTAAAATTATTTTTCATATGTTATTATTTTGTATTTTGAGTTATTTTTACTTTAGGTCATTATATTATGTTTTAGATTATTTTAAGTTATTATACTTAGGATAAAATAATTTATAATAACATAAAGTATAATGACCTTGAATAACTTAAAGTATAACTTGAAATAACATATATTAATTTAAAATAAAATACCCTAAGGTATAGCTTAAAGTTAGTTGAATAATTTAATTTATAATAACTTAAAAGCTTATAATAAACTAGTTAAAATACTTTAAAGTAAAATAACATATAATAATTTAGGGTACAATAATTTATAATAACCTATAATAACATAAAATATAAATTAGATTAACTAAAATAACTTAAAATAATATAGGGTATATCATAAACTAACATAGATATAAATTTTTTTAAACATATAAATAAAACTATTTGCTATAATAAATTGTAATAGTGAATTATGTTAACTAGTAATGAAACATGATGTTTACATAGTGATATTACAGTGCAATAACTTTCACTAAAGTGAAATCAGTAAAATGCAATGAAGTTATTTCATTTTTAAGGTCCTATAGTGACTTAAACTAGTAAATTGCACCCCATTTTGGTAGTAGTGAATAGAAAAACATATTCTTAGTTGATATGCTTTTTGGTTTTGTTTACAATTTTTTTGGTCTTTCATATATTAAAGTCCATGGCACGGAGATAAAACCCATAATATTACTAATTTGTTGGTAAATTATTCAAAGGTAGACTTAAAACAAAGATGTGGATGTTGAATCCACCAAAAGAAAACAAAACATTAGTCCTTTAATTTGCATGGATGAAATTAAATTTAAAAGTTCAACTATTTGTGGTCACATTTTTTGTCAAGATTGCATTTGTAATGTTATCCATGCACAAAATAAGTGTCCCATATTTTGGGAAAAACATAACCTTAAACATGTACACCATGTGTATCAATTTAATATTGATTTTGTTTTTGTTTTCGTTTAAGTTTACAAGACATTTATAACATGTGATGGCATTTTCAATGAAAATTTCTTCTTCCTCTGGTTTAGTGGCTTGTTTGTTGAAGAAAGAAAATATTTTTGCTTTTGGAATGTTCAAAATGACCCTATCAATAGGTTTTTTTATTTTTAAGAAAGGTTTATCAAGCTAACCACCTTCATGTTAAGTCTTTCCATTGTTGTTGATCTTATGATAAAAACTCAATGTGTTGGTTAATCTATGGCATTGATTTCCACTTGTTGGCAAAAGTTCATAAGGTTAATGGGGACATTATGGTGGCTAGCAATTGTCATACACGTTGCTTCTTGTTGCTTATAATTATTGAAATTGTAATAGACTTCCCTTGACAATCATGTTCCTCATCTCCTTAACTTTCTTCATACAACATGCAATTAATTAAACATTTTTAATTTGAGGTTATTATTTTAAAAAAGTAAAATGAAACAAATGATAATTCATTTGCAAGATTGTTTTATTAATAAAATTCAATTCATTTTATTTATTTTATTTTCCATGTAATTAATATTCCCACATAATTAAACTTCCTTGGACATTTGTTGAAAAGAAAATTGATTGTTTCTGAAGTTATTATCATGGCTCTTGCATTTTTCATAAATGTGGGTTGGGGGTTTATTAAATTTGAAAAATTAAAGAAGTTTGGAAAGAAAATAAAATAAAATAAGAAGCAAGAGCATTTGGATGCTAATCACAATAACATAATTATGTAGACCAAAATAAGGTGGAAAATGTTTTCAAACTAGGAAGACTTAAATTTTGGGTAATGGTGATTCATTTGAGGGGTCTTTGGGCTCATTATCATGACAATGGAATATTAAAAAACATCCAAAGCCTTCATGCAATTATAATGGCACTTTATAAATAATTTTTTGGTGAAAATATTTATATATCCATTTTAGTAGTGGGAATATATTCCAAAACAATTTGTTGAACCAACATTTAAACTCATGTAAAATGAATATTGATATGCACTTGCTTTGGAAAATAATACATGGAAGTAGATTGTCTTGTATCTTGATCATGAGCCCAAATTTCATATGAAAAACCACAAGGGATGTGTCCATTAGCTTGATGTTGGTATTTGAACCCTAAAGTGGTAGTACCTTTGATATATTGCAAGGTCCACTTCATTGCTTACCAATGGCAAAGGTCTCGAACAAACGAAATTTGAATTAATGAATTGATGATGTGGTTGGTGTTGGGTATTGTATACATTATTGTGCATGAATTGCCCATTGCTTGGGCATAAAGTACCAAGGACATTTGGTCTTGACCTTCTTTAATTTGAGGGGAACCATCTTTGGAAAGTTTATATCCTATTTCAAATGGCGTGAAAATGGAATTTGAGTTAAACATGTTGTACTAATGTAACACTCCATGTAAATACTTGTCTTGTAAAATGAATAGCCATTTTTTGACTTGGTCTCAAGTGATTCAAAGGCCAACAATTGAATGAAAGTCACCTTCATAAATAATTTCAAATTCATTTTCAAGGAGGGTTGGGATTTGTTAACAAACACTTAGGAGTTGCCACTATCTCATCATACACATAGATAGCCAAAATGATGAAAATGTAATTCTCATGAGTTTGGACATATATGATGGGATTTTCTTTTTTCTTTTTAAAGTTTTTTTGTTGAATTAAGGGTATTCAACCTTTTGTATTAAGCTCTTGAAGATTGGCGGAGGCCAAAAATGGACTTTTGTAACTTTTTTTAATTGTTGGAGGTCAAATTTTGAAGGTTTTAAACCTTTAGGAATTTCAAGTGAACATTTCCACATAAAGTTCCTCATAAGAAGGTTGTTTTGGCATTATACTGATGAATTTCAAAATGAAAGCGTGCATCGAATGCTAATAATATATGTATGGAATTTATTTTTACAAGTGGGGAAAATATTTCTCCCAAGTCTAAACTTGCATTTTGTGTAAATCATTTTGCCACAGTGTGTGTTTTATATGTATTGATACTACCATTTGAGTTTTGGCTTGTATTTTATTTAAAAAATCCATTTGCTTGTGAAAGGTTTCTATCCTTGAGTAAAAGTAAGGATTCATGTTTTATTTTTCTTTAGGTAATCTAGTTATGATTGAATGGTTTTCTCGTAATGTGAAGCATTTGAGAGACTAAGGGCTTTCATTATATGTTGGTAGGTTTTATGTGTGTTAAACTTTGGTCATGTAATAAGGCTTTAGGACTTTTGTTAGAACCTAGTTTTAAATTACCTTCCATTTTATGAATATATTGGGCTTTTTAATTATTCTTTGTGTATGTTGAGAAATTTGTGTAACTTGTCTTAAGTGGCTTCTTTCACGTGATGTTAACCCTTTAGGCATAAATTGGAGTTCATTGTGATCATTGTTATCGTGGACACTTAATATGGAATTCCCTTCAACAACATTGAGATTTGGGATTGTTATGGAATTATTTTGATATGTGGAATGGTCAATGTTAATTAATGGTTGATTTGATATTGTTGGTTCATTTGAAAGTGATTGTTAAGAATAACTAATTGATGGAATTTTAGGGATAGATGGGTTTCAAGAATATAAATTCAAAATTGGAATTGAACTTATGGAATGAGCTGGTCCTATTAAACTTTTGAGGAAAAAATAATCTAGAATGAGATCATTAATTTGGTTGACTTCTTCTACAAATATATCTTTATGTGGTGAAATACATATAATTAGTTTCGTCAAAAGTGACATTTCTAAAAACAATGTTGTTTTGTTAACTTGATTTGAAGTTTATATGCATTGGATTGATCATTATATCCAAAGAAATGCATTTATGGGAATGTGATTCTAACTTGTGCTTAGACTTTTTGGGGAATAAGGCACATATAGTGAATCCATAGAATCCTAAATGTGTAAAAGTAGGCCAAATTAATGGCCACACTCATAAAGATTTTTATTTTTTAATAAGAATTTAGTTGGACATCTATTCTAAAGGTAATTTACAGTCATTAAAGCTTTGCTCTAGTAGGACTTTGGCAAGAGAAAATGAAAAAGTGTAATAAAATTACTCGTGTTAATGTAGGATTTTTCCTTTCACAAATTCCTTTTTTCTTAGGGTATGGGGTGTTGTAAATTGATGCCAAATATTGTGGTTTTGACAAAAAGATATGAAACTCATTAAATCACCCCACTATCACATTTCAACATATATATATACTTTAATTTTATTTAATTTAATTTTTTTGTTTGGTTTTTAACTATTGATTTCTATTGTTGAAATTTTAAAAGGACTTCAACTTTATTTTTTAACAAAGTAAATTTGGTATATTGGAATTTATCATTTATAAACATAACAAAGTAAGGGCACCTTGAAAAAAAAACAAAGTTCTTACATATCCACATACATCATTATGTATAGATTTTAAAAATATCTTAGGTTTTCGAAGCTCCTTCCTTAGGAAATTTAAAACAATGTTGTTTCCTTTTTATACAAAAATTGATAATATTTTCTTATCAAAGTACCCAACCCTTTGGACATGGATTCAATTTCTTTTCATTTTTGTTGATTTATATGATTTGGCCTCATATGCAATATGTTTTATTATATTAAGACTATTATTATTATTTAATTATTCTCTTCTTGTTTATTTTTGGACCCAACTTGTGTAAATCAACTTTTAAAATACATTGGGAATTTTTTTTGATAGTGTGCATTTTTTAAAAAATTACAATATTTGATGATTATTTCATTGCTCGCATGATCGCATTATTTTGTTGGGAATTTAAGTTCTCTTGGATTCTTAACATGTGCAATTCATTTGTCACCTCTATTATATTACAAATATTCAATTTAATTAAAAAATCTCCTTGTCCAATTATTTCATTTGTTGAATTACCCCCAAACATACAATTGGCAATTTTCTCATTTATTATAAAATTTACAAATGAGCCAATGTGATGTGTCATATGATTTTTTGCATTAGTGTCAAGGTATCATGTATTATTGGTATTTTTTGCAATTGTTAAAATTGCCACATATAGTCTATTTGAACTCCATGGTGCTACGTGCTACTAATGACAATCAATTATTTTTATTATTTTTATGTTTTCATATATTTATGTCGATTTCAATTTTAATTTAAATTAATATACATTTCACGGAGATGAAAAGACACATGTTAATTTTTTTTTAATATCCATGTTGGTGGATAGGAAAAAGGAGTGAAGTAATTATAAAATGGATGTAGTTACTAGGAAAGGTGGGAGATAGTTATTATGAAAGTTAATAGGAAAAGGAAGTAGTTATGATGTAATTAAGTTTGAAAATGATGTAGTTAATTTTTAATTGTCTTTGAAATGGTCCAAGGACAACCATACGAGTGGAATGGTCATGTAGAAGTGACATATGAAACTTTTTGCAAAAAACCTCATATAAACCAATTCCTACGTCACTAGAATTATGTTTAGTAGTTAAATTAGATTATATGATATTTGGTTTTTCTTTAGCAATTTGTACTCTACAATCTTTAATTCTATGAACCACTTTCTTACAGCTAAAACATTTTATTTTATTTTTTATTTTTTCAAAATTTCAGTTATTAAATGTAAAGGGACCAACATTGTCATTTCCTTTGAAAGATGATTGGAAGAAAGGTTGTCTGACTTTTTGGAACCTTCTATTGGGCTTATATGGCCTCTTGCCAACATATAAGGCTAACATGTTGTTAGTTTTATTATTTTAATCTTTCATTAACATTTTTTTTTTGAAAAAATCAATGATAAGGGATCATAATATTTGGTTGTTTTTGCACCAAGATTATAAATGTTTTATATGATAAACATGTATATCTCATTAATGGTAAAACTACATCATCATTGGGCAATCTAGCTCCTATGGTTGACAATTGTTCCAATAATGATTGAAAAGATTAAATGTGTTTCACAACATTTTCACTTTTTCACATTTTTAAGGTTTGTAAATTATTTCTTAAAACCATTTAGGTGACAACATCTTGACTTTCAAACATATTATTTAATTTGTGCTAAACATCATGAATGTGATGTAATTTTTTATTGGACATTTTAACAACATTACATCTAAGGAATTATTAGTGACTTGAATTGTTGCAACATTCTTGTCATCCCAATTAATTACACTACTTGCATTAGCAGTCAGTGGAGCTACAACTATTGTGGCAATTTGAATAGTAGTTAGAGGAATTGATATAAAACATTTGTGCCATTATTGATAAGCCCAATTTCACCAATTTTTTCTACATCTAATTGATCAATGTTTGGAAAATGTCACACCAAATCTAGCTACAACATAAATAATTATTGATTTAATTTGCTTAACTACAAGAATAATATGAATCCATAACTTATCATGCTTTAAAAAAATAAAAATAAATTGATTTTACTACTCTTAACCTTTTTTCTTTCATTTTAGTTTCATATTAGAAAAGTAAAACAAAGGAAATGAATTGAATTCTATTGATAAAACAATGCACCTTATTTACAAAGAGAAGGAACATGATGTTTTATATTTTAAAGTGTATATGAAGGTCATGCCCTTTTCCAAATGACTTTTGAATGCAATTGATTGTGTACATGTTAATGAATTATTGTATACAAATATGTATTTAACAATTATTCATTTTGAAATCAACACATGTGGTTTTTTGTTTATTATCAATAAGTTTTTTTATGGTTAATATAATCCATGTATTGAATTGGACTTTAAAAACATGTTTTAGTGGTCATTGCAAAATCAAATGTATAGGTTGTAGTTCATTTATGCAATTTGCTAATATGAAGATGATTAAAATGTTGGGCTAATCATCCTTCATCCAACTTATAAACTCCTCACTATTATATAATGAACATCAATCTAATAACCAAAACATTTTTAATGTTTTGATAAACTCAATTGTTCAACTTGTGAATGTAGATATGACAACAAAAGTTTGTGAACAAATATTTTTGTGGTCTCCAAAGTTGACCAAGGATTATCATTAAAGGTGAGATCCTATCCATTGTTGATGCACATGGTTTTCCTTTTAATGTTTGGAGGCAATTTTTTATGATGCTTATACAATGATTTGAAAGAAGGAAGAAGAATCCATTTACAAATAATGAAATGACAAGTGTCACTTATAGTGTGTCTTCTATCTTTGATACATTGATATGATTTGTATCTTTATTCACCCATGTTTGTTCCCTTGTTGTTGGCACAAGGTGCAATGTTGTTTGGTGAATGTTGACCTTCAAGGCTATGAAAATGTCATACTTTAAAAAGTAAACAACCTTGTAACCCATGTTTTCCCCTTGTTGATTCCAATCAATAACAAGTTTAGTTGTTAAAAACTTTTCCCACTTTGAAAATCCAATCCATCTATTATTTCAAGAACTTTCTTGTGACCTTCAAATCTCCATGTGCATGTAGTGTATGACTTTAAGAGATAAAGATTCTATCATGGCTCACACTATGGGTTGTATTTCAATGATGACAAGTGATTAACCCACCTTTCATTTTTTGTAGCATAGTAACCAAGATATTTAAAAGTTTCAAATACTTTTTAATAGTACCATGTTTTATTAAACTATTTTGAAAAAGTGTAAGGCTTGTGAATTATTATCATATTTATTCACAATAGCCATGATAGGTGGCCAAAGATCTAGTAAAAACCAATTGGTGTATGATCTTTTCTTGTCTTATGTTGTTTTAATTTTATGCATTCATGTTGTCCTTCTTGTTTAATTTCTTGGTTTGATAATAAAATTTTAAACATATTTTTGTGGTCTACCTACTAACCACTTTCCACTTGCTTCAAAATGATTTTGACAAATACAACATATCAATTGAAGAAATCTTTCTCACGTTGTAATGCAACCTCTATCTCCTCATTTATGACTTTCTTAAAAATTAAAAAAAATGTATTATCCTACAAATTATTGTTTCCCATCTCTCATTAAACACTTCACAAAATCCTTGCTTTAAACCATTGCAATATTTCTACAACAATTGTCATGTCATTTTATGTATACCTACCTCCATCATCTTGCTTCTATCAAACAATAGAAAACAAAGCAACTAGCTTGTATAATAACTCAAGAAATTGTGGCTATGAATACTTTAAAAAAAGATGGTTAAATATTTGCAAAAAATAATGACTAAATAATAAAATGAACGAATGTTACCTTCCATCCATAATTGTTGAATTTCATTATATTGAGGATCTAATTTTTAAAATTAAAAACATTGCTGAAATAACCTTTTCAGAATTTTTTTTTTTTCCTCTCTCTCTATATATCATTATCATTGAAGTTTTAGTTTGAACATGGGGCAATATTTGCTTGGTCCTATATGAACTCAATCAAACTTCACTATATCATCATCATCCCTTGATTGCTTTTGGGTAAATTTTATATTAAAGCTTTTTTATTTTGTTAACTTTGAATCCAATCATTGGGTTTTGTATTCACATTTGCAAATAAATAGATTGGACCAAATTTCCAATTCAAGCTTCAAATAAAAGTAAAATGGTTGTGGAAAGGACATGGGCTCATAATAAAGGGTAAAGGTTCATCAAAAGTTACATATCTTCTTCTCTTTGAAAAATGAATACATGTGAAGAAGCTAAATATGTTTCAAGCATAGAAAATGTTTCAAAATAAATATATAGTGTGACATAGTGACAATTCTTTTTTTTTCCCAATTTTGTGACCTTGGTGGACTAGCAATCATCCGCAAGACGACTTAGCCAAATTTGGCTATAGAGAGAAAAGTAGATTTAAAAAAAAAACCCCACCAACATACATACAAGAACCTATGGTCTAAATGTGGTGATTTTCAAAGTTCTTTTCCTCCAAATATGGCACCTTAAGAAGGAGAAAAAAAAGGGGGAGGAGGCAAAACAGCAACATGGCCTTTATGTATATGTGTGAGAAATCCATGCCTTACTTTTGAGTAGTGAAAGAAACTTAAGTAGTTGGCTACCATGCCATTTTGTCCTTTGTAATTTGACTCTTTTAACTTTCAATTCCCCCAAAAAAGGGGCTAAACTTTTGTTCAAAATGAGGTCAAACTTGTGCAATGATTAATTGACAAGACCAAAGGAAAGCCTATGGAAGAATCTAATGAAATGGGTTTGTTGGCCTTGCCTACCAAGGCAAGGATATTATTGTGTTTAGATTCATTATAATAGAGTTATAGTAGCTTAAGGGATTTTGGCCCCTAGGTAATAATAATAGGTCTTTTTTATATGAGGATTTTTGAAAGATGGTATTTTGGCTTGTGTTGAAACTTGAGATTAATTATAGAGTTATAAGATCTTGAAAGATTTTGGTTTCTTTTAGAGGATTTTTTGAAGATTAGATTTTTTTGCATGTTGAAATATTTGAGTTTTCATATTTCTTCTTTTGCCTTAAGATACTTACTTTTTAATGTAAATGGCAAGGCCACAGTGTGACGCACCCCCTTGTTGCAATAAGATTCTTCAACCCCTAATTTGTATTGCAGAGAAAGAAGGATGCAAAACTAGAAATAAGTTAGGCTGACTAAAAGAACTCTACTAGATGATGATGGAAAAGCATCATTGCTCAACATTTCATTTTTCCAAGATTTCATTTTCCCATGTGGCTCTGGTGTAAATTTGATGTTATCAGAAGAAGAAAAAAAGTAGGTAGATGATGAACAAGTCTGACAAGAAATTTGGGTTTGTAGTTGTTTTTGTAGTCAAAGATTTTTTTTGGCAGCTTGTTGTAGGCAAAACTATACATGATCTAAAAGCCTCTAGATACTTTTAGTTTTTCCTCCTTTGACAGACTCAGATTACATTCAGAGATTTCATAGTCTGTTGGGTTGGAGTTTTCTTATCCTGGTCTGGTGTATTTGAGTCTGACCCATTTGCATCATCTGTTTGAATTTTGTTGTGGGTTGTTTGGAAGGATTGTTAGTCTGGAGACTTGTTTGGTTTCTTCATCCCCCTACCCAAATTTGTAGCTGTGATCTACACTTGCACTTCTTCTTTCTCTTCTTCTGTTTCTTGTGAGAGTTGTGATTGGATTTGTTTTTGTTTTGTTGTGGGATTTTTTGTTTCAGTTTGGTTTCTATTTAGGTCAAGTGGGTTGCTGTTTGTCTGTCTTTGTTTAGGGAAGCTCAAGTGTTGGGTGGCTCTCAAACTTTTTTGTTTTGGCGAGAGGGTTTTAATCCAAAGCTCACTTGAATTTCCTTTTTTTTTGATCTTCTTGCATGAAATTTGAATCGGGTTAAAGGGGAAAAAAGCATGCATGGGGGGGGAAATTATGGAAGTTGGGGAGCGAATTATGCACCCCCAGCTGCAGTGCATCATCAACAGACATCTCCTGACTATTCTAATCTGTATACACCTGGTGCACCTCCATATGCACCACCACCGCCACTTCCACCACCCATAGTACCCATGACACACACACCACCTCCAGTGATTCCTCCTAGCTCCCCTTATGATTTCCCACACAGTTCAATCACTCCTGCTCAAGAGCCCATTATAGCAGATCTGAATTCCGAGTTTTTGTTCAACCCTAATTCGTATTATGCTCCTATGGTGCCATCTTACAATTTTGACAATGGACTGCTGCTGCAAGGAAGTCCTGGCTATGGTGGTGTGCCTGCTGCTGCTTCTCTGGGTTTTGAGCAAGCTGGGTACCTGGGTGGTGATATGCAAGGTGGTGGGACACCAGCTTCTGCACCTGGGAGGTCAGGAAGCTCCTCAGGTGGGGGAACTGCATATGATGCACAAGCATTTGGTGCTGGGAGCCAGGGAATTGGTGAGGTATATGTATATGATGGGGGTCAAGGACAGCAACCACAAGCACTGCAAGGGTTTGACGCTTATGGATCACACGTGTCACCTTGGAATTCAGGTGGATTTGAAGCTGGAGCGAGCCTTGTGACTTATAATAATAAGGATTTAGGTGGATCAAAAATGTCAAGGGCAACACCCAAAGTGGATACATATGACTTGGGTGGAGGTGTTCAAAAGTATCGGGTCAAACTGTTGCCTGATTCAAAAGATGTCATCTGCCAGGTATTTTGTATGACCCTGTTGTTGTCATACATATTGCTGCTCAAATTCCTTTCTTGTTTTAGCATCAGCATCATCTACGTATCAGGGCTGGTGGATTTTAGGGTTTTGTAATCATTGGCAAAGCTTGTGCACTCTGATAAAAGAAGTTGACCAACCTACTAGGGTTTGTATAATTGGATGCTGTGAGCTCTATTATGAGTTCTGTTTCCAAGTCTGGAAGACAAAAGATGGTGTGTAAGATTGGGACTGCTCACAAACTCAGGAATTTGTCAACCATCTCTTGGTCTTTATCTCAGGGTTCATTTTAGGGTTGCGCATATCTGTGGAATTTTGCCATCCAAGTCTGGAAGAAAAATTACGCTGAGATTGGAGACCTGATTTTATCTTTTGCTTCATCCCACTGCTGGACTATTGGAGATCTGAAATGAAGGAGAAAAATAGATTGAATGGGTATCAAACTTTTGGTCAAAAATGATAGTGATGCTTGTCATGGAAAGAAGGGCAAGTTGTGGGAGACAGGAATTAGTCAGCAAAATTTTCTTTTTTTTACCTTGTTCTCCTGTGGTGGAGATGTGTAGATAGGCTTGGATGGAGTCAGGATGTTGGACCTGAGCACGAGTTTAACGCTGCGCATTTATCCTTTAGAAACCATTGAACGGTGGGAGGTGAGAAATCTTTCCTCACTGCTTTGCTGCATTTCCTACTCAACCTCTGGTCTGCTAGTACCTTTCTTCTTTTATCTAGATGAGGAATCCCTTTCCCTGATGGACTGAGGTACTACTCAGTGTGAGGTGTTTTGCCTTGATCCAAGAATGGAATATTCGGTTGTGCAGCAGATTCTTCTAATTAGGCCTGTTGCATTCTGTGTTGGAGATGCAGGTAACTGAGCCTTCAGTGTTCACATTTTGGGCCAAGAGTGCAGTAGATGTTGAGCAGCGCACCATCCGCCTTAAGTCAAGCAGCCACACTACTAGTGCAATTCTTGACACAATCACTGCAGCTTGTGTCCAGGTCTGTTAATCTGTTCTTTTTGAAAATGCACATCTTTTCTTTACACTTCTAAAGGCTTCTCTTGTAATTTCTTGGATCTAACTGTGAGCCAGAGTCCTCAAGGTTTATCCTGTGACATTTTTGACAAACGCTCTCAACCAGAGTATGCAGGTATTGATATGATTAGAATGCCTCATGTTCATTCCAATATCTCAATGACTGCGAAGTTGGGGGTTATCAATAGTCAATTTCACAGATTCTTGAGACTTTGTAGTTGTAAGAAGTTTTTTGTCTTCCAGATGGTCAATCTTATTGTCTTTCTGAAGGCAAAAGGCTACCCTTTTAAAGTTCTTCTAAAGAGAACTAGAGGGTTGGTTCTTAAC
>Ga0209208_10007521_pt1 | contig 14735 bp, 10 predicted proteins | sample S1TSphfallax_3_FD_187694 | JGI IMG/M metagenome (GOLD analysis project Ga0209208, IMG submission 187694) | Host-associated microbial communities from peat moss isolated from Minnesota, USA - S1T2_Fd - Sphagnum fallax MG (SPAdes) (version 2) | ecosystem: Host-associated > Plants > Peat moss >...
TTTTTTAATGTAGCCAGACTAGTGATCATCCACAAGAGGAATTAGTCAAATTTGGCTACATGGAATCAATCGATCCATACTTTAATTAATTAATTAATTAATTAAATAAATTAACAACAAGTGATCAAGGAAGGGAAGTACATAAGAATTTTCTTACTTCCAGCTCCTATTTAACCCAAAAATTTAAAAAAAAAGAAAAAAGAAAAAAAAAGGCATTAATGCCATTCATCCAATGTGATCTTCGGTTGTGTTTTTTAAGTCTACGATTGGATTATTCATCCATAAAACTAACAAGGACGGTTATGACCGATTCCATGTATGGAAATTGTCAAAGTTTCCATGAAGTTTTTGAGAAGCTTATAATTTCTACAAAAGACCGAGGAGCATTGGAATCATAAACCCTAAACCCTAAAACTCAATATTGTTGTTAATGGAAAACCTAAGTTGTCGAGTTCAAAATGCACCTTGGGCCAATCAAAGTACGTAGGTGGGATAATTTAAGCAAGGAGGAAGTTCTAGAAAGTGTCACCTATTAAGGAGGCAATACTCTAATCCGACGTCAACCCTAATCCAACATTAACCCTAATCCGACATTAACCCTAATTTGCCATCAACCCTAATTTGACATTATATTGGTTGGCTAGGCTATTTTATTTTATTTATTTCATTTTTAGAAAATTAATTTAGTATTTTTTGGACCACATAGTGTACGTACCAATATCCAAATTTGTTTGAACATTTAAACCCGTTGGTTATGCATAAGAGTCGGTTCTCAAGTACCCGCCTTGAGAATCATCGGTTATATTGCTTAGGTAGGGTAGCTAACACGGTTTTTTTTAATAAAAAAATTAATTCCTTTTTAAAAATAAAATAAAATTATAAACATGTTTAGGGCTTTAGGATTGATAATCTACTTGGATGAAATTCCAATAATCCGGGTAGGTTATTAAAATTTTAAAAGTTCAATAATTACCCCCATAAAGGTCACACCGCACCCGGTTATATACCATGGTTGAGTACTAGTTATGAAACAAGGCATTAATTCGAACGGAAGTAGTTCTAGAACCTTCTAGATCATCATCTTCTAGAACCTTCTAGATCATCATCGTCTCATCCGCATGCATCATCCACCCCTCCATCCCATGCCGCTCCCGCCCGCCCACCCCCCCACATGGAGTTGTCGATTAGAGAATATGAGTGGCAAACCGTTTTGTCGGTCAATCAATGAAAGAGATCAAAATACGGGAAGGCCAAGGACACAAAAATTTTAATTTTGCAAACATTGAATTGGCCAATGCCCCCCCCCCCCCTTTCCCTTCCGATCTTATACAATTTGTTCTTGCATGGGATTCTTGGGAAAAGTGGGGGGTGTGACGGAGGAAGTCGAGCTAAACAAGTCTTTTATTGACTAAGGCAAAGGAGATATGATGGGGGAGACGGAGGAGGGAGGAGGAGGAGGGTCCTTAAACGGGCTTTTAAACTCCGGTTTAGGGCGCATAATTGGAGATTAAAGTCTTATTTAGCCTTCGGTATGGAGGAGTGTGATTTATTTGCATTCGGATTCTTTTTTCCACCCATACCAAAAATCAATTATAGAAATCAAAGTCACCTATCCAAAAATAAAATAAAATAAAATAATAAATAAAGGGAAATCTGAACCAGTCTTGGATGCTTTCCTTTTTTTTAAAAAAACTTTAAAAAAAAAATCTTTGGTTGGTTCCGGATTTTCAAAGAACCGGCGGTTCTCATGAAATAATAGTGGGCCAAAAACCAACAATTTTGTCCAAGGTTATTTGACTGGGTCTCCATGGGTTTTTCGGCACCAAATTCGTGCAACTTGCCGTGGATGGTAAAAGACGCAACACAGTTGTGCACCTCCAAAAAAGAGTGTAATAAATTGGACCTGACTGCGACTCTATATTTCTGATTGGTCGATCATAATGATTGGTCTAGGTAATTTGCTACTAGTAGTAGTCCCCAGGTATATGCAGTTCCAGTTACAGTTTTATTGGCGTGGGTTGCCAAAAAAGAAAACCTATTTGTCACTTGCTATGTGTTGTCAAAATTACTCACCACCTTCTTCGGGTTTAAAAGAAGTGATTGGGAAACTAGCATGGTGGTTGAATAGAGGAAAGTATGCAAGCTACCCGGTGTAATGTGGTACCCAAATTCACAAATCCAACCCCAAGAATTTACCAACCTTGAAGCCATCTTCTTCTAAGACTTCTACTACTACTACTTGTTAATTTTTATCTTCATGTATTTTTAGTTTTTCTTCATAAAAAAATAGTAATTTCATCTTTGCATGTTTTGGGAAGATGGAAAAGTAAATAAAATTCCATAGATTAAGTTAATACACCCCCCCCACACACACCACATGATACATGCTCTATCTATCACCAATCAACACTCTCTAAGGGGTACTTATTATTGAGCTTTGTTAACAATAAGTATTTTTGTGAAAAGGCTGCACAAAATCTTTTGAGCTTTGTGACAAAGTTTGTAAGTAGCTCACAAGTTCCAACACTTCAAACCAAAAAAAAAACCTAATTGTTGGTCTCCTACAAGTCTTATCCTTTGTTGCTCTCTCTTCTACTAAGTCTCTATGTCGTCTACTACTACTACTACTTCATGTCTACATGCCTCTCTTGCCTCCTACAAGAGGCTTTTTGCTTAACAAAAAAAGAGCTTTGTTGTATACTAGTTAGGAATCCGGGCAGATTTTGCTTAATTGCACATCAAGAGCATGTTATGTATGTAAGTAACATAAGGTCCCCTAGTAAGCTCTAAAGGGTTTAATTAGGGTCCTGTTAAACCCTAAACCCAACTCCCAACTAGGGTTATCCTCTTAAGGTTTTTTAAGTAGAAAAAGGACCTATGAACCCATGTTGGGTACTTACCCACTTTGGTGGGTAAGAATTGTGACTTCCGATTTTGCGAGAACTGGACTGGAACCAGATCCAGAACCGAGATGTAAATGTTTTTGAAACAAAGAAAAAGAAACAAAATTTTGATACCTGTTGGATATCAATTTGCCTTATGAAGTAATACTAATTGGTTATGATTTTATTTTTATTTTTGTTTGGGGCCCATGCCCACCATGCCCTACTCAACCCTAGAACCACCTTTGATGGTATACCATCAAGGTAAGTTTTTAGAAAAAATAGAGCCAATTTTGGTTTTTTTTTTAAAAATTCATTTCAAACATATTTCATAAAATTGTTGCCTGAAATTTTTTAGGGTTTAGGAGTCCTTAAGTTTTTCTTGTTTTTTGTGTTTCACTATATAACACCAAAAGCAAGGGTCTCTTACAACAATCACCTCACTAATCACTCGTAGCATGAACTCATGGGATCAAGTAATAAGGAATCACATTTCTCCTTGGACAAAAAACAAAGGTAGTAGCCATTCCCTAAATATGTAATATTATATGTGTGACATAATTTCAATTCCCCCAAATTGAAACACACCCATTAAATTCCTCACTTTACTTTTGTTTGGCTCCTTCGTACTCTTCATAATTTTCCCAATTTATATATGTTCGTTGCTTATGTAATTGTATATAGTATAAATTATTACAAACACTTTGTAGCAAGGTTACAAAGTGTGTAGGAGAGTTATTTTTGCAACCAAACATGGTATCTATGCTATCTATACAACAAAACTTAGAACAAAATGTTGAGAAGCAAAGACCACAAAGCACTTGAAGTTGTTTTCTTTTCGGTTTTTGTTGCCAACCATATCCTCCAATTGTACCAAGCAACTCTTGCAAAAAAACAAGTTACCCAAGATGTAGAAACAATGAAAATGAAAGAATAAAAATTGGAGCCAATTGCCTTGGACAAAAATTACAAGATATTTTGAACTTTCCTTTTGATTTGCATTGTATCAACACATTGACATCACATACAATTCTTATTCATAATTGCAACCTCTTTGCAAATTGCAGTTAGGGCTTGGAAGAATTAGCAAAGAACAAAACTTGGGTGAATTAGCAAAAGCTTGGAAGGATTAGCAACCCACGTAAGTTAGGTGCACCACATGGCCCTCACAAAACACAAACAAAAGACACACAAAAAAAGGAAGGGGCATTAACAAACTAGATGCAAAAAAGCTTGAACAAAACTTACCTTTTTTTTTTGAAGTTGTTTTTTCTTTATGTTTTCATCACATCAACACATTGCAAACTCAATAGACATCTCTTCACAAGTTGGGTGTTCTTCAAGCTAACCTTTGAAAGGTGAACACATAGCTTGCATCATTGCAAGCATATTAGCAAGCCTCGTTAAAAGCATGGTCAAAGCAAGCACATGCCATGGAGTCCCAATTGCCAAAGGTGCACATGACCTCATAGAAGAGAAAGCCCATGTGAGGTTGGATAAGTTGGCTCTTTTGTTGTTAATGTAAGCAATCACCTTATCACATAAATTAAAAGATAATTAAAACTCTTTCACTTGTGCTACTATTGTGATTCCTAATATATCCATAATTTCAAACAACCTTGATTGTCACATGACAAGACACCCAATATGAGTGATGAAATTGATAATGAGTGTGAATGTGTGAAAACCAAACTTGGACATCCATGGAATGATGCAATTCGTAATGCAACCATCTAGAATTGGTAAGACATAGTTTTCCATGGATTTTGCCACCTTTTCTTAAAGGCAATGTACAACAATGTGTTTTCAATTTGGAAACACCATACAAGGACACTAATGCAAGACCAAGCACCACAACCAATGATTTTCTATAGCTAAGCTTTGGCAACATACAACACCAAATCTTCCATGAAATTTTTATACCCAAAAGCTTCCTTCTTGTACATGTTATTGCTTTCAAAATGGTCGATGATGGTTTCATATCCAAGACCAATATGCAACTTGGACTTTTCCCAACCCCCTTCTTTTGTAGCTTGTTTTAGAGTAACTTGTCCACCATGCCCAAGCATTTCCAAGCTCAAAGGTTGATTTTTTTTTAAAATCATAATTCCACGATTTTTATTTTAAGTCACAACACCTTTCATTTTGTGTGTGGTGTTATTGGAACTATGGGCTTGGGTGATAGAATACAACACACCATATCATTTGAGTGTTTGAAGAGTTACAATATTATCATCACTGACCACAATAAAGGGCCAAATTAACAACAACATGATGTGATGGAGTTAGGACTTTTAGTATCACTTCAATTGAAGAAACAATAACTCCCATGTTGATGTATCTCAAATAATTTTGAGATACATTTGCAATTCTCTTAATTTCAGCTAGTGTGCCAAGTATTACAACACTCAATGAGACTCTAAAACTTCAATCAACATTGCCATGTTATCAAAAAAAGTTAGAAGACTCATCATAAATAAGAATCTCAAAATGTTCGTCTAGAATTATAACCTCCAACATGTAATTTGCAACCCAAAACCCATAACTTAACAAAACAACAAAGGGGAGAAAACAAATCAACAAAGGGGAGAAAACAAATAAGCTAATACAATGGCACACCCTTCGAAATGTGTTGAAATTGACAATAATAGCTAGAGGACACAATAGAAAGTTGAAAATTTTGTGTCATCTAGATGAACATCCTAAAGCACACTTGAAACACAAGCTCACATTTGTTAGTCAATTCCAAATCTCACAACTCAAAACCCTAAACTTCAAACTCAAGGTGCAAATCAAACAAATATTGAGAGGATTGCAAATCACACATGGAGTCAAAAGTAGCAAAAGAGATTGCACCTTGTCTAGAACAAAGCACACTAAAAACAAAACAAAGAAAACTTGAGCACTGAGCACCTTTACCTATACAACAAACTCCTATTACTATTGACAACTTCAAAATCAAGGTGGAGCTTAAACATTCATCAAATAAATAAGGCAACTCAAATTGAAGTTGGTCTCAAAGACAAAAGTGCATGAAGCAAATCTACCTCTTCAAAGCAAAAGCATAACCAAAAGGGGGAGGTGTAAAGTGTGAAGCAAAAGGAAAATTTTATAGATGAAAAAACAATTAGGGTTTAAGGTTTAATAACCTATTGGGAACCCCTCCCCCCCAAAGGTTAGGAGACAAGTAGGGTATTCAATTCCCTGAAATTGATACCTTACCAATAAAGGGTATTTGCAAGTCTAAATCTACCAAGCATGTAGGATATTATGCGGGTTCTTGAGTAAGTTGATATCATCCAAATTGGCTATTGATAACCATTTCTTGAAATTGATACCCTACCAATAAAGGGTATTTTTGAGTCTAAATCCACCAAACCAACCCAACCCAACCCAACCCAATAGCTGATCAGTTTGCATTAATTAAAGGAAAATGATGAGATGAGATGAGCAGAAGCAAACAACCCAAAGCAACAAAGCAACACAAATTTCATTTGTCTACTTCATCACTCAATATCTCAGGCTTATGTATGTGTATGTGTGTGTGTGAGTGTGTGTTTGTAGTATGTACCCAAGTGTTTCAATCATCTCTTTGGAAGGAAATACAAGTGTTGTAGTGTTGTTGATTTTGCAGCAGTGTTAGTTGAATTCCAGTGTTGTTGTAGTAGTAGTAGTAGTAGTAGTGTTGTTGTTCTTGTTGTTGGTTTTGCAGAATTCTAGTGTTGTTGTTGTAGAATTTGCAGTGTTGTAGTGTTGTTGTTGTTGCAGTCTTGCTGATTTCCATTGTTGGTGTTGTATTTGCAGTGTTGAAGTTGCAATTGTTGTTATTGTTGTTGTTTTTGCAGTGGTTTTTCTAGTGGTTTTCACTAGTGTTGTGTTGTGAAAGCTTTGCTGTGCAATAGTGGGGGATTTTGTTTTGTTTGTTTTTTTTTTTTTCCTGAATTCAAGGAGGCTCTGCAAATGTATTGCTTGCATGCATGCAGGAATGGGGTGTGTTTTTCTTGTTCTAGACTTGCAGGTTTAGGTGAATGATTGATTGCAGTAGTGAGCTCTGGAGCTTTGAGCTCTCTGCCTGGTTCTTCTGAGCTTGGGTTTCCAAACAAATGTTTGTTCGCTGGGTACAGAGACACGTCCACAGAGAGAGATACCAGACACACACAGACAGACAGAAAGACAGACAGAGAGAAACACACATACCCACCTTTTCTTTCTTTGTTTCTTCATCTTAGAACTTCTGCACTAGCTCAGACTTTTGTGTTTCAAGCTGCTAGACAGAAAGCTATAAGTCTAGCTTAGCTGTGCTTTTAGCTGCAATGCCGGACTTCTTGGGAGAGAAACCCAAAGGAACCCCAGGAAAGCACATCACAATTCTCAGTATTGATGGCGGCGGCGTGCGAGGCCTCATCCCTGCCACCATTCTTGCTGAGCTTGAAGGCAGACTACAGGTACACAAAAACACACACGCACACAAATCCCACACAGATTTGAAATCCACTGGCTATGTCTCTAGATGTCTGATCTGAGACTTGAGCTCAGGATTCTCATGTCATCCCAGGTGCAACAGAACTACTCCATGTGTGCGCGCGTGTGTGTGAGAGAGAGAGAGAGATCTTGAGCTCATGAAGTTGTTGGTAGAATAGATTCCAGAGCATTTCTTTCTTCTGCTTTTGGGTTTTTTCTAAACTTGTCCAGAAGCAAGTTGAGAGAGCTGGGATCTGATAGTGGGTGTGTGTGTGTGTGTGTGTGTGTGTATGTTGGGGTTGTGGGTTTGGCATGTGGTGGGGAGTACAGAGACTGGATGGAGCTGAGAGAAGGCTGGTGGACTACTTTGATTTGGTTGCAGGAACAAGTGCCGGAGGTCTCATCACAGCCATGATCACCTCTCCTTCCACACAAGATGCAACACGGCCTCTTTTCACTGCCAAGGAAGTCTTCAACTTCTATCAGAAATATGCCAACAAGATCTTCCCACAAACCAAGTACACCAGATCTCTCCCACTCTCTCTGTCATATCAGCCACAAGAATCAAACCCATCAATAGCCATAGCAACATCTTCTTGACTCATTTCCTCACTGATGTAGTGCAGAGTTCTGCATTGTGCAAATCAGGTTTTGTGGTTGCAGAAGAATTCTGAATTGTGCAAAATTGGTTGAATTCTGAATTGTGCGGATTACTGGGCTTTTTATCAAGCAGAAGAATTAGACTGAGTTGTGTGAATCAGTTTTGAAGTGCAGAAGAATTTTGAAAATTTGTGCAAATTTTTGGGTTTTATATCAAAGAAGTCTAAGAATTCTGAGTTCTAGTGCAATTTCTGAAATTCTTTCTGTTGTGATTTTTGGTTTTTGCAGGGGTCCATTTGGCCAGTTGAGGAAGAACATTGCAGCACTGAATGGACCCAAGTACAAAGCCAGAGGGCTGGATATGCTGCTAAATGAGCACTTTGGGAGTGATCCATATCTTGCTGGTGCTCTCACCTCTGTGATCATCCCATCTTTTGACATCAAGATCCAACAACCTGTCTTCTTCTCCTCATGGAAGGTACATCCTCTCTGTCTCTCTGTCCTTTTTACTTCCACTCTTCAGACACTTTCTTAATGATCAAACCATTGAGAGAAAACCCTAGGTCTAAGATCACCATTTCTGTATGCTTCTTGCTGTATATGGTCAAGAGGATGATGTTCTTGTCTGTTAGGTGTGATCTGATACTGAATGGACTCATGCTGAATGGGTGGGTCCCATATGGCAGAATCTAAGTTTCAAAGTCGCAGATTCTAGATGCTAATTCAGATCTGTTGAGGGAGCTTTCAGGTCTTGTTGGGTGTAATTGTCATCTCCTTCTTAAATGTAATCTTCTTCTTCTTCTTCTGATGACGATGATGATGATGATGACAATGATGACACATCCTGATACGTCTGGGGATTTGATCTGGAATTGTGGAGGCAGGCTAAGCAAGAAGTACTTGATAATGTACCAGTGAAGCTTGTGTGTGGAGCTACATCAGCAGCTCCCACATACTTGCCTCCTGTGCAGTTCACCTTACAAGATACAAAGGCAGATCCTCCAGTTACAAGAGAGTTCAACATGATTGATGGAGGAGTGGCTGTCAACAATCCAGTAAAATTTTCTTCTTCTTTTGTTTTCCACACCACCCTGTTTTCTTTCAGATTCCTTCTTTCATGGTTTTTTCACATTTTCTGTGTCATTTCTTCAAATGATTCCTTTTCTTCACTTGCTCACACAATTGCATGGATTTGAAGAAAATTGAGATATTATGCACCTTGGTTGTCAGCTTTTTTCTAGCTCAATAGATCATTTTCTCTTCAACTTTATGATTTGTTGAATTGCATGCTTTGCCAGGCTTATGTGGGAATCACACAAGCAATCAAGGAAGTGCAATCAGGGGGCACTTGTGCAGAAAGGGTGAATTACACGGTTTGTTTATTCTTTCTATCCTTCTCTCAAAGACCTCATCATCATCATCTCTGCTACAAAACTTTGACTTTTTCAGGAGTTTAGGGTTAAGTGTTCTTTTTATGATTCTTTCCCATTCAAATGTCATCCATGACAACATGCTTCTTCTTGTTGTCATGTGCGGTTTTTTTTGTGTTTGTTGCCTTTTTCAGGACTTCAATGATCTTTTGGTATTGTCACTGGGAACGGGTCAGCATCCGATGGGTTATGATGCAAGGGAAGCAGCCAGATGGGGTGTGATAGACTGGCTAGTAAACAAAAGTGATGCACCCTTGGTTGATATGGTGTTTAATGCAAGCGCAGATATGGTGGATTACAACCTCTCAATCATGTTCCAGTCTCAACAATGCGGTGCCAATTACCTCCGAATCCAGGTACCAAAAACCTTAGACTACTACTGATTTCACGATTGGATGTATTTGCCCACTAGTGAATCTTTGTGGGTTTTTCTGTTTTTTTATGGTCTTGCAGTGCAGACAGTGTGTGCACTAAGCTGTGTTGATCTGTTGTTATTCTTTTCTTTGGGTTTTTTGCCACAGACTGATAGCATCTCAGGAAATCTCCCATCAGTAGATGATTCGGGAAACTTGTGGAAGTTGATAGCTACAGCCAATCTTCTCCTCGATCAGCCAGTCTCAGATCGTGACTTTAAGACTGGGAAGCTTGTTCCAATTCCAGATGGTGGAACTAACCGCGAAGCACTTTACAGGTATAGCAGCAGCACTGTCAACATTCTCTGCATTATGAATCACATTGCAGTGAGTTTTTTCTGTGAGGCTTCAAACAAGTCCTATCAAAAACCTTGGTTCAAACTCAGTAGTGGAAAAGGTTCTTTCTGAGCAAATATCTCTCGGAGACAGAAACATGATGTCTCTTCATCTCTGTTGTATGTCAATTTCAACCTTTTTCTCAAATGTTGGTGAACAGATTTGCTGAGTGGTTGTCAGAGGAGCGCAAAGCACGTATCGCTGCAGCTACTCCTCCACCTCCTCCTCCTGCTGAGGAACCTGCAGCAGCTCCTGCAGCTGAAGCTCCTGCTGCTGATGCTCCTGCAGCTGATGCTCCTCCAGCTGAAGCTCCTCCAGCTGAGGCTCCTGCAGCTGAAGTTCCTCCAGCTGAGGCTCCTCCAGCTGAAGCACCGGCAGCTGAGGCTCCTGCAGCTGAAGCTCCTCCAGCTGAAGCTCCTCCAGCTGAGGCTCCTCCAGCTGAAGCTCCTCCAGCTGAAGCTCCTGCAGCTGAGGCTCCTGCAGCTGAAGCTCCCCCAGCTGAAGCTCCCCCAGCTGAAGCTCCTCCAGCTGAAGCTCCCCCAGCTGAAGCTCCTCCAGCTGAGGCTCCAGCCCCAGCAGCTGCAGCTGAAGAGCCCAAGCCTGAAGAGAAACCTGCAGAGGCACCAGCAGCTCCAGCAGCTGAAGAGGCACCACCACCACCCAAGACTGAAGCTGAACCCGAAAAGAAAGAGCCTGAGAAAGTCAAGAGTCCACCAACCCAATCTCCATATGTTGCAAATCCTTACTTCCCAAGTTCATTTTCCTTTCAAGAGAATCCATTTGAGAGCAGATATTACCCGATCGACTCCACATACTACAATGATGATGACAGTTTCTATGGTCCACCCAGGTATGACAATTCCTACAGATCTTCCTACAACCCACAAGCTCCAATTGGAACCACTTACTATACATCCCCATCTCCTTATGGCCAACCCTCGTATTACCGAAATCCCACTTATTATGCACCTGCATCATATATGAATAATTCCTCAGCTACTTCTTCATACATGGAACCCATGTACTACCAGAACCATGACTCCTCAAGACCATCACAGCGCCAAATTGGCAAGTCATCATCCATATTCTCTGAACTCTTCAGCCTGTTCTTTTAGCTCTTCTAGAGGGTTAGAACCTTTTGGGTCATGGACATGTTTCTTTGCATGCACACAACATGTATCCATCAAACCAATCCCCCAACAAAAGTCCAAAACTTCCAACATACCTAAGCTCAATATATCCGTATCCTCTTCAACATCCCGCATCTAGATCCCACTTGCTTTGAATCGAAGACGAGAGGTACATGGTAAGATGGTAATCTTGTATACTAAGTTTTAAGACTATTGTGAATTTGTTAGATTTAGTGGTAGCACTAACTCTAGGGGGATGGGGCACTAAAACTCTTTTGGCAAAAAATGACTAGTTACACTAAGCTAAGCAAAAGTCAAAATTACAAGATGACTGTTTTTGGTGAATCACACAGGCAAGAAGGTTTTTAGAGCTCTTTTACATATAGCTAGTTTTTGCAGAAAGTGTGAGTTTTGATTGAGATGATGGAGAAGGAGAACCGTATTTTTTTTTTCCTTTGTAAATCAGTAAAGTTTAGGAGACTCCCCAATATGGAGAACTTTGTACAACAAACATGTCTCTACCCCACTCAACAGAGTAATTCTCCAGAATTTCAGGACTCCCAAGTCCCAAATCATGGAAAGCAAGCAATCTAAGTCCTGTTGCTTCTTCTTATACATGCAGTAATAGCTTAATATCACAATTTTTCGATCCATGACCACAATGACATCAATGTCATTTGCATCACTTGCAACAATATTGAAATTAAGAGCACACTTGCAATCAGTGTTTTTTTCGGTCAATTTTGTGATGTAGTGCCAAAGTGGTGATATGATCCATAGGAAGATTTAGCCAAATTTTGCTGCAAGCTAAAATACGAAAGTAAACAATTATTAAACATCCTTCCATCTGTTTGGCTAACCTTCTTGAACCATGAATACAAGTCTGGTGATTTTTCTTAAATTTGGGTCAAATTCTGGCTACCAAAAATCACAGAAAGCCAATTGATTTTAGCATTTTTTGGCTATATTAGCCAGTTGAAAAAGAAAAAAGCCTGCTTGGTATGTGCACCTCTACTAATGTGTATCACATCCAGAATAGTGTGCAAGTTGTTTTCCAATTTATAAAAAATTCTTAAGCCAATTTGGAGTACCTTGTATTGTATGCATATTTATAACTCCAATTTCAATTTCACACTATTTTTATGGCTGCATTTCAACCAAATTACGGTGTGTACATGTCATTGTTCTGCTGGCGGTGGAGAATTCTCTAACAATGTCACAATGTGATCTCCCATCAAAAGGGCACATGGGCAGGGACCAGGGAGTCTTTGGCAGCTCATGGACCTGCAAATACAGTGATTCTTACAAACAAGGTTTCAAGACCCACAATTTCTACCCACAATGGTCTAGTCTATCTGAAAAATAGAATGAAAACAACACTAGCATACTTTGAAGTACAATATACAAAATACAACACTAGGAAAAAAAACACTCTAGAGAGGTTATGCATTTGTTATCAATACAGGGAGTATGGGGTGGGTATCTAAAAACCCATGGATATAACTTGCACAGATTATTCACCTAGTTGTTCACCAATGCAGATATTCACTCAAATCAACCTTGTTAGAAAAATCCCACTCCATACCCGCACCAAGAGGATTCATTGCGTGGATTATAGTATGGCAATGTTGAAAAAGAGATACCCATTTTCAAGAGGTACCTATCCACATCAATGAAGAGGACAGATACCTTGATTTCATAACAAGTAGAAAGATTGTTACTTCATGGCACATTTCATTCAGATGCAATTTCATGACAGTCTTAAAATGCTCCCTGAAAGAACATGTTCACTTTCCCATACCCACCAGTGATCAAACTACCTTCCTGTACAGAATAGAGAACCATGTGAAAAGCTCAGCATTTAGACCTTACTGGTTCTATTTCTGGTGGCAGGCTGCACACATTCATGTCTTTGTCTCTCTCACTTATGCAGTCACTGACACTGTCTTGGCTGCCTTGCCATGTTAAACAGTGCAGACCGTGATCAGCTAGTTCCACAAGCTCCTGTAAAACCATGCAAAATCTTAAATAGATTTCTGCGAAGGCACAAAGTATATTCAGTCATGCACACGAAATCCCTATAAAAAGTTTGGTCAACAGATGAGAATGGTCATTGCCCTAGTTATTGCACTGAATTCAGTACCCTCTGAGGTTACAACAATAAAATGTGTAACCAATTCCAGTGAATTTGATTGTCATCCTGGAACACGACAAAGCATAGCTTTTAAACATTTTTAAATGTCTGCAATTGTTGTGCAATTGTTCATAGTATCATGGGCGATTAGTACAAAGCAACACCAATGCACTAACAAGAGAAGTAGAAGAATCACTTCCGTATACCCATCAGATATACAAAGGATCCAGGGTTGAGGCTAAAACCCATACTTAGCAAAACAAAGTAGTTCATTGGTGCGCACTACTGATCAAAGTCATATTGAGTGTGGGGAAATAGCAACAAAGCTAGTAGAGGTTGTATATGGTCCTTATGGTAAAACACCTATCTCATCTTGTTGCTCATTTGGACTCTCGATCATGCATTTAAGAAACAGAGCCTTGGGTGCTAGGTGAGAGATTATTTGGAGCTACCTGTTGGCAAATAACAAAGAGAAACAAGTGAAATTTGGGTCAAATCAGTTAGTAGGGTACGAAGATGGATTCAATGAGCTCCTGCAGTGGAGCAAGCTCTTTCTTGTCAATCAGTGAGAACTCCTGCATAAACCATCACCAATCATTAGCACCCATTTCACAATCCAATTAAAATTTCCATCCCCCATTTTTGGCTTATAGACTACACCAGTACAACCATTTGTCTACAAGAACCTACCAGCAACTGGGTACATGCATCCCTTCAAGCAAACACAACTATATGCAAAAGCTGTTTGCACTAAGAGGGTGAAGAAAAAGGAAGATGGGCAGGTAGGTACATGGGTGAAGAGAATGAAGTGTTTGAAGCAAGTGTTGAGGTGGGCCTCCTCTTTCAGACTCACGATCTTTTGAAAGTGGGAGTGGTAGATGTGTGCATACACTCTGAACAACCGCTTGAATATTGTCCTCACCACATCCCGGAAATTAAGTGGGAATGGAGCACCTGTAATGAAACACAAATAATCAACATAACACTTCAGGGATGACAACAAAAAAATTCATGGAAAGACCTAGAACCCTCTACATTCAGAACCAGGGCGGTTACCAACAAATGACTCAATGTACAAAGTCCCACCAATCCAACTGGTTGACATCCCAGCATCGATGTAAGACCACATCAACATGGCAAGTTCCATAGCTCTATTCATATATGACCTGGTCATCCAAAGAAAGACAAGTTACTGGCTACAAGCTTTGCAGAAGGTTTATTCCACTCCAAGTTCAGTTATCCCACCCCAACCCTCAAAACAAAAAATGGATTAAACTTGCTAGGATTGAAAAGAAGGTGGTCTAGTTCACTGAAGCAACTGCAGAATCTACATGCTCATAACTATGCAG
>Ga0209208_10007522_pt1 | contig 14734 bp, 13 predicted proteins | sample S1TSphfallax_3_FD_187694 | JGI IMG/M metagenome (GOLD analysis project Ga0209208, IMG submission 187694) | Host-associated microbial communities from peat moss isolated from Minnesota, USA - S1T2_Fd - Sphagnum fallax MG (SPAdes) (version 2) | ecosystem: Host-associated > Plants > Peat moss >...
TTTTTTTTTTTTTTTTTGGGCAAAATTTCGCATTGTGGCAACAAATGTTTTGGGAAGTTTTTAAAAAAACATTTAGTGTAAATAAATTCGAAAACATTTGCTAACATTTTCAAAACCAAAAATATTGGAGGAAAAACCCTAGATTTTTAAATTTTTTTTTGGAAATAGTTTTTATTTCAGTGTAAATTGGAAAAAAAATTGCTAAAATTTCCGAAGCCAACAAAATTGGAGGAACCCCACCCTGACCACGGGTAGGAGGACGATGTGCAAAATCGTTTCCGGGCAAAGCGAAAGAAATGTTTTTCCATCTGACCGTCACCAAACACTACCTACCATTCTCGGTGTGCCTGTATTGTGTCGGAGACGAGGTGCAGGAGTCGCTCGCTCGCTGGCTGCCGCTGCTGTCGCGGGGAAGAAATGGCGGAATAAGGAGCGGCGCGCGAGGGGGAAGGACGATAACGAGACGCTTCGGAGGGAGCCAAGGCTTGGAAGCTCTGAAGGTGGAAGAAAAAAGAGAGAAGGAACTCTCGCTTCTGCGAAGTGGAAGCGGGAGAAAAGATGCAAGGACAAGGGAGGTCGAGAGCAGGGATGAGGGGACGCGGAGGAATGATAGGAGGAGGAGGAGGGTACCAGTATCATCGGCAACAACAACAACAACCCGGGGTGATGTATCCTTTAGGCTGGGAATTCCAGCATCTGGCGTACGCACAACAAGCGCAGCAGCATGTGCAAGCGTTGGTGCAGCCTATGTATGGAAGAGCAGCAGCAGCAGCAGGTCCGTCGCAGCGAGGTTTTTTGCCATTAGGAGTTCAAGGTGCGGGGATCTTGAAACCGCCAGCAGGTCTTCCGCAAGGGCCTCTCTTGTATGGCCGAGGGCATGCTCGTGGACAGCAGAGGGGCCGAGGTTGGGGTGGTTTGTTCATTTGCCTCTGTTTGTTTTCTGGATTAGGGTTTTTGTTATAGAGAGGATGAGTAGTTCTTCGCGCAATCCGTTCTTAAAAACAAGCGTTTCGTTTTGGTCCCTTGGCTTCGGCAAGGGTGTCAGGAGTCATGCTACCTACAGAGTTTTTCTTTCCTGTCATTTCTACCTCCAACATATGAACTCCAAAGGCATTTTGCATTTGTGAATGTCTGCTGAGTGGCAACTACTACCGACCAAAACAAGATTCGTCATCTACTTGCAAACATTGGTGGGTGTCAATTCAAAGAAATGCAGGGTACTCCAGACTTGGGTCAGTAAGGCTTTATCTGCTGCTCAGATCATGTCTTTGCTCTGGCTATGAGGGGTTAATTAAGACATCACTTTAACCTGTCCAGGAGTTGAGATTGTCTGTTGCATGGTCTAATATGGTAGGTGGGCGAGGTCGTGACAAGGATCGCAAGCCTCTGACAAAGGAAGCACTTGATGCTGACCTGGATGCAGTAAGTTCTTTCTTCATTTCTTGGAGTGTTGCCTTCTACCCTCACTTCACCATCAACTGGATTTTGGGAGCTTGCTATAACTGTCAGAGAGTGCGGCAACAACATCCTGTCATAATTAAATAGCTCGATTTTGCTGCAAGTTCCAATCTCCTTGTTACAATGCATCACAATCCAATCAGTGAACAATGTGACAACCAGAGGACTCCATGACAGGTAGGAGAAATATCTGTCTAGAATTTGCAAAGAATCATAGAGTGTCAGGGTTCTCAACTTCAGAATTTATTATGATCTTGAGGGCACATGTGCTTCTTTGCCCCTTTAGATTCTGGAATGTGTTGGCTACTAATCCAACATAGTGATGCAAACATTTGCATATGTGATGAAGGCATGAATTAAAGGCCTTCATAAGGTTGATAGTTTTAGGGGCCCTGTTAGGATTGCATGCCTAGTGACATCCTCCATTGATGTTTGACAGTGGCGCATGAAAGACAAGAAGTTTGGAGGTGACTCACTGGATGCCGACCTGGACAAGTACTGGAAGAAGAAGGAGGAGGAACCTGACAAACAAGGTTTGTTTGACTGTCTGGCTTCATGCAGTTTGATCAAGTCAGGGTTGTACAGTTTTTGCTGCTCCAAGTCTTCTTTGTGTATAACATCTGCTGTCTGCAACAGATGGAGAAGAGATATTGGAGACGGTACCACCAGTGGAAGCAAATGATACATCTAAATTGGATGCTTCAGATTCTGTACAGTTGGTTACTAAGAAGCCATCTGGGGCAAGGACAATTGACCGCAACAGCAGTGTTGATAAGGAGCGTCCCTCAGCCACAAGGAAAGAAGGGCCCACAAAGGGTGTTGATGTCAAGCTGTAGGTGCAGCTCATGTATGGTCATGTCACAGGAACCATCTCTGCCACATTGATTCTCTGAGGGTAAATAGTGGAGAGTAACTACTGATTCTGCCTTTTGTGGGAGCTATACCTGAGTTTATTTGCTTAAAAGGAAGGAATTGTTTAGTTCGCCTCTCTGGTTAAATCTGATGAGCTGGTTGAGGACTGGCAGTGCTGCAATAGCAAGAGATATGATTTTGCGCCTGCATTTAAAGAGGCTACCCTTCTTTCCAAAAGAAAAAAACAGGAGAAATGCCCTCATTTGCTGGTACCTTTGACTTCATGATGATGTAGTGTTTGGGTCATTTAATGAAGTAGAAAGGTGGATGGTGCCTTTCAGTGTGGAGTTATACTCCAAAGGTTAGTTTGGTGTACTGTAGTTGAACATGTAGACTGAAGCCCTTTTTGAACCCGGCTTCAGAGTAGAGGACAAGGGTACCAGTGATGGGTTTCACATCTTGTCTAGGCTTTCTGTTTGTACCACAAGCAAATCTCAGTAATTTTTGCTACCGTAATTTTAATTTGAAGAGATTCAAGAAGTCCAGTGTCCAATTTTGATGACTACTCTGTTGCCTGTTTATATTTTGCTTTGTGCCCTTTCTTCTTATGTTGGGTTGGTACAAGTGAGCTGAACCACATGCATTTACCAATTTGTGGTTGTTGGCAATTTGGTTTGTGGGTGTAATGGTTTTGTTGGTTGAGCAGGGCTTCAAATTAGCAAGGGGTGATTATCCTTTTGTTTCTTGTTGGTGTTTTCTGCAACAAAGAAATAGTATCGCGGGTCAGTTGCCTTGTTAGAGTTTATACTGATATTAGGCAGTTCACAAAATTAAGGTGAGGACCCTTCCAGCTTTCAGCTGGTTCTCACTTTGAAAACCTTGTGGTTTGTGATTTTGCAATCCATGAGAAGGCAGGAACATGAAGATGCTCATATGTGCAAAACATAGAGTCACTTGCAAAGGGGTAGTCAAAAAAGATTCAAATTCATATTATTAGGTTGATGGCACTGAAAGCTTCAGAAGCAATTCTCAGATCAAACAAGACCATCATGACGAATATCTATGAAACTGCAGAGAAATCTCCACAACAGGACCATGATGACAGTTTTAACAACTAGATTAGAAAGCAATGATCAATTCCAACAATTTAGCAATCCAAATTGCTGTTCTGAACAACTGAGGACAAATAATGGAGCAGATTTAGAGAAGCTGCATGGTTCAATTTGAGATGGATGACTTTTGATCATGATAACAGTAGTCTGAGACTCTAATGAGTTTTACACAGGATTCTAATCCTCAGTCAAATATTCCTATGGTTTGTTCCATAGACCACTCTTACTAAGTGCAACTTGTATGAGTGATCTCACCCCTTACATCTTGCCATGGAAAGGGCATTAGTTTCAGAACAGGAAAACCTAAGGCACAGGAGATCTTCTGTTCTTGCTTGGCCACCAACCTCAACCTCAAAAATGTCATAGATACAGATATGCAGCAAAACATGTCTTCAATGCTGCATGTTCAGCAAAGCTAGTGCAAGAACTCTCTGTCCTATCTGGCCCATGCACTGCCCTTAGTGTTATAAGCTGGTTCCAGAAACCAGGTGTATCATGACATAAAAGGGGATCATATCAATAAGGTCTGATTCTCAAACTTTTGCCTCAATGGCCAAACTGGTAGACACGACCACGCCATCTACATCATATGTGCGCACTAACCTGCGTCTTTGTCCAGGAGATTCAATCCATGAGAATTCAAAGTTGAATGATTGTGCCCGCCCCACACTTCGACCAACACTGCCTGGACAGGTCAGAGCCTTTCCTCCTGGCAGAAGGGTGGTTAACAGCCCTCCTTCAAACCGTAACACTGCACCTGTTGATGTTCCTCGCAAACGAATCTTTGTACCTGCTCCACTGCTTGATATTATCTCCTGCAAAGATCAGAAGATTAAGGGGTCAAGGCTTGTGTCTATCAATGAAAAAATACAGAGTTTTAAACACACTGCAGCCACATCCAATATCACACTTCAAAACATTTGCAAGTTTTGTTAGCAGGATGGGGATATTTGGGGTAGCACCTGCAGAAATTTGCCAGATTCCTCTTTTTCAAAAACCACTTGAACATTACTTTGAACTATGGTGGCACCATAAATCCCAGTCCTCCTTGTCACCAATCGTCCAGACCATGTCCCAAGCAATCCATGGATCCTTTTTGAGGCTTCATCAACTGGCTCTGTCTGTGACTCGTCAAAAGTGCTGTTGTCTTTGCTCTCATGGAAGACTCCAATAACATCAAGAAAACCCCTTGGATCAAGTACATGGAACGCCCTCACCCGACTATTTGCATCCTGAGAATACAGACAGCTCTCACACACCAAAGCTGGCCTTCGAGAGGGTAGCTTGACTCCTCTGTACATGGAAATGGAGGATCAGTACATGTGCAGTCATACAGACAAAACCCTGTACTCCACTCAATGCAACATGTTCTGCTACCAAACCTAGAATGACAAGCACAATATAAGAACTCACCTCCTCAAAAAGTAGAATAAGGCAGTAGAATATCCTAAGCATTGTCTTCCAACAGAACAGCAACTTACTGCAATGAGTTACTTAGGGCAAAACCTCTAGAGGGGCAGTGGGGGGGCTGAACATCACTACATTCATTCATGCTCCATGCCTAGTACAACTACTGTTGTTGTCTTCACAACAGGAAACCACAGTTGCTAGGATTCTTTGGACACAGCCTATGAAGGGGAAGTCCTTATTGCATTTGTTGACCCTACCACCCCTTGCACAACTAATGGGGCATACCTGAACAAAAGGGAGAGCTTACTTTGGAAACTCCTCCTGTTCATCATTATCTTCTCCCAGCACACCAACCCTCAAAACCTTGTCCAACATCTCTGCTGTCTGGTGCGAAACTGTATATGCCTTCTCCCCAGGAAAGAAGCCAACCTGCAATAGAACACATGCCAGTCTGAGCTAGATAAACAAGAACACATTTTTTGCATTTTTTGATTTTCTTGGTACCTTGAATACTCTACTGGAGGCAGGCTAACTGAGATTTGTTTCTATATAGGAGCAGCCAGGTCCACAATTTCACACCGATGTTTAAACTTGAAACACAAGTATGTCTCGATACTTTCTGTCCAAGGGTTTAAGGGTCCCTTTCTTGACATAGGGTTCAAGGGGCTTTTTACATAAACCTCTGGCTAAAGCCTTGCCAACGTAATTACAACACCAAAAACAAACTATGAAGTTTTGATACATAAACATCATCATGGTGCTTCTTCCTATTACAAAACTTGAGTGCACTCTTTGTGTGGATTTTTAGACACAGGTGATGCTACTGGCTGCAGGTTAAGGTTTGAACCCTAAAAAAAGGAAAGAAAGCCCCTTGCTTATTTGAAACACAACTCACCTGCTGTCGCCTATCAAATGTGAGGAGATTAGTCTCATCTAACTTGAACTCCTCCCAAACAGGCTCACCATCATCTTCATCTGTCACTGTGGTTTTCGAACCTGCCTGTTTGACCTTCAGCCTGTCAATTAACAAGAGGATTCCCTTTGAGATCCACTGCCACTATCAGGTAATACTAAACTTGATCACTGCAATTCCAATTCAAACAGATCTTCTAACTCAAGATTCATTTTACAGTACTGAGAACCGGATTACAGTGGTACCACACATAGCCAGAAGCACATATAGGGAATGTGAACCAATATAGAAGTTTTACAGCGTCTTGCTCTCCAAGCTAGCTAAAAGAAAACTGTGAAGGCAGTGACTGGATTTTAGCCCCCAAGAGCTTCACAAGAAGCAGAAGAAGCTGCAGGAACAAAATGGCATCAAGGCAGAATATACAAATGACTCACGTCTGGAGAAGGCTGATATTGGAACCTTTGCCATAAGAGTGAGCGGTCACCTTCGTCGGGATGCATTGCAACCTGTTGCCTAATACATCATATTGCTGCACAAAAACCACAACCTGTCACTAGTCTGCATTGTGCAGTTATATAGCACCTCCCTCCTCTTCTTCACAAACAGGAGTAATTCGGACGCAAGCAAAAGCACTAATGAAAGTGCTTAAGAACATTGCGACATCTAGTATAGCAGGAAGACACAAGAGCAGAATAAGCGCAAGAGATGGCGTACAGTAAACGTGCCACTCCAAGAGCCAGTGTTTATATGAACGAACTCTTCCAATGCAGCCAAATCCCGGGCTTCCGCATCTTCTTCTTCTCCACCGTCCCCGTTGCTATGCGCAGCGGCCTCGGAAGATGCAGCTTGGCTGCACCGGACGCTAGAAGAGAATTGCGTACCTTCTTCTGCTGCTCGCGGCCGCTTCCAAGCTCCATGATGAATCTCTCTTCCAATTCTCTCGCCACCGCCGCCAGGCCGGCGCAGTTGCGTTATCCACGACGTCCGCTGCTGCTGCTGCAAACTGCAGCAAAGTCCTTGGAATAAATTTCCGCCTATTGGAAACTGCTGCAGCTGGAGAAGAAGAGAAGGACGAAGACGACGACATGTTGTTGTGAGAGGCCGCGAGAACAGCACTGAGGACGAGCAAAGCGAAGCCGCGCCGCGCACGCCCAGCACCTTGCTGGAAGGCTCCATGCCACGAGACTCCTCTTGTGGCGCGATGCCGGCGTTTTTGTCTTCTCTCTCTCTCTACCTACGCGCGCAGCAAAAGCACGCCAACTCCAACGAATCCCCTCCACATCCGTTCACCCTACCAGTGAAGATAAGGTTCATCAAGTGAGAAACTGCAATGTGCATCCCCCTCCCTCCCTCGCCCATGTTTCCCATCTTCCATCCTCGCTCACTCTTGGGGATTCAGGTAGGTGCAAGGTTCAACACAGCAAGTCAGCATGATTTCCGTACTCTGCAAGCTCTGATTCTGGTGCTCTGCAAGCAAGCTCTGTTTTTGGCACCCTGCAAGCTTTGATTTTTGATACTCTGCAAGCCCTGACTTTGGTGATCTGCAAGCAAGCTCTGTTTTTGGTAACCTGCAAGCTTTGATTTTTGGTACTCTGCAAGCTTTGATTTGGATTTCTAACCTGGTTGCAAAAAGTCTTAAACTTTGTAGCAAAGCAATATTTTTTCTTTGTAGCAATCTCTTCAGCCTCCTTGCTTGCGGGAGACTATATTTTGCATTTTGCAAGGAGATTTAATCATCGCTTGGATTTGGTTTCACAGGTCACAGACCAACAACAATAACAACCCCGGATGTTTCTTTCTTCACCAGGAATGGAGCTAATTTCAAAACAGACTCAGCAGATCATGTGTGCATGCAGAATCAGGGACCCAACTGAGCACTACTAGTCTTTTGGTTTTGTACAACAATAAATGGATTGGAATACAATCCCCATCGCTGCAAACCAGGAAAGCTCTATAAAACAATTGTCAGAGACCTCTCCTTTGTAGATATGAAGGAGAAACATGACCTTATCCATGCAAAGGAACCAAAGTAATACTGTAGCAATCAAGCAAAATCTACCTCCTCCTCCTCCTCCTCCTTCCATGCTTCACAACCAACAAAAAGATGTGTAGATATATAGTCCAAGATCTTCTAATCCTATGCAAATTTCGCAATGACTTGTATGCTTGCGGGAGTACTCCAAGTTTCACTGGTGTCTTTGACAAGCTCTGGAAATGATTCAGTGATTGATATTGTGGTTGATGTAGGGTTGGTAGAAAGAAGGATGTGCTTTCAGCTTCTTATTATTGCATACCAACTCCTGAAGCACTTTGTAGCAAAGGAGCCTCTGTTTTGGACAACTAGCAACCTCCTTCAAACAACATACTAAGACAATCTGCACCACGAGTACAGGATTCTGCCAGAATTCAGATGACATTTTTCCCTTGGCAAAAGGCAGGCTCAGGGAGTGTAGATAAGAGACCAACCAGTAGCAGCACCATAGACATGCCTTGCTGATCAGCATTGTAATTCATCTCATTCTTCTGTTTGAGTATTTATGCCATTTCTCAGGAGCTAAGGGATGGATTGGATCTAAAACAAAGAGTGGTCAGCACTAACAAGTGCACTGGTGGCAAGTTTCTCTACAATCTTCAAGTCAAAACTACTGACTCCATTACACTCAAACCCCATGCCACTTACTTATTTTGGGACCTGGCCATTTTGCTGCAGATCCTCATATTCAAGCTTGAGATTGCATCACCTTAGCCAATCTTTTGCATCAGATTTTTGGTGAATCCCATGGTTGCACCTGTTCCAATAGTATGACCAAACCTGGGGTTCATTCACACAGATTCCAAGTACTACAGTATGGAGATATATATATCAGCAAGCCTATTACTATGAGCTCCTCTGAAACCTTGAGACAAAACAAAGGGAAAGAAGAGGCAAGACATACTGCATCAGCTACAAATTGAGTGAATACGGAACAAGTGAATGCTGCAGACCTCTGAGTCAGTATGTCCCAAATCAAGCTTTGGAAACACAAATGGCAACAGCAAGGAATCACTCCCTGTTAATCAATCAGTGCACATCTTCAAGGGGAAAAAAAACATAATTGCATGTGCACAAGTGCTTGTATATACCTTTAGCTCAACTGAAAGAGGGTACATTCAACATGTGTGGATTCTCAAGCTGCACTCCTTGAAGGCTGAAATAAATTTGTGATGCATGTGTATGTATACGCACGGGAAGTTTTCTTTAGAGAAACATGTTTGATAGATATTTTGACCTCCATGATCGCATGTTCATCCTTTTTCTGAGGACCGATCTGAGCTTGGAATGCTACCTCTCTTTTATCCCCAACCTTTGGCACCTTGGACATGATCATTTTCTTCCAATTCTTTAAAACATGCCAAGCACACAAAAAGACTGACACATTTGTGTCCTCCCACACATGGCTATAAGATAAAACAAAGAGTCATTGACTAGTATTCTTAAAAAAATTATAGCATGTGGCTTGTCGCACAAGGGCTCTACCCTACATGTTTGTAACAATTTGTGGCTTTATCATGTTGAAAGTAGTAATGTAGATTTGATGGTTCATTCTAGTCTATGATTGGGACTAATTGGCATAATATTGACCATAGTTGGTAAAACTAATTTTTTTCGAAAAAGGTTTTGTTAGCTTATGGAAAGTGAAATTGGTGACATGGTATGGCAAGTCGTATGCAAAGTAAATAGGTTTGTGATTTGATCAATAGGCTTCTATTGTTCCTAAAAGACATTGGGAATTACCAAAATTCCGCCAAACATAATCAAGTTGTGAACCATAAATTGTAGTGTTTTGTTGAAATTGAAGTATCATTTTGTATTGTGACATGAATTGGGTTAAATTTTTTGTATCCTTATTTTTGTTATCTAGCATATTCAGATTGAAATCTCCATAGTTGGAAAATTTTGGGGAAAAGTGAGCATGGTTTGTTTTAGTGCATTGAAAAAATGTGTTAATTGTAATGTAGGGGGTTTTGATATAGCAATAACATGAATTGCATGTTGACTTCAATTGTTGAAAGTTGATGTAATTATTTTTGAACCTAGGTAAACATTGGTATTTGTTGAGTACAAATTCATATGCTTATTGTATAATAACATGGTACCCATATTACCATACACCATAAGAGACTAATAGTTTTTTGTATGTGGTAGGGAGTGGAGGATGTCAAAATCTTTGGACTTCAGTCTTGTTTTGTTGAAACATATAATATGGGATCATTTTAGGTTGTGATCATTGTCAATATCAACAACATGAAGTGGTAGAGACCTAGTGTTTAATGATTGGATTATGGTATGTGTTTTACAAAGTAGTGACAATCTTGTTATTGTTAATTTCCATACAACTTTTGTGTGAAGTCGATGCATTTCTTCCATTACATAGACATCAACCCTAAAATTATTTTTTGCAAGGGAACCAATAAATATAGGATTTCTTTTGTACAAATTCAAGATAATAATGTATATGTAAGGCCATGATGTGTTGTTCCAGTTGGGTCAAATGCCACATGATTTAATGTGAGACCTTGTGATCTATGAATTGTGCAACAAAAGGAGGTTGTATAGGAAATTGTGTACAAGTGATCAAATGGTTCGAATTAACACATGTTTAGATTTCTTTGGAGATGGGTTGGATAGGTGTTGAAATGTGTTCAATTTTTGCTAAATATAAATGTTGATTTTTAGCTTACACGAATTATTTACTTTTGAATTTGCAAAATTGAATCCATATAAGAGATTCATTATTGGGGAGTGATGTTGCAAATTTAAATATAGCACTAGCACCATTGAAAAGTTCATCATGTGTGGCATAGTTTCCAACACATAGTTCAACAAACATTCACAATTTCAAATGTATTTGAAAATGCAAACTTATAGTATGGTTGGGATCTTCTAAAGTGCAAAGGACATGCGTCATGATGATGATCTTTTCCATTAAAAACATACTCTCATCCATTGGCAATCAAAATACATATTCATTTCATATGTTTGTGGTTTTATTTGTGTAATATAAATAGGGGGGAATTGGAGGTCATTTGGGGGCATTTTAAAACATATTAAAGGTAGATATATCATTTTTAGTGTGTGTGGAAGTATAAAATCTATTTAAAATGTTTACAAATTGTTCATATGTTTGTTGCATAACTTGATGCAATTCATAGCATCAAATATGATTGAACCAAAAAAATTCTACTAAAGAATCTAGGGAGTTTTATTTTGGTTTAAAGACCCAAGAGTCATGAGTTAAAGGTACTTGATGCAAGCCACCAATAATAATGACATCTAAATTACCAAAGAAATGGTGGCATGTTCGTTTAATGGCTCTAAGTCTATAATCTATGAAAGAAAATATTTCATTACCAATGAGGGATATTTCATCAAGGACCAATAAATTGATATCACTATATGTTTTTGATGAAATGTCTAAATGTTTAGATGTCAAAGATGGTAAATGTTTGCAATTTAAGGGAATACTTAATGCTAAATGGATTATGGTGCCATCTATATTGAAGGTTGTTTTACTAATGTAGGCCATGAGTAGTGCCTTTTGTTTTAATGAATCAACATATATTTGCTTGTTGTAATGACATAATAGGCCTTGAATAATGAGGAATAATGTAAATGTCTTGCCAGTACCAACTTCATTTGTCAAAAACAATTAAATTGGTTTATTAGGTTGTGTCATTTTAAGGTATATGCAATCATCAAAGATTGCTCGTTGTTCTAAATTTAGTTTTCAAACAAAAAAATAATTCTTTATCTAGAATGATATCATTCTTTTTTGAAAGGTGTTTGGAATAGTGGATAAAATTGTTTGTGGTTGAATATGTGTGTCTAGTGTTATATTATAAGCTTCACATTGGAAGTATTTATAATTGGTGTTAATGTTGTTTGATCAATTACAAAAAATATATTTGTGTATCCATATGTTTTTACTATTGACACAAGTTAAATCATGAATTTTAGTTTCTAAGCAAGACCATTTGTTTAGGTTTTTTGTTCAAATTTGGAAATTGATATATCAACTTTGATCTTGTTTATATGATGGATTTTTCATGGGTCATGTATGTAAAATGTTAGGTGGATGATTGAGTGTCTCTGTTACGAAAGTAGGTAAAATACATTGTTTTTGGATGTAAAAGGCATTATGAATAAGGATTGATCATTGGACATTAGTGGTTTGAATTTTGAATTTTTGTTTCATTTTGATTCATGTTGTTGGTGATTTGGGGACTACCCAAAGGAAAGAGTTTTAGGAAAATGAAGAACATTTTTGAATACATGATTTTGGAGTAAGGATATAGATGTAAGTAATTTGTAGAAAAAACTATAGATTTTATTTTGGAATACCACAAATTTAATCTTGTTGTTTGATTACCTTTCAATAGAACATGATTTTTAAAATTTATACTTGATTGAAGTTTTTAATAAACCAGGGAAGTATAGACTTTTGTAGTGATCTCCATATTCATATTATTGTGTGAGTTATCTATACTAGTATAAAAAATATCATGAAATGAATTGTAATTACATTTTTGGTTTTTTACATTGTATTTTAAAATATAGATTCTAGGTACTTGAAATAACCATAAATATGGTGTTTTATTAGACTATAGACACGTGTGTTTAGAACCAATGCATAAATTGGGAATGTGTGAATATTGTAATGTGAATTTGTTGTTTCAATATGTGTGGAGTAATTCCAAAGGAATTTAATCGACATTTACCATAAAGCAACCATCTTTTTGGGGAATTCTTTTTTGTTTTTTTTATAGGAACAAGAGGGTTTTTTGCATTTTCCATTGTTTATACTATAAATGAGGGTGTTCAAAAAAAATATTTTAGTTTTCAATTCAAATTTAAAGGGTGTATGTTAGAAAGCACGAAAGGTTTAAACGATTGAAGTTGTAGGGACTACAGAACGATTTATAAACTCTAAAGAAAAAAAGATTGTGAAATAAAATGAATTGAATGGTGATTCGGAGTTTATAGTGACAATTGGATTTGGAGGCAAATTGTCAAGTTCTTGAAGGACAAATAGAAAACATTCATGAAAATGGAAGGAAGTATGTGCAAATTATAAAAATCCCATATCAGAATCTAATGTTGGATAGACAAGTTTTGATAATAGAAAACAAACCTATAAGACATAAAAAAAATTTACCACTAAAGTTGGTAAGGCGTGGAGTTTGGACTAGTGGTTTTCAAAGAAGGCACAATTACAAACGACAATCTCCATGGAGATAGATGGAGTCAAATACTCACCCAAATGAATGGGTGTAGTATATTTCTTAGCTATAATTTGTAGTTTAAAGTTGCAAAGATTAAGACAGAACAGGGACTTCTATAAAACCTATTTAACCATAGGAAATCTTAAGTCCAAAATCAGTGATTAGCCAAGGAAGGGATAATATAAGAGGTATACAATCTAGGTTTGTGTACTAGTTTGCATCTCCAGATTATTATGAATTAGTGGAAGATTGGGAAGTGGAAGAAAACACCAATATCAATGTGTTGAGGAGACTCAAAAAAATAACCTAAAATCATCTAAATATGTAGAGGCACAAATGAATGTGTTGGATGAAGTACCATAATCATACTCACATCAAGGAAATCAAGAGTTGGATCAAACAAGGTATATAATTGAAATCAAGGATTGTGAATGTGTGGATTCAAAAATAGCCAGATTATTTTCAAGAATTTGTGCATTATATGAGGAAAAAGGACATGTAATCATGGATTTTCCTTTTGTGCCTTTTTCACATCAGAACATGCACTGCTAAACATGTGAAGTTATAGAATGTGACATGAGCATTAATGGATCAATCACAAGAACATGAACTAGGAATTCTTATAGTCCACAACAAATTGAAAGGCATGGAGTTGAGAGGTTAATTGGGACCATATAGTCAATAGATTCATCCATCCATTCAATTCAGGAACATAGTAGTAGAGCTGTATTCACATCCTCATTCTGCACCACCAGCTAGGATACCAATGGGTAACCACAAGATGGGGCATTGTCAAACTCAAGTTAACTCAATTTCACCAAGAGTGTTAAAAATTTTAGTTGCTAAAATTCAAAAACAACACTACTAGAAATCTTGTCATTTGCAACTAGTCACCATGCAATTGGCATGCAACTGGTTGTCGTTTGTAACTATCTTGGTCATGTTTGCAACTACAAATTTGGTACTGTATAATTTTTGGGCCATATGGTTGTGTGTGCAACTAACATGCAACTAAATGTGTACAACATGGACACGTGTCATAAAAATAATGGCCTAAACTTATACATACTTAAATATTATACTTAATATATCTATATAGGCTATATATAATAGTATTATGTACCTCTAGTACTAAGGTTAACCCCATGCTAACTTAGGCTAGCTTAAACTAACCATGGCTAAATTTATTATATTAAACCGATTATGGCTAAATTAAATTAATTTAAATTAACTATGGCTTTATTAAGTTAGGCTAAACTAATTATGGCTGAATCAAGTTAGGTTAAATTAAATTAAACTATATTAATTATGGCTAAACTAAATTATGCTAAATTAAATTAGGCTAAATAAAATTAGGCCAAACTAATTATGGCTAAATTAAGTTAAGTAATAATAGTTATGGCTAAATTAAATTAGGATAAAATAAATATGGTTAAATTAAATTATGCTAAAATATTTATGGCTAAACTAAATTAGGCTAAAATTGACAATGGTTAAATTAAGTTAGGTTAAACTAATTATTGTTAAACTAAATTATGTTAAATTAAATTAAACTAAACCATGGTTTAAATATGTTTGACTTTATTTTATTTTGGAATATTTTTTCAGAAAATGTACATTTGATTAAACAAAAAATTATTCAAAATCAATTAATATGATAATATTAAAATTTTATTATAAATAATCATAATTATTAATTAAGTGTTTATTATAATTATAGTGATAA
>Ga0209208_10007523_pt1 | contig 14734 bp, 7 predicted proteins | sample S1TSphfallax_3_FD_187694 | JGI IMG/M metagenome (GOLD analysis project Ga0209208, IMG submission 187694) | Host-associated microbial communities from peat moss isolated from Minnesota, USA - S1T2_Fd - Sphagnum fallax MG (SPAdes) (version 2) | ecosystem: Host-associated > Plants > Peat moss >...
GAACTATTGTGAGTTCAATTTTTGAAAATTACATTGAATTTTGTTCATTAGGTGTTAATGTGAACCAGATAAGGTTGTGTAAACCCTAAACCCAAACCCTAAACCCTACTGTTAAGAACTATTGTGAATTCATTTCTGAAAAACTTCATGGAACATTTCCTGTTTCAACTGTTGCTGGTTTGAATTTGTTTCAATTTTAACCCTTGCTGGTTTCAATTTTGTCATAAGGGGCAGGCCTGGGTGAATGTTGAGTAAGGCTTCTAAGTGCCCATATTAACCCCAAATAATCTTAGATTTGCATTCATTTAGTCTTAGAATCGGATATTTGTAATATTTAGAAATAATTTAAATTGAATTTTGGGCAAATTTTTTACCATAGAACCAACTTGGGTGCTGGTCAACCCAAGGTTAACGAAGAGGTAGAGCCCACTATTCATGAGCTCTGCTTCTTTTTCTCTTTCCTCCTTTTTTTCTTCTTCTTTTCTTTTTGGCTGCTGGGTTGTCAACCAAAGCAAGCAGCCTTTTGGTGTGCATGCATGCAGTGGAAGATAAGAGGGGAATGAGGCCACATGTTTGTGCAGTGTTGCACCCCTTCCTTCTTTACAGATTGAATTTCCAGCTTACAACCAAAGTGCATGGGCTACTTACCCTAGGGGCCAGGTTGAACCAACAGCTACCATGAGGGATGAAAACTGGATGGACAGGAAACACTTTTCCATTCAGTTCTGGTTCCTTAGTTTACCACAGTGGTTAGCCTACCTACCTTCTAGCCCATTAACCCCTTACTAAGGTTCTAATCATCTCAAGCATCTCCTTACCTAGTTAAGTAACCTATTATCTCATCCTAGCTAGCTACAAACTCTATCCTTAATCCTTTGGATAGGTTACCATGGTGATTCTCAACACCAACGTGGATGGCATTCATCCACAATCGAAGAGTCATAATGTTCATAAAAGGCTTCCAATGGATGGTGTGCTGATGGTTGTTGGTTCTTATTATGACTACCTATATATGGCCTATTAGAAAAAAAAGAAGAAAAATCATGTATATAAAAAAAGCAAGGGTGGGAATCCAACCACAAGAAATACAAGGCAAATAAAAGTAAAAAAACATAAGCCATTAAAAAACATAACAATCAAGACACCATCAATACACAAATAAAATAGAAAACCAAAATGAAGATGGTGTTATTTGCCATAATTCAATTAACAATAGAAGTGCATTAGTTGCAATGTGTGGAAGAGATGAAGAATACATCCCAATATAATAAGAAATAAGCATCGCGATAATTAAAAAGGATTCTAATGATGAACTACAATGACCTGAACACAAGTAGTAAAAAAGGAATGAAAATGAAAACATCCATAAATCTTTATGGTAAGGGGAATGAAATATTCTCCTGATGCACATACAACATATGATCATACCTTCTTTAGAATGACAACTATGACTACATGCATTGTCGTGGATGATGCACATTGCACCATATTTGGATAGGTCGAATCAATTATGACAATGTCTGCTTAGGTCCGAAAGTTGTTTCCAGTTATAAGAATATCAACTTGTCACCGAATGTGGCAAAAGAAAAGGTGGGAAATTTTTTTTTGGTACAAATGTTCCACACTCTCCAAAGCAATAGTTGTGATAACATTGTGACCGATCAAGGTACCCATTTTATCAATGATGCGATCAGATACCTTACTAACCATTTCATCTTTAAACATACTAGTTTTATTATTTATCATCCACAAGGAAATGGATAGGCTGAATCTACAAACAAGGTTTTTGGAACCTTACTTTCCAAACTAGTTATTGAAAATAAAAATGATTGGGATGAAAACCTATCCATAGACTTATTTTCATATAAAAACGCCTACAAAGTTGGAACCAGTCATACCCCCTTTCAATTAGTATATGGGTTACATCCATTATTACCTACAGAATATTTATTACCATCTAGACTTGTTGACAACAAATATCCACAACATGTTAGAGTCTTAACTAGTCAACTATCTAAGTTAGAGAAACCACGGGAAAATAGGTTGATTGGACATGATTTAGTTGCTTCTAACCAGTGGAATAGATCATTGTGGTCATAAAATCGGTTCATTGAAACCAAGCTTCAATTTGGAGACTATGTATTATGGTTTCTAGGGGTTATTTCTAAACATGCTTTCAAATTTCAAAGACAATGGTTTGGTCTCTATCGGATATAATATTGTATGCTTAATAATACCACTTTACTTGTCACCATTGATAGGTTTGATCCTAACCTAGTGCTTGTCAACATCAACAAATTGAAGCCATACATGTTCATTGAAAATAAAACCTTATAACATGTATTGGTTAAACTTGGTGACTTGGTCATTAATGAACTTGTTCAAGCCAAAAAATTTGTACCACTACCAGTTGAACTTGAAGATTTTCAACTTGTAGGGTTTGAACCGGTTAGTAATCATTTGACACTTGGCGACATTAAAGCAACATATGTGTTTGTTCATCATTGTCATCATCTGCTTGTTCAGGACAATAATGTAGCAATGAGTAATGATCCAAATGTCGTGTTTAAAAAGGCACTTATTGATGTCTACTTTTTAGGAGTCTCTAACCCCAAAAGGTTACATCCGTTCACAGCCACAGTCATTTTTGCATGAAGTGATATAAAGAACCATCACATTTTTCATTTTGTCTCTTCATTTTCTTTTTCTTTTTCATATTAGTAGGGGCCATGAATGAGAGTGCATTAGAGAGGTGAAAACAAGAAACAATATAAAAGGAGGTTGAAAGGAAAGCTAAAACTTATAGGAAGGAACATATTATATAAAAAGGTGGAATAGTTCCAATTAACTTGAGCGATTTATGTAAAACCGTTTGCTCCACGTGCACCTACAACAAAAGATATTAAAATTTTTGAACAAGAATAAATAAGTAGGGAGTTGGAAAAAGAATTAGAATCAACATTGAACTTTTTAAGGAAAACCACTACTTCTATAACAAAACAAGTATTGTAGGTTATTGTTATTTCAGATTTAGAGGAAGAAGTGGAAATTGGACCTCAACCTATTGTTGAGGAACAATTACAATTAGTCTCTACATCAACACTTATGGAAAAGGAAGATTTATAACAATTTGTTGTTGAGGAACAACCACAACCAATTCCTGCATCAAGACCTATGGAAGAGAAAGAATTGTAGCAACCTATGAATAGTGGAGAAGTATTTTTCCAAGAATTTTTTGAAGAGGGAGCTATTTCCAACATTATTCATTAATGCCCAAGATCATGAACAAAAATTATGATGAAGTGAAAAGGTAAAGTGCTTGTAAAAGAATAGGTTGAAAAACATGTTAAGAAGAAACTAGTGTCTAAAGTGAAGGAGAACCATAAGATGTTACAATGGATGAAGATGGACTCTAATGAATTCAAATGGGTTAAACAAGCTAGTTTGGAGAGCTTGTTCAACCTTCGGTGGACAACACTAAGAAAAAATTTGTTACAAGACTTTTTACAAACTTGGGAAGCAATAGAAGATGGAAGAATTTTAAGGCAAGTACGTGGTCAAGAAATTTTCATTAATTAAATACTAATTCATGAACAACTTGGAATTTCCAAGGAATGAGTAGTAGATGCTAGTATTGCAACTTTTGAGGAAGCCAAAACCGCCTTAAAAAGAACTCCAGGACCACATGCTTTTGTTGAAAATGAACAGTGGAATGTAATGCGCATGAAAGAAGAATTTCATGCAAGATATGCAACTATTCTATGAATTCTATATCAGAGGGAGAGGTTAGTTTATTTCAGCAATGGGATTGCTATTACTTTTGATCTAGCCAATAGGGGGCAACCTGTTAACTGGTCTTTTATAGTGTTAACCTAATTACTGGTTGAATTAATTTGCTTTCCTTCGAGCTTGAATAATTTGTGTATAATTTAGTTTAGGATTTTTAGTAGTTTTAGTTTTATTTTATGTGTTGTATGTACATGTTGTTGTCTTCAAAACTTGTTGAAAAATCTAGAGGTAAAATAACCTTAATGGGAATAAAAAAACCACATTAACAATTGTCCTTACATTTGACATTAACTAAACACCCTTGTGACGGGAATCCCAAATTGCGAAAGGTGCACCCTTGTTTTGAAGTCGAACCCCCTTGAACTTGGTATTCTCAAAATTTCTTTAAACTCTCATACCTTAATGATTTTGTTGTAGGTCAACCTTGATTTTAACGATGAACCTGAAATTGTTTACAAAGGTTTTTATGAAATTGAAGACACCTCAATTTTTTACATGGTTTTTAACTCATGGCGTTGGACACTATCATTAGTTGCAGAATTTGATCGTAAACTATTTTCTAACAACAAGGTGGATTATTTAATTCTCACCATTCAATGCATCCTAGATTTCCTACAATTATGAAATACTTTTATGGCATAGCCTAAGACTCAACATGTACTTGCAACTCCTTTTTGAGCTTTTCTATAACATGAATAAAAAATTCGTTCATCATGAAATCCATGTTGCAATTACCATCCTATCACCCTATTCATTTTAATTGTTATGTTGTTTTGAATTAATTTTACATGATTTCAATGCTTGAAGATTATTTTATTTCCATTGGACCTTTCATTGACACCTTTTAACTGTTTTAAGAATCTCAAATCATTGTTGTTTGTGCGACTATCCACTAAATACCAAAATGAGACCAATGTTTTATCGAACATTACAATTTTTGTTGTTTTCTTTTAACCCCAACCCCCTAAAGTCTCCTCACCCTTAATCACATAATTGAAATTTTAAAACTATGATTACCAACTTTTGTCACAACCCTAGTTTTGGGTTCACAACCAAAACAAGGGATTGTGAAGGGGCAAGCCAAAAGTGAAGGTTGGAAGTCACATTTCATGCTCCTAGGAGTGTGGGAAAGTGTGAATGAATGAACCCCCACATTCCCATGCGAACTCCCACTTTGAGAGTTGGAGTTTCAATGGACTCTTGAATTTTCAAAGAGCAATTATAGGGGTTGAAACCCATGGGATTGAAGAGTTTCTTATATCATTGAAAAGGTTTTGAAATTTAGATGTTTGCAATGAGCTCAGATGACCCATTTGGGGTACTTAAAACACAAGTTATGGCCAAAAAAAAGACCGAGAGTCAAATTGTCAATTTAACTTCCGACCACTAAAAGTTGGTAATTGCTCCAATATCCTTGCGTGTAGGTGGCGTGTGACATACAATTGAAAAGCTCTTGACAAGGGCTACAACTTTTTTTTAAATCTCATTTTAATCGAAGGTTTCCACACAAAGTTATGGGATTCCAAAGTTGCGAGAGTCTCAATTTTGGGAATTTCGGGACTCCCATTTGGGAGTGCCAGAACAAAATGACATTTGCATGTTGGCCCCATGGCTAGGCATAGAAAATACTATAAGGGGGAAGGTGATGGCTTCCCCCAAGTCTGGTTTGTGGTGAATCTTATGAGTTTGTGTTTGTTTATGGTTCATTCGTGCATCAAAAGTGTTCCAATTACACACTAACCAACTTGTTGTTTGGTTTGTGCAGGTCCATGTGAGTAATTGAATTTCTTGTCAATCTTCCTAATCCCCATTTCGAAGCTTCAACACACCCCTTTACCCCCGAAGTGTTGCGATCTAGGGAGCACGCCCCAACTCTTTCTCCTTTCATCGTCTTTACCTTTGGATTCATAGTTGAGTCCATCAAGGAGCTTGGGATGCATCAACTTTTGTTGAAGAAAATAATTAACCTTACACTTCATTCATCCAATATCAAATTCTAAAACAAAAACAGCCCCCCATGCAACCATGCACACCCATCATAATTTATTATAACATGAAATTGTTAAAAAACCTTAATAGCCCTATCACACCCCAATATCCTTGATGTAATTCTTAGAAATTGAGACTATCACGCACGATTGTGTCAATATGGCTCACAATAACTCCATGGGTGTGCAAGTTAATTTTTTTTCAAAAAATAACCCACCAACCTTCTTTCAGTGTTGAGATAACCTTGGCGCCAAAAGAAAGTCAATGGGAAGAGAATGAATGGTTGCAAAACAAACGTGTCAAGCTTCTCTTGATGTTAAAAGAAGCTTGGTAGGTTTATTTTCTACGAAGTCAAATTTAAATGGAAAAGATTCATAGCAACAAAAAAAGACAAAGATGAAAAAAAAAAAAGCAAGAACATTGCAAGAAAATCCCCGTGGAGCTTTTCGGTGCCAAGAGAAGCTCCACAAGTTTATTTTCTATAATAAAGGTGTGCCGGTTAAAAAATTTGCAAAAAGAAACTCATGGTGCTTCTCTTAGTGCCAAAAAGGTCAAATGAGAATAGAATGAAAGGTTGTAGAAAAAAAAAACTTGTTGAGTTTTTATCAGCGCCAAAAGAAGTTTGGTGTGTTTGTTTTCTGCAAAATCAAGCTCACATGGAAAAGAGCCAAAGTAATAAAAAAAGACAAAAAAGAAGGAAAAGTTGAAGAATGGTTACATGAAACAACCCATGGAGCTTCTCTTAGCACCAAGAGAAGCTCCATGGGTTTGTTTTCTATACTAAATGTGTGTGGGTTAGAAATCTCATAGAAAAAAACCCGCCAAGCTTCTCTCAACACGAAAAAAATTCAATGGGAAAAGAATGAAGGGTTGTAGAGAAAAGCTTGTTGGGTTTGTTTTAAAAAAAGTTAAGTTCGCAAGGAAAAGAGTTAGAGTAACAATAAAACATGAAGAGGAAGAAAAGGGGGAAGAAATGTTGTGAAAAAACCTACCAAGCTTCTTTCGGCATAGAGAGAAGGTCGATGGGCTCTTTTTCTACAAATGCTATGGTAGATGATGAAGAACTTGGTTTTACCTTCTCAAGAAGATTTTGCCTTTCGGAGTTGAATGTCAAGAAAATTGGAGAAAACTCCAATTGTGACTCCTCCTCTTGCTTCTCCTCCTCCAAATGTGTTCGTTCTCTAGTGTGATGCCTCTTCTTCCTTCAATGGAAATCCATTATGATTAGAACTTCACAAAGAAAGGCAAAACATCATCTACACATTCAAGAAACAAATAATTTCAAAAAATGAAAATGAAAAAGGTGTGAAGGATGTGTATTACATGACCCATCATGCCCATATGATGTGTGCTTATTTATCCTTTGAAAATGGCCAAATCCTCATCGCTCTCTTCTTTTAAAATCATAAACAAAGATTGATTCTTCCTTCTTTGCTTGGAATTTGTCTAGTTGTGGCCATGCCTTCTTTGATGTTGACAAAACTTTTTTTTTCCAAATTGGACCTCCTCATTTAGAAGATTTTCAATTTCAATACCTGGAATGAGCTACAAGCTTCAAAATATATCAATTACACAAGTTGCCAACCTTAACTTTATACTAACCAATTGAAACCCTAAACTTAAAACGTATGCAAATTTTCAAAAGTTCTAATATGATTTCATTTATTTTAATATTTGATGGGAATTTTATTTAGATGGAATTTTCTATTATATTTATATGCCTAACACATATATCCCATGGTTTGTCATATTAATAAATGTTCCACATGCCAATTGGATTTAGGTTTCACATCTAAAAATTTACACATTTGCTCGTGGTCATATTAATTTTTTCATTTTTGAAGGAAATCACATGCAATAGGATATGTTGACATATGCATCAAAATTCATTAACATAGCACATGCATATGTATGTATGTATGTATGTGTTTATTAAAAAAATGCATTCTTTCATTTAAATGGCTAAAAGATGGAGTACATACATTTGACATTAATAGATGGCACATCAATATTGCAATCGTATGGATGCATCATTCATCTACTTGTGGTATGGATGTAACAATGTTACTTACAGTTCTTATGATACATATAATACATACATGTGTTCAATACAATACATATGGCCCATATTGTCAAATGGGAGCAAATTGTACTTATGGGGCATGTGGGACATATGGTGCATATGGGACATGTGGGACATGTGGCACTTTTGGTGCATATGGTGCATGTGGGACATGTGTTACGTATGTGAATGAGAAATGTAGGACATTTTTTGCAAATGTTGTGTGTGGGACATATGTTACACATGTCCCTTATTTGCAAATGGTTCGCATATCAATGGACCCTCCAAATGAATATAAACATGTGTTTACAAATGGGTCCAAAAATAAAATAATGTCCACTCCAAATGATTAAGATTTTGTTAAATCATGTGCATATGAATAGACATAACTTTGCATACAAATTGAGATGTATACCACAATAGTAAATAAGGAAACCTTTATACGAGATGAATCTCACACATTAGAATAGAATTTTCAAATATATGTCCCATATTTGCCTATCCATTTGAATAGCCCTTGCACATGATTTTCAATTTAAGGGGTACAAATATGGGTCACAAATTTCATGTAAATGGTTTTCATATTAGTGGAGCTAGGATGATAGATGCCTTATACACATATTTCTACAAAGGACATATATGGTTTTAAAAATAAGTTGGCCATTAATAAAAGATCAATACATTTCATAGGTGCACATTGATTGTATAATATCCAGTTATGGCACTTGTTCCATATTTACGCATGTGCAAGTATAATAATCAACAATAATATCTTAAATACTATGGGTTTTGATATTTATGGAATCAAATAAAATGTTTTTTGAATTTTTTTTTCATGGCTTTAAACATGCCTAATGGTATAATGTATGTCTATCACTTCTTTCTTCCTCCTGTTCCCCAACCCATTTTGTATTATACTCTATTCCACATAATTTATTGAAATTTGTTGCATCCTCTTAATTGTTCGTATTTGCACATTGCATTTGAGTTATATTCCATTGTTTTTGTTTTTACTCCTTTATTTCGTTTTCAATTTTCTTAGTTTTATCATTGTGCTTCTGGAAATTTGGCAACATTTCATGTTGTTTGTCACTTTGTCCTCACCATCATGGTGGATGAATCAGGGATGAAGTGTATCTTTGAACACTATTTGTGCATTATGTTTATTTTTCAACCAGATTCTTTACATATATCCAACAATGTTTTGTATGATTATAATAACTTGGTTTCGAATTTGTTGTACTAAATTCCTACCACTTGCTTTCAAGGTTGCCAATGGGCTATTGGTTGTGGTCGGTATCACATTGTTAGCGATAGTTTGAGTCACAATTCTAAAAACATCATTCTCACGTTAGGAACCACAAGCTTTATTATCAAGATTGTGAAAGATGACCATGAAGTTCTCAACACTCTCCTTCAATGTTCAAACACTCCTACATCTTCTATTTTCATTGAATTGTTCGATTCCTTTTTAGGTGACAACTTAACACTTGGTGGTTTTTCAATTGTCAAATGGATGCCTACCATGTGGTTACATCCTACCCATCCATTTGGAATGCAATTACCATGTTTTGTAATATAAAATTACAATTTGAAATGTCCACATGTACATAATCTAGCTAATGATCCATGTTCAATTGTTAGATAGATTGTTGCCACGTGGATACATCTTACCTGACTATGGACCACCTTGTGTGACTACAAATTTTAGTTGTAGAAATTAGTCATAAATGTTCTACCATGTAGACATATGCCATGATAGATTCTAGTCACAAATTATAGTGCCATGTAGTTTGGATGCTTGTTGGATGAAAAATGCATGGAAGTCACACCTTGATGCGATTATTGTTGTGATTTAACACCACATAATGTCTTTTACGATTAAAATCCTATGCAACTTGTTGAAGGCAACTAGGGGAATTTGTAGTCACATGTGTCATTTATGACTAAAAATTAGTCATAAATTGAGTTGTTAATTTACAAATTCCTTGTAGTGAAACTTTTGAAAGTGAAAAATAGTTGCATCAAATAAAAACAATTTTGCAAAAGATTATCTTGTTTCTTTGCTCGTGAAGTGTTTTGATGATAATTTTCAAAACATAAATGGTAAAAAACTATTACCCACATCTTAAAAACATTCACAATTTTAAAAATGTTATATTTTTTAAAAATTAAATTCAAACTACATGTTTCACAATTTCAAAATTTTAAAAGTCCTTTACTAAATGTAAATGAAGTGTAATGTAAATGATTTTTATGTGTCATAGATGCCAATGGCATGGGGTTCATTCTTTTGAATGTTCATCCATGATGTATTGAACTTGTACTTAATTTTTAATTTAATTTTAGTTCATTTTTAGTTAATTTCCAATTAAATCTTAATTAATTTTTAATTTTATTTCATTAAATTTTAAATAATTTCCAATCAAGTCTTAGTTCATTTTTAATTAATTTTTAGCTTAGTTTCAAATCAATTTTAATTAATTTTTAAATAGGTCTTAGTTCATTTTTAGTTAACTCTTAGTTTAGTTTTGGTTCATTTTTAATTAATTTCCAATTAAGTCTTAGTTCATTTATAATTAATTTTTAATTTAGTTTCAGCTCATTTTTAATTAAGTTCCAATTAAATCTTAGTTAATTTCTAGTTAACTCTTAGTTAATTTTTTAGTTAAATCCTAGTTGATTCATAATTAAGTCCTAGTTAAATTTTAATTAATTCATAGTTGACTTTTAATTAGGAAGGTTTTCAATAAGCTTCTTTATTTTATGCACATATAAAAGCCTTCTTGGAAACTTCCTTGAATTAAGTCGCCAAAGGGGTATAAATAAGAGTAGGACCCTTCATTTTCTTTAGTATGTTCAACAACAATTTTAAGCATGATCTTGCACCATAACCTTGTATTGTTCATGTTTGCATATGTTAACATAATAAATATCCACTTTCATGTTTGTTTTACATATCTCATGTTCTTGTTTGTTGTTTTTGTTTGTAATTTTTGTCAATAGTAGAAAAAACCCATATTGCAATTTGTCCAAAGCGACTAAAAGTGTCATTTGTGATTATTTTGGTTTATTTTGGTGACCAAAATAGTCGCAAATGATTTTTTTGCTCGCCTTGGACAAGTTGCAATACAAATTTTTTTTACTAGTGATGTGTTTTTGTTTTTGAATTACATAATTTTGTTTTGTTCCTCATTTAAAAGTTAGACTTAGACCTTTCCTTAAGCCTTTGTTCTTGTGGTTTTTTGTATCCTTGACTTTATGTATTTCTTTCAATTTTGTAATATTGCTTAAATGGTAATCATCCACAAATATATTTAGCCAAATTTTGTGATATTCAAAATATGACAGTAGATAAATTTAGGAAAATTTTAAATTCACACCTTTTTTGGTTAAATTCACACCCTTTCTTCGTGCGTCCGATTATGTGTAGATTAAATTTGAATGTGTCTGTGGTCAATCATGGCACAACTCGAAAACTTGTTCGCAAAAGTAATTGAACTGATAAAGGAACATACTCTTAAAGTTTAATCTGCATAAAATCAGATGCGCAAAAGGTATGATTTAACCAAAAAAGGTGTGAATTTAAATACTGCCTAAATTTAAACACCTTTTCATATTGTACGCAATTGTGGCAATTTTTAACAATTAAAAAAAATAAAATCTTTGTGAATCATATTATTAAATTCACTTGATATTTTCAAGTTTTTCATGCTTATGAGTGGGAATGGGGATAACAATTAACATTTTATGTTGGGTGTGGTAGACATTGGTAGAGGCCCAAATAAGGGGTGTGGGGGTGGATGTGTTTTACTGCATTTTGTTTAAATTAAAAATATTGGAATTGAACAAACCTTTCCACTAAAGGGTGAATTGACTTGAACTTAAATTGAATTAAAAGAATATTTGCTTGAAAACATTGTTAAAAATTGTTTATAATGTGGTGATAAAATAAAGGTAAGAAATTAAGATTTATTACAAGTACTCCACCTAACCTTAAGATCACACAAGTTCAAACTTTGTGATGCATATTCTCACATTATTGCTTGATATTAGTATTTAATATCACGCATTTGATGTGTCATTCATTACAATCAATATTTCTTTCACAAAAATTGAGCTAACCATTTTTTTCAAAATTATTACATGTAATGAGACATTTAAATCTGTTCAACAATAATATTTTTGTTTGTTTGATTTGTTCATACCTACCAATTTTAAGCCTAATTACATAAATGGTTTCCCCTACCCCCCTTATATACATGGACATAGAAAGGCACATGCTATGTATTTTTCCATGTCCATGTTATTATGTTAAATTGTGATAAATTATCTTATTGTGTTAAATTATTAACTTACATGCTCTCAAATGTGTTTTTATTTTCTTTTTTACAAATTGTGATTACAAAAAGGTGGAAGCACTTTATGGCAAAATATTTTAGACATAACAAAACATAGTTTGATAATTTTCAAAGTGGTTAATTTCAAGTTATAGGTGCATGTGATGGAAAAGGGCTCATGTCATTAATGAATTCATACATCAAAATAGAATGTGAAAATTTCATTACAAGATCTTTAACATTCAATTTGTTACGCACTTTAAAAGTTATACAAGTAACTTGTCGTAGTCCATAATCAAGGTTAAATTACATTAATATTTATTCAATACATATTCATATAATGCCCTCACTAGTAGAAACCCCCTTTTTTGCAATTATGTTTTCAACTAATGTTCAACTACAAACTAAGTTGAGAACTACACATATAATTACAATTTGTTTTTTGCAACTTTTAATTTTTTTTGCAACTACTAACTAGTAGTGTCGACAAGTACAAGTCAAGAGTGAAAGTATAATCAAAAGTCTATGTAACGTGTAAACATCACATCAATAGTCATTTCATGCCACTATTTTCCAATTTAGTTGAAAATTGATCTATTAATTTAGTCAAGGGATGTTGTCAATTACATTCAACTCGTGGATGAACTTCATCCGCTAACTGGGCATGATGTTAACCAAAAATCTAATTAAAATTTCAATTACTATGTAAGTTGAACACCTCAACTATGTTGTAACTATGTAAATTGAACAATTGGCTAGCTGTTTGATGATATGTGGCACATTTACAATGTTGACAATGTGTTAACATTGTAAGTGTGCCACATGGCACATTCACAAAATTTGGGGTCACTGAATAGTTAAATAACGTGTGACATGTTCACAAAGTTTGGGGGTCAACAAATAGTTCAATGACACATGGCACATCCACATTAATAGGCTTGGCCACATGGTGCATAAGCATAAATTAGGTATAAACTTAGGCATCTAGGTTAAACTTAAACATAAACCATTTAACTTAGGTTTAAGTTAGGGCTAAACCTAGGCACCTATGTTAGGCCTAGACCTATGCCACATGGCAATCAATAAATGAAATCCAATTTCATTCAGTTTAACCTTTAGGCTTGAACATCTTTGATTGGCTCATCCCATTTATGGTTATTACATTTTCATGTTTATTGTGCTTTCTAATAATCCTAGTGCACTTTTTTATATAGTTTGGATTCATCAAATGGAAGCTAAACAATATGGGATAAAAATTTTAGTTGTAATTTAATTGTAACCCATTTTTAACCTAATTGCAACCCAAGTTGTTGTAATTTAATATACAAGGTAGTCTAAGCTTAATTAAGCCTAAACTTAAATTTATAATCTATCTAGTTTAGGTCTAGCTATTTATCTTAATTATTTGTAATAATTATTCATCAACCATTTTTAATTATATAGTTGTATAATTAAATAATTAAACATATTATCAGATCATTTACTAAATAATATGGTAATTTTAATTAAAAATAATAAATTTACTTATCTATTAAATAAATAAAAATAATAATTAATGAATATTTAAAAAATTCCCAATCCATTATGACTTGTTATTAACATTTCATAAAACAAAAAATTATTTAAAATAAAAATAATCAATAATAGATTTTAAATGTTATTTGATTACAATAATTGTTATAATGTAATCATAATTAATAATTGGCTATAATATTTACAACAACAACATTAATGATAATATTGTGATTAGTAGTTAGGTTAGGTTAGTTATTTTATTATTATTATTCATATTTTTATCTAACTTGTTGGAACTATTATGAACTAATATAATAAATTAAAAAATACAACAAATATTCTAAAATATAGTAGTGTAAACAATAATACTTTTTGAAATTATATAATAATTGATTATATATAATATATTTACTACTTATTCTAATTTAATCATAAATAACTAAATAGATAATAAAATATTGCCAATAAGATGAAAAAATGAAAAAAAATTGGAACTAATAGCCAACACTATAATGAAAATAAAAAATTTCAAAACTATTAATTATGTATCATTACCTAATCTTATATATTAAAGCAACAGTGGTGTATGTCTATCTGTGTGGGCAGTGCCTGGAAGATTCTTCTAGTCACTGCCCGTTCCCTGTGGTGTCTGTCTGTCTGTGGTGACAAACAGGGTAAGGCAAGGCAGGGCAAGGCGGCCAGGGCAGCCACTGCGGGGGGCCGGACGAGGTGCCATTTTTATTAAATAAATTCTTGGGGAAAACTAGGGGACCTGCATCTAATCAAACAAAAATACAATTTTAAAAGAAAATTATTTTCATTATAGAACATATTAAAAAAACTAGAATTTTTTTGAAAAAGAAAATAAAAAGAAAATAAATAAATAAATAAATACAAAAAAATACAAAAAAATGAAGATAAACAAAATAAGAATAGAAAAAATAAAAACATGAAACAAACATAAACCAAAAAAAAAAAAAAAAAAAAAAAAAAAAAAAGAAAAAAAAAAAAAAAAAAAAAGAAAAAGAAAAAAAAAAAA
>Ga0209208_10007524_pt1 | contig 14734 bp, 17 predicted proteins | sample S1TSphfallax_3_FD_187694 | JGI IMG/M metagenome (GOLD analysis project Ga0209208, IMG submission 187694) | Host-associated microbial communities from peat moss isolated from Minnesota, USA - S1T2_Fd - Sphagnum fallax MG (SPAdes) (version 2) | ecosystem: Host-associated > Plants > Peat moss >...
ACAGACTGACCGCTCACAGACAGACTGACCAGCGAGCGTTGGTCGAAATTATACAGAGGCCGTCTGTCCGGGCCGGTTCTCCCGTAGAAAATCTGTCTGTCCGTCCGTCCGTCCGACTGTCCGGGCCGGTTCCGCCGGCGGATTAAAACGCGGAACTGTCGCGTCGGACGGACGGACGGACGCACGCACGCACGCACCAAGTGAATTTATATATAAGATATGTATATAAACTAATTAAGTTCTCATAAGATGATGTAAGAATTGGAATTATTTAGTTTTCACAAAAAAAATGAAAACCACCCAACATTAGTTATCACTAGTTTTGGGTGGGAATCTACAAATGCATATAGATAACTATGGGATGACATGATTGACAAGTAAGGGTTGAAAACAAAAATCAAAATATTTTACCTAGGTAGGCCTTTCATTTTTCATACATAAATGATGCCTTTACTGAGATGGGCTTCTATTTTATTCACATCATGAGATGTTATAATGAGGTGGGTTGTCACCTTGTATGTATACATACATCACATTAGGCTTTAAATTTATTCTTTTTTAATCTATAGATAAAAGAGAAGTTTATGTCTTTTAATCAATGTGAGGCCCAATGTTTTGTTCATTGTCATTAGAAAGAGATAAACTTACACGAATAATTCTTTTTACGGACCCAAGCTCTAACAACAAATTTGAACTTAGTGTTTCTTCCCCAACATGATCCTCCAATTCATAAACACCTTCTCCATAGTTTAGTCCTTGGACATGTAGGGGAATATTCTTGAACAACTTGTGTTCTTGCACCATTATTTTCTACACCCACATTTTTAGACACCATTTCAACTCTTTCTATTTTACATCTTCAATTAAATGGCTTCCTTCCACTTTTCTTGAAAGACTATGAACCAGACTAGGACCTTGAGTTTTCATCCAACTTTTTCAAGTTGACATTCCAACACATGCCACATTTATTTGCAATTAGCCCTTTTGGGATGGTTTTTGAACACCTTCCAAATTGTTTTCACCCAGAAGATTCTGCAAGTGGATTCCCACAATTGTTTCAACTTTGTTCCCATATTGCACAAGGTCACATCCCATGTTGAATTACACATATCCTTGGAGTGATTCATCTCTTCACCATGACCAAGCCCTTAAGTGGAGTTCATCCCATTGTTGTGGGGGAAACATTATATTTATTCATAAGCCGCGCTTTATGCCTTTAATTTCGTGATGCCTTTGTAACACATTTTTCCTTGCACTAATTTGGAGTTGCAACCAAAGACAGATGTGAAACTATAATCCATGGTATTATGTGCATTTTAGAACTTCACCCTGATTGGGTGGTCTTTTAGCTAAACGTGGTGAATGCTTTCAATTCGATGTTAAAAGGAATCATATTTCAAAAACTTCATGCAATAGGTGGGGACATCATATAGTTCATCCTTTTTGTTGGTGCATTTTATGCATTTGAATTTACCTTGTTTTATAGTTGCCATAATCGTAAAATCAAAGTCATGGTCATCCCATTTGCCATGGGAACTCGTCAATGTGATCCCTTGGAGGGGCACTATTTGCTCTAATTCATTTTAGAGTTATATGTTTTATAATTTTCCATTTCCCCAAACTTGTTTATTTCCATCTATTGTAGATGACACTCACATCATAAGCCCCCCCTTAATTGTATCATTTACATATGATCATTTTCAAACTGAACTCCACAAGATAAATATTTTTATCCAACTTCAAAAATGTGTAGCATGGTCCCTTTTTGGTCTATCGCTTAACTTTGACACCCCATCCATGTTTAACATTCCATTAGAAGGAATTAGGGTTTTGGGGGTTCCATTGGGTATTTCATCCTTCACATCATCTTTCATCAAAGATGTTTTATTAGAGGATGTTCGACATGTTGGTCTTCTCCTTATAATGGGCGATGTTTATATAGCTTTCGGAATTTTTTAATTCATTGTTTGTGCAATGGCCATCATATTTATTATGATGCATGCCTCCATCTTCCATCTTCATAAAATCTTTTGCTTCATTTGATTCCTTCCTCCTTCAAATGTTTGGGTGCCTTTAAAGTCCAGGATCCTTTGATAGCTAAGAAGGAATTTTATCCCATAAACAAACATTTCCCTTCATAGTTTTTGGTGGCATTGGCTTCAAATTGACAACCACCATCACCCCAACAACCTATTTAAGGAGTTGGGCCTTTGTAGTTTTTATCATAGTTGCTAGGTTTATGGTCGATCAACATCCCTTCCTTTTTGAAGCCTTAGCATGAGTTAACAACGACAACTTCCCTTTCCAACAACACTTCAAGGTGGTTTGCAATCTTCTACCACCCCCAACACGTGCGTGTTTTCCTCCCTTTGAACAAGTCATGGGGTAACAAATGGTTTGATTTCAAGATTCCATTTCAAAACATTTGCACCGTCATACTTTTTTTAGCATGCTCTTTGATAGGATATATAAGACCCATCGTGCTTGAATCTTATCATGGTCTGGGTGGGTACTTGGTTTATAGCTCAACCATCCTTCTTAGCTTTTCGATTATCTTCCCCATCCTTCTCCACAATGCTCTAAAGGTGATTTGGATTACCACATCTTTCAATTGTAGGTATCTTTCAATGCATGTGCACACATCCCATCGATGCTAAAAGTGTCCACCTTTTATGTTATGCTCATAACAATGAAAGCATGGGCACCCATGATGCCATCATGACATTTTTGCTCCCATTACATGAAATGCCAACTTCCATGTGGGATGAGAATAACTACATGCGCTTCCTTCAACCATGTTCCATTTTTCTCATTGATGAGTTGACATTGTGTTCACTAAAGATGGAGTTCACAACCTAATTGATGTTGTCATTGCTGATCCAACACAAGCATATTTATTTCCTTGATCTTGGGAACCCATTGGGAGCCCAAGGATTTGTTGCCTCCAAAGCAATTCAAGCCAAAGAAAAGAGCTATTGTGAGTGACATCCCTCCGATCATTTCCTCCCATTAGCAATTGAAGTGTTTGGATGTTTAGAGAAACAAGCTAACGTGTTCTTACATGATTGTGCCAATGCCATTTGGAATTTCAAAGGGCCAAAAGGCCCTCCTCTTTTTTGTTTTGGTTAATTTTTTCTGTAAAAAGATCTCAATTAAATTACAAAGGATGCAAACATCCTCCATTTTAAGTTGGGTGGTAGTGGTAGGTCTAATTATTTTTTGACTTTCACCCTTTCAAAATGCACCCCTCATCACCATGGTTGACTTGGAACAAGCGGTCAGTTGTTGAGACAAAAAGCTTTTGACATCGAATTTGTGTTAGTAAATTAATCATGTTTTTTTTTTTTTTTTCTCTTGTACATTTTCTAGATTTTTGATGTGTTTATTAATAATGTTTTGCAAGGTTAACATAGAGAAAGAAAGGTGATTTAATGAGGAGTGACAATGTGTTGATTTCATGTTTGGGGCCACTTTAAACAAGGGTCCAAGGACCACAAGCATAAGGACCAATTTGAAGCAAATTGAACCTTGAATTGGACCCCTTTTTCACATTTAAAAACATTTATAAAAAAAATGAGTGTGTCTAAAGGCTTGGGGTCCAATTTGAGGGTTCAATATTAAAAATGTTTGATTGACATGTAAAAGGATTAGGTTAATTTTGCTCTTTTTTCTCTTCTTTTTATTTTCCATGGTTTTTTTTAGTTTCTATTTTCACTTCCATTTTTTGCACTTGGAAAGACTAAAAATGCTCTCTTTCTATTAGTCACCTTGTGAGGATCCACACAATCAACCATGTTAACTCTAGAATTGATAAAAATAATGGGGAAGCACATTGTTGGTGTGTTGTCAACAATGCCCTCAATAAATAATTTGTCTTCCATTCTCATAGAATTTGAACAACAAGGATAAAAAAATAAAATAATAAAAAGACAAAAAAAGAAGAAAAACCATGAGCTTACCTTTAAGATTTTTTCTCCTTTAAGCTTTTTTTTTGGGTCCGGACCAATTGGTTTTCCCTCCAAAGTGATACCATTTAGGCTAAATCACAATTTGATTTGTCTCGATCCTGGACCCTTATCTAAAGGCCTTGGGACCAATTGAAAACTCTTGACCGATAAGAATGCTCAATTTCATTGGACCCTGCTCTTGAACCCTTGTGTAAAGTGGCCCTTACATTGACCATAGATAAGTCCACAATACTTTTGCACACTCCAAAACACAATGGACATCCATTTGGGCCTCAGGTGTGACCCGAACTAACATAACATTTTACCTTGAAAGTGTCATTGTGGATGGTCTTATTCCGCATTGGAGCTCTGGGGACTATAGAACCCTAAAACTCCACCCCTTCCCAAACAGCCCAAGAAAGCTGCACTGCTTACTTGATTGGTAGTGGTAGTTTGTCAGAGCAGGCGAGTTATTAGATACCAGACAGATCACACACCCCTATTCCAAAGAGCTGGCCCTTTTTTGCCCAGACTTTGCTAAATGGTGGGTGGGGAGGTGAGTGGGCCTAGCTACCTAGCTTTCCATACGACTCCATAAATAAAAGAGCAAAAAGAAAAAAGAAAAGAAAAAAAGGATTTTTTTATATATTTATTTAATTCATGTAGGTAGGTTTTCATCATTTTCCGGGGAGTTCAAAGAGGTGCTTTTCATACATCAATGGTTGTCAAAGAGTGCAATTGTACATACTTGCCTTGTGGTCACAATGATGAAAACATGGTGGTAGTTCATTTGTAGTGAAAACGGCAAATTGTTTTTGGAAAAAGAGGGTGAAAGACAAGGTTTTTGAGGGTGAAGGACGGGGGGCCATGGGGGGCACGCAGGGAGGGGGTGGTGGTGGTGGTGGTGGTGGTGGTGTCATATCATTGGTAAGGAGAAACAACAAGTTGAAAAGCAAGCAAGAAAAACTGGAATGATGTCGCAAAGCTTTCACAACCATACATTGATACGCCAACAACAACAATGCAACAACATGTGGCCCGTGGTGAGATATCACACGCACTTGCACTTGCACCGGGGTGAAAAGCCAACCAAAACCAACCATGGATCCAAGGCCACAAACCCATATCTGACTTTTGGAGTCTTTCTTTTGTTTTGTGGAGTACCCTCCACAATATCTAAAAGATAAGTACTAAAGTACTTACTTACCTACCTACCTAATTAGGTTCATTTCATTTCTTTCTTCTGTCCCAAGAGAAGGAAGAGAAACAAAAGACCCCACCAACTTTCAACACTCAAAGCAAAAGTGCTTTGATTCAACATGTAGCATAGTGGTCGGTCGGTTGTCCCAAAGTGGGTCAGTATTATAGACAAGTAGGTAGGAAATGTAAGTGGTTTACTATGTAGGTAAAGTATATACTCAAGTAAGGCACTCAGTGGGTCTACTAGGTACATAGATACATGTTGTCAATAGTTAGTACATAGTAGTATACAACGAAAATGCAGTTCATAGGGTAACAGGTTCTATGGTAGAGGAAGAGATGCGATACCAGTAGAAGAAACGGATACCAACTCTTCTTCTTCAAGGTTTGGCTTCTTCTTTGGTATGTTCCATGTATGCTGCTTGTCCTCACAACTACTTCCCTGACCAACCACGCACACACACAATCATGCTTACCCTCCCCACTTATGGTGCTCTCCTCCTCCTCCTTGTTGCCTGCACACCAACAACCGTAAGCAAAATCATTAGGTATCACAATTGTGAAGAGGAAGAAAACCAGCATAATTTGTAATATAGAAAGTACAAGAAAGCTAAAAAAAAAGGGGGGCAAACTCTAGAATGCAGGAGGAGCTACTAGGTTGGTAGTAGGTACTGCCCCCCTAGTCGCTTTTGGGGATTCCTCCAATGGTGACTTGATGATGATGATCAATTGATGACAATGGTAAGAAGTACTAAGAACTTAAGCAACGATCTTTCTTCCTTTTCCCAAATTGGTAAATAATTCTCTAACCAAGAAGTTCTCCTCCCCCGCCTAACTGATTCCAAAGATGAGAAGGATCAGCCTCATCCCATATTTGAGGAAAATTTGTTGAGGTCTTTTGATGTAGTTGTGTATTGGCACTGCTTATTTAGCTAATACCTACTATCTATCTATCCTATGCAGCTGGTGCTCAGTGCTTACAGTTCTTTTTCACCACCACTCATTCATCATGCATTAAAAGGAAAGCAAAGTAAGGCAATAGGTACCAGAAAGAAGACATCAAAAGTCAAATAAAAAATTGGCGAGAGAGGCAGGGACCCACCATAGAGATGCTGAAGTCCACCCTAAAGACAAGGGCATGCGTTGGATCCCTCGCCTACTAGCTGAACAAGATTCCTCCACCCACTTTTGGCTTCACCTGTCCCCACCACTCCCCTCCAATCCAATACAAAGATTATCTGCAGCCAGACAAGCCCAAGGGAAGTGAGAACTCAAACGCAAAACTTACTCTGCAGTCAGACAAGCCCAAGGGAATTGAGAACTCGAACACAAAACATAATCTGCAATCAGAGGCAATTGAATAAACAGCATAGGCAGAACTTGGATCATTGCCAACAAACCTGCAGTACCAAGGTGAGAAGAAAAATGAATCTGGTTCCATATCCTTAGTTACTTGCAATAAACACTGCACTACACCCATTACTCCAACATTCAACAGTTGAATACTTATATAGTATCCATAAGAAGTACAGATACCAAGTAAATAAAAGTAGTCCAAACTCCACAAAACATGTCTTCACAATGTATGCTTGCTTGCAGAAGAAAAAGCATGGAAAGAAATGGAGAGCATCATGTTCTGGAAATTTGAAACAATCTGGGGTCAATTACAAGCCAAGATCATCATCTGGATTGAATCACAGGAACAAAGAAGAAGAAGGGTTAGAGACTTTTTTAAAATCTTCACCTCATCGAATTCATGACATTTCTTCCTTCATACATTTGTGTGTGTGTGTCCCACCAGAATTCTAAGTAGTTTTCTGGAAGCAAAGATTGTAAACATCATCACCAAGACATGGTACAGAAGAGTTCCTGCTAATCAGGTTACAACCACCAACATGACCTTTATGCACATCCTAAAAGACTAACCTTGCTCCACCCGCCAGGATTTTTTTTTCTGGCTTATTGCATGACAGATGCAATATGCTTCAACTGTACAAGCATTTTCTTTGGATGTCCCATTTGCCATCCCCTGCTTCAACTATGTTACAGTTGAGAAACTCACACTGCGCCCTCCATTTTCCTTGTACATCTCCATAAACTAGCTGTTGTCTTGATATGTAGAAGCAGAGAGAATCCATCCTCTTTGATTGACAAGAGCTGCACAACGAAGTTGCTTTGACATATACTCATTTCCATCAGCAGCAACTGTTACAGCTGCTGCATGGTTGAGTTCTAGTAATTCCCTTCAGGTGCTATTGGTACAAACCAAGCCAGTTATACCCCAGCTCTGATGCTCCAAAGTCTTGAGAAACATTCAACAAGCTTCTCTCTGCATGATTGACCTCAGGAGACAGACTTGAATTCAAGGGTGAAGCATATACATGTTTGACCTCGGGTTGGGGCCATCAGAAATGTTACAATCCCACATTCCAATAGGGAAGGCAGTGAAGAGGAGACAAATAGGATCCACCCTTGTGGATCTTCTTCTTCTTCCTGGTTCTCAACCTTCGAGAGGAGCCCTGTGAGGAATTCCCTTTCGTCTCTTGCAGCCTGATCGATGGGAGGCGATGGGTGGTGGTGTCCTTGGTGACATGTTGTCTTGGAGAAGATGATGATAAGAAACTGAGAAGTTACTGGTGCTTGACATGGGGGGTCTCTCCGATGTCAGTTCTGAAGATTGCCCGAAGTTGTATGCCTGGATCTCGTCAATGGGTTCTCGGTACAGAGAAGAAGCAGCAGCAGCAGCATTGTGGTGAGCGTTTGACCCCGTGATGGGATGTGTTGGCGAAGAGTCTGCTCGTAGCTGTGAAACCTTCTTTGAGCGCACTGGCTTCTTGTAAGAAGAGGAATCCTCGGACTCTGAAGCTCCAAGAGCATGACTACTACCTTGAGGTCTTGGTTGCAAAACAAAAGACAAATCTCCATGCCTCTTTATTCCATCAAGCTGCACAAAGACGACAAAGGGACGACATTCGACGTCAAGCTTCTCAAGAGATGATCCAGAGCAACAGAAGAGAGAGTACTGAATGAATTCCTGGAATGATCAACGTGAATCTGACAATGGGTTGTTGTTGCAGTAGTAGTACGTACCTTACAACCAAGGGAACAGAAGCGGAAGGTGTCCAACAGGCTGCGCTCACAAGACTCGCAGGTATTGGTAACTCCTTTGGCCGGCCTGGGTTGCGGCCGTTCATTCAGAAACACCACGCGCGCGCTGTTGATGATGTAAGTCTGGACGCCTGTGATATCCAGCACCTTCTGAATCTCCGAGACTCGAATCACATCGTGGTACGACGAACGTCGAATCTGCAGCACGCCGCCACAGACACACGCAGGTTTTGGTCAGAAAAAACATTAAGAGATCCGTTAACAGGACTGCCTTCTCACGCAGACCTGAGGTCTCGGGCGCGGCCGGAGAGAGAGAGAGAGAGAGCTCTAGAGATTTCAGTGTTCGCACACCTGCACAACATGGTGGTCCTTGTGTTGCGGCAGGCAAAGGGAGCAAATGCCGCCGGAGCCAGTGCATTCCAAACAAAAGAGATTGCATTCGCATTTGTGTGAGACTCCGTGAATCCGACACGAGGAAAAGAACTTCGTCGCCAGCAATGGCTTCAGCCATCGCGGCTCCTCTCCCTCTGGATGATTTTGGCCGTCGTTTCCTTCGATCCTTATAGGACCGCCCTGTCAATTGCAAACACGATTGTCAACTTGCAGCATCTGATTCTAGAGCTCCTCATGAGAAAGGATGAGGAAACAAATGCACCGGCCGCATTTACGCAAGCCCTCTAAACATTTTTCTGTAATCTAGACAACAGCAGCGGCAGCAGTGAAGCAGCTTCGCTTACGCCAGAAAGGCGTGGCGCTTCACGGTCCTAGTGACACTTCTCAAATGTTTTCTTTCGTGCGGCATTCTCACCGTCGTGCCGCTCCTCGTCGTTACCATGAACCTCAAGAGCTTTGCTTCTAGACAGCAGTTTTGCGAGAATCTGAGCATGTCTGTTACAGGCGGGAAAGAAGCGGCATGCAGCTCTTCTTACCATGGTTTTAATTCTTCTAGCCTTGGCAGGAGGGCTAGAAGCTTGCTGTGGCTGCACCGTCTTGATCGCCAGCGAGGAGTCTTCTTGTGTCTGGGGCGCCAGAATCTGCTGCTCTGATATCTCCAACTGTGTGCAAGTCCACAAAGCAAAGCGGTATCCGCAACGAGAAGCTCTCGTGTGTTATACCGATTGATCGATCTGATAGGTGCCGAAGAAATCTACTTCCACCTTACACAGTTGACAGCAACAAACCTCCTTCCGGTAACACTAAGTTGCAGGCGTCTTTGAAGCCTCAGGTCTCTGCAATGAGCACACAGATCGTTGAAGATCAGACTACATGACTTAATTCCAGATTGCAGCAGCATCCTTCATGCTCTTCCTAGGCGACGCTGCAGCAGCATCTGAAGGAGCAAGAATCAAATAGATGCGTAACCACGGGGGGGAATTGCACAATGCGGCATTTGACATCACAAGCTTTTCAAGGAAACACATGGTGATCTATCTCCTGCAGCCATGCTCTCACACGATTTGTTGTCTACACGCAACAAATCTGACAGTTCCAGATGCATCACAGTTAGTGTGTACAGAAAAATTACATCTCGACTTCTCATCACTCCGGCTAACACAATGCAACAGTCGAATTATGCAGAAAAAACAGAAAAAAGTTTTTCTTCGCTGGAAGAGTTCAATGCCGAAGAGGAGGATCTATTGCTGTTCAGATATCATCTCTCTTCTCACATTCTTGGAGTTTGGCAATTCCAGGAAAACAAGGAACCGATATTACTATACCTTGATAGTGTATCCTAGACGATACACCAGCCACCAGGCAGCCGCTCTTGAAAAGTTGTCTATGACCTTGTTGTTTCCAATGCAATGCCTCTGCACGTCCGGTTGTTGTCCTCTTCGACAGTGCACGCGTCCCTAACAAATTTCGCTTCCTTATATGTAAAGCAGAGCACCAAGACAATCAAATTCCACCAGGTTATATTCTTCTCTTCTTCTTCTCTTCCTCCTCCTCTTGCTTCTTCCCTCCTTTACCAGCAACAATCAGGTCTCCTCCTCTTCTCCTCAAAAACAAATCCTCTTCTCCTCCTCCTCTTCTCCTCAAAAGCAAATCCTCTCTTCTTCTTCTTCTTCTGCTCCTCCTCCTCCTCCTCTTGCTTGACTCGAACACTTGGAAATTCAATCAATCTTCCGCTTTTTCTCTTAATCCTCCTCCTTCTGTGGAGCAACTCCAATGCTTGCCAGAACCTTTTTTACAAAACAAAAAGATTCAATCGCTTGCCACGAGTAACCAAAGGTTGTTCAAAATTGATGCATAAAAGAGACACTCTCTCCAATGAAAACACCAACAACAACAACAACAACTCTCTCCAAGTGAAAAACACCAACAACAACAACAAAAAACCAAAACACAACGCAAATAATTACCTCTCAACACACCCTCACCCCTCTTCTTCTTCTTCTTCAAGTCTTCCTCAAGTCCTTCTTCGTCTTCTTCTTCTTCTTCCTCTTTCTTGCCTACTGACTAAGGTTCCAACTTTCAACCCATGTGCCAAGTCAAGAGTGGAATTTTATTGTTTTTAAAAACTTTCTGAAAGAAAATTAGTTTTCTTTCTTTGCTTTGGTTTAATTAACAATTTTAAATCTATCTATTAAGGAATGTTAGTTGTTTTGTTTTTTTTTTTAATGGCTAAATTTAGTCTGTTGGCTTCTTTTTTTCCCCCCTCAAAATGGCTAAATTTTTTGTTTTGTTTTTCTAATTTTTAGCAATTTTTTTGAAAATTTGGTAGATTTCTCTATTGAGGTTTTTTTTAGCATGTAGTCTAAATTTAGTTTGTTGGCTTCTTTTTTTTCCAAAATGGCTAAAAGCATATTTTCTTTTTCAGTTTTTTAGTTGTTGAATATTAAATTTAAAAAAAAAAGAATCGGTAGATTTCTCTATTGGGTTTTAGCATGTAGTAAAAAATGTTAAAGCTGCTTATAAACATTTTTATTATCATATCTTGTTTATAGCCAAATTTGGTTAAACTCTCTTATAGACACTAATCACTTAAGAGCAACATCACCAAAAAAAAAAAAACTTTAAAAATAATGAAACCTTGCCCTCACCTATCGTCACACATTTGGTATCGTTGGCAAGCCCTCGATGACGAGTAAGTGTTTATCGAGGTGATTTCATAATGTTTTTACACCCATACCGATCGATGACTTGGGGTGCACATCGAGGCGGTTTCATAATGTTTAGTAGACCTACAATGGGAGCGTTATTGAATACTTTTATCCCAAAAAGCTCAACAAAATCAAAACTAAAAATTTTATGGAAAGGAAAAAAATTGGAGCCACACTCTTGGTATTGTTGGTAAGCCTTAAATTTTTTGTAATTTTTTCGACCTAAGGTGGTGCAAGGGATATAATGATATTATCGGGTTTTAAGAATCATTTGGAAAGAGGAATTTGTTGGGGGGGTTAAAGAATTGACAATTGGGCCAACGGGCAACTGCCACACTAGGTACGAGCGAAAAAGGAGAGAAAAAAATGGGGACGGGTGGGGGATGATTAATAATAATAATAATAATATGTACTAGTTTTGGGTTGGGGGGGGGACCTGTGGGGGTCCTTTTTTATTTTTCAAATTCTTTTTCCTTTTTATTTTTTGCTTTCTTCAATGATTCGCAATCGGTAGGTGGGGACCCATTAGGCGACAACAACACAACTACTCTGGCTTCCCAATTTCCTCTTTTTAATTTTTTTTTCCCCCCCATTCTTTGTGATACTTACGTTTGCAAGGGGCTTGTGATATCACGCGATTGGGAACTTGTTTTCGTTAGGAAGAAAAATGTGCAAAATAGTCAATGGATCTAAGTTATGTTGGAATTGCATTGGGAACGTTATTTCTTAGTAAGAGAAACTCCACTAAAAAGTGGATGGAACTAAGTTGTTTTGCCATTGCATTGGGAACTTGTTTCTTAGGGAACAAAATGTGCAACAAAGTCAATGGAACTATTTTTTGGTCATTGGATTGGGAACTATTGGGCATTGGATTGGGAACTCATTGGTCATTGGATTAGAAAGGTGCAAGAAAGTCAATAGAACTGATTGCCGTTGGATTGGGGAACTCGTTGATTTTGGAAGATAGCATGTCCATCAAAGTCAATGGGACACTATTTGTGAAGGAAGTGGAGGATGTGGATGGATGAAACCCTTCTTCCGTTGTTTTTTCTTTACATAAATAAGTATGTAAGATGGTGTTGAGAGGATGAGGAATGGATTTTATTTTATTTTTTCAACAAAAGAAAAAAGAAAAACACTTGTTGATTTTGGAAGATGGCATGTCCATCAAAGTCAATGGGACACTATTTGTGAAGGAAGTGGAAGATGTGGATGGATGAAACCCTTCTTCCGTTGTTTTTTCTTTACATAAGTAAGTATGTAAGATGGTGTTCGGAGGATGAGGAATGGGTTTTCTTTTTCTTCTTTCTACAAAAGAAAAAAGAAAAAAACAACCAATACCCCCACCCCCCTCTCCCCCCACCCTTTGAATTGAATTGAATGATTAGTGTGTCTCTCTACACATGATGATTCATTTGGTGAACAATTTTGGGAGTGATTGGTGGGGTCGAAACAAATTATTTTGCAAGGGCGAGTATGTAATTGACTATTGTTTTTAGTTTTTTTTTCCCCCGGTCTGTTGAACTAGACAAAAGAGGTAGTTGTGTGAAAGGCCCTTGGATCATCAAAACTAGATAAGTAGGTGACCATCGGGGTATTTTAGAAATGTATTTTCAATACATGAGAACAAGCAACATTGCTTGATTTTGGAATTAAAAAAAAATAAAAATCCCATGCTCTTAACCATCAATAAGCACTACATTAGAATTGCAAAAAAGGGTGCGTGTTTTAATTCTTCAGCTGGATGGATGTATATACTATTCATTCATTTATTCATTCATTCAACAACTCTTGATCCCTTACCGATTTATGAGCTTATCCCAAAGGCCATAATCTCGTAATCTCCATGGAGAATACCATTAGTGCCCATGGACCATAATACTAGTAATAACCCTAAAATGTGTTTATGTCACTAGGTGGGCCTAGTTTGTTTGTTTCTTATTATGAATTTTTTTTTTTGATGGTAGAACGTTTCTCCGAACCAATTCTCCATGCTTCCCTTGACACGAAATCACTTGTTTTTTCTTTGTTCCATGCTATGTGATGAACCTCATGAAGGCGGCATTATACATGAGGGGAGGGGAGGGGAGGGGAGGCCGGGTTGTTGATTAGATGACGACCCCCGCACCTTCTCACCCACTCGTTGTTGTAGCCCATGTTGGATACACTGATGTAATACTTACGATTGAGACCCAAGTTGTGTTTGCCTATCATATAAAGCTTAGCGACAAAAACACCATGTCTTGAGGCCGTTTCCAAAGAGTTCATGCGGTTTGGCTTTTACCCGAACTTCGTGCTCAACCCACTTTCGGAGTCCGTGTGTTTAGTAGAACAAAATTGAAAGGAATTTAAAAGAAAAATATTTTTGTCAATATTTTTTTTTGCCTTTTTATGGCTCTTCAAACAAATTGTTTTGGATGAGTGAATTCACTCGGTTTATGTTTTACGAGTCATGGTGTCACTTTGGCCAACCACTACTAAATGGCTCCTCAACCGACCATCCATCCGTCCCTTCTTTTGTCCGTCCGATGTGTTTGTTTAGCCTCATATATGCACCTTGTCTTTCCCACTAGCTAGAGGTAGGTCACCATGTGATATAACCTTCTTTTCTACCCCTTTTTTTGGGGCAAAAAGAACAAAGAAACCTTTTATTCCAAATCACATGGCGAAAAAATGGGTTGGGGAGGAGGAGGAGGGGGCGGGTACCATTTTTTCCCATGAGGGACCCCCCATTTGGCCCCCCCTTTTGGCATCATAGTGATGAAATACACTACTTTAGACCCATTTTTTTTGTGGCGGCGAGAGGCGACTCATAACACACCTAAGAAACTATGGACCAGACCTCCGTGTTGGTCCAACCCATGACAAATCAAACAAAGAAATCATGTCAAAAAGCACCAAAAATTACTAAAGAAGTCCTTTCAAACCAAAGAGTCAAGGAAACCCGAACTCTCTCTCTCTCTCTCTCTCTCTCTCTCTCTACACACGGATGGATGTACCTAGGTTGTAGTTCCTAAGCAAAAAGCATTTGAATGCCCATCACCTCATCCAACTCTAGACTCTTTAATCGCTTGAACAAAATTCAAAGTTCTCATCTTTAGGCTTTTTTTTGGGTTGTAGGGGGCCTCGTGTGAGACGAGACGAGACGGGAAGAACGGAATTGGGTGGGACGGTTTACCGATTTATGTGTCGATCACTCAACAACCTTAGAATGTGTCAATTATCGGCGAATACAATTCAGAGCAATTGTTGAAAACAACCCGGCCATGACATTTCTCGGAGGTCAAATTCCGCATAAGAATGTGTCATCCAAATACACCACAAGATTTTCAGCAGGTCTTTACTCTTAACAAGAGGGGGGGAAAAAAAAAGGAAAAA
>Ga0209208_10007526_pt1 | contig 14731 bp, 7 predicted proteins | sample S1TSphfallax_3_FD_187694 | JGI IMG/M metagenome (GOLD analysis project Ga0209208, IMG submission 187694) | Host-associated microbial communities from peat moss isolated from Minnesota, USA - S1T2_Fd - Sphagnum fallax MG (SPAdes) (version 2) | ecosystem: Host-associated > Plants > Peat moss >...
ATCCAAAGTCTGCAATCTTGGCATTAAATTGTTTGTCCAAAAGAATGTTGGGTGCTTTGATGTCTCGATGTATAATTCGTTGATGTGAATCTCCATGAAGATAACTAAGGCCACGAGCTATTCCCACACATATGTTAAAGCGTCTTGGCCAATCCAGTTGTAAATAGTTGTCTCCTACATGATGATTAACAACATAATTTTCATATTAACATAACCTTCAATTAAACTATTTGATCAAACCATGAAGGTAATCAAGTTGATTTGACAGCAATAACTAAAGAATATTAATTTGAACGGTTTTCATCATTGTACATGCAAAAATTTCATAATGGGATTGAAAAGTGACCATACCCCATAAAACTTCAGCAAGATTTTGGTTTTCCACAAATTCGTAAACAAGAAGCCGTTTTACACCATGTACACAACACCCTTTCAAGGTCACTAAATTCTTGTGTTTGACACTTGTGAGGAGAACAATTTCATTCAAAAATTCAATTACCCCTTGTTCAGATTTTTTGAGCAACTTAATTGCCAATTCTCCTCCATTTGACAAAACTCCCTACAAAATTAACACACAATTAGAAAGTAAAGGTTATGTTGTGAAATAATTCAGTGCATGTGTGCACACATTTAAAAAAAAATTGAAATGGATTTTTAAATGCATGGATATCCATAAATGTTGGTTCATTGAAACAATGATTTTAAATTATTGAATCACTAGTAATTTAAATAATGATCAATGAAAGAAAATTATAATTGACATTATTGTATGGATACTTGAGTGTGCACGTACATAAATTATGTGATTTAATTACATTGCTTTATAAGATTGTTAAATGGATTCACCTTGTAAACAATGCCAAAGCCACCTTCTCCAAGCTTATTACATTGATGAAAATCTCTAGTTGCTGTCTTCAAAATATTATATGAATATAATGTAGGTTGCACTTCTTTATTTGCAAATTCTGGGAAAATTGACTTGTAAACTTAATACACATAAAAAATTGTGAACATAATTATTGCAAATGATACAAATCATTTTGTAAATTCAATGTGTGAAAATCATTAGTAAGATTGCTTGTGTCAAGCATGTTTTATCCAAAGGTCAAATTCAAAAAAATTATGTTGAAAATGTTTAATGTACAAAATGGATGAATCAAAACTTTGAAAAAGAACTTGACTTTAAACATACCTTGTTGGATGTCACGTAAAATGATCATATTTGCATGATATTTCCAAAATGTGATGGTAAATATTACACCTCCCAAAATCATGAAAAATGGAAGTGTTGTTGATAGTGTCCATATTAACACCCTATTATCATTTGGTAGAGGGCCGGTAGAATTATAAACTTCAACTGTTTCAAAACCAACGATACCTTATCATCACTTGTACTTAAACCTTCCCATTGAATTTCTAGATGGTTATTAACATATGTTTGTGATCTAATAATATGTGTATATTTGAAATAGAATAATTTCAATATGGATCATAGTATTTCCAACCTGGAATAATAATGTTAGATAAGTTGTATCGACAATTATATGCTTGATGTAAAGAGTTTAAAGAACCATTGATATAAAATATTGCATTATTGTCAAAATCATAAAAAGGAAGTAATTGAGACATGTTGCAACATGGATTCCCTCCAAGTCTGCAAGCAAAATAATTGCCACTCCAATTTCAATAATCTTCAAACTATAATACAAAAATCACATTTGGTAAGAAAATTGTTCTACACATGATGAAAATTGATGAAAAAATCAATGCAATGCAATCTATATAATTAATTTCATTCTAAAAAATTCACAAATGTATATTTGACCTTATATATGGGTAAGATTGGATACTTACAAAATTGGTGAATATGTGCCACTTTCCCAAGGTGGGATGAGTCCAATTATACTATTATTCACAACAGATATTTCCCCCACCAAATGTGATGTGTTTATGTTTGTCATATTGAGGATTCCACTAAAGTTGTTTTGATTAAAATTTCTACATCAATGAATTTGAATAAACATTATTTCAAATTCCATGTACAAAAACATGTAAACTATTGAAAAATTGAATTGGATATAATTAGCTCCCATAAAAACTCCAACATATTTGTAAAGAGTAATTATAATAAGTGAATGATTAAAAGTCCAAATGCTAGTAACAACAATTGTGTTGAACCCAAAAATAAGGTTTATTCTTGGAAAATTTACCACAAATTTACTTTTTTTAAATAAATTTTTTTGCCAAAATATCCCAAATTGTCTGCATTATTAATACTCTAACAACTTCAACAAGAAACTAAGGTGCAATCACACTAACATGAACCATAGCAAGTGGAACCAATGTTTAGTTTTTTCATGTTTAAAAGTGGTAATTTAATTTGGTGTTGAAAGTATAAGATTTTTTTATATAATAAGGTTCAGAATATATCATTGGACAATGTGAATTAATATGAAAAATGTCCAATGAATAAACTTTCAAAAACATTCATTAAACACTATAACACGTGTTTTTTAAATAAGATTTATAAATAGATTTCAAAACTTTTAAAAATTACATATGTTTTGAAATATTTTACATAAACCTTGACATAATAATATTTTTAAAATTATAAAGATTTTCGAAGAAATTTTCTGAAATATATATTTTTAATTCCCTTCAAAGTAATCCCAAAAGCAAGCAAGTGCAACTTGTGTTATCCCATTTGCACATTAGTATGAACAATGAAATCTTCTAGTTAAAATTGTTATGCATAGAATAAAACACTTGATAGGATTGGAAGGCCTACTCACATAACTTCCAACATGGGTGAACATTGGAGAAGCTCGTAAGGCAATGGGCCAGCAAACATGTTTCCTGCCATACTCCTATAAATAAAAGGTAGTAAATGGAATCAAATTCAAATATAGAAGTCAAAACACTTGACTCAAACTTGGAAACAATGTGAAATCAAAACCCATATGGTCTATGTGAAATTGAAGGACCATTTTAAATTTAAATTTTATTAGAAATTTTTCTGAAATAATCAAAATCATCAATTCCCACCACATCATGATGTGATTGAGATTCTTCAATAAATGGTGAACACCCCCAATCCCACCAAAGTTAATCTGAACCTAGTAGTTAATATTTTTGTTTACAGTAATTATTCATTGTGACTAATAAAGTTCTTAAGCAAGAATGATAATATTCATATTTTATACTAGTCTTATGTGCTTGCACAAAGACATGGTACTTTAAGGAAATTTAATGAAGTGCAAATTGGAACTAAGATGGTTAAATTCCCTTTTGATCCCTAAAGGGCTATAATGACCCTAATAACCAAGTAGTTTTATACACATTTGGACATAACAAGATTTTGGCTTGACTAAAGGCACATTCTATATATTAAAAAAATCGACTTTTATGCATTTTTGCAAATTTATTATTGTGGGAAAATAACAAGTATCCCATCCCACTAGGCTACATTCAAGCTAAAGTGTGCAACATGTGAGTTTTGCAAGACCTTGAATAAAGAAAGAAAAAAATCAATTGAAAAGAGTGCCATGCATGCACCATGATTTCATCAATCAATTTAACAATTGAATGATTATATAACTATTTTGATGTTGGGCATGTTCAAAGGACCATTAGGTTTCCTTTGGAAAAGAGACAAAAGTTATTTTTGCTTGGATTCAGATTGACAATTATAATGTAAATTGTTTTCCAAATTGCAATATCTAATAAGTGCTTGATGTAATGTTTTTGTCTATGTGTAAACCTAGTTAAATTAATTGTACTTGAAGCCTATAGCTCTTAATTTCATGGTGGGTATGATGGATGTACACACTATATGAATAGGTTATTAATGCAACATATATTGTGGTAAATTATTGGTCCTCTTTAATTTGTAGTTTTTTTAATTGAAGGAGGAGTCAACAAATGATTCCTTAAGAGAGCACAAGTTCATTGTAATAAACAAGCATGGTAGGTCTTAAAATTCGAAGCACTTACAAATATTTGAGAGATAATGAACAATTTGAGGTATTAAATGTTGGAAAGCTTCCATCAAATTTATTATTAGATATGTCTAAAATTTGAAGTGTTGATGGCACATCAAGAAAATCACCATGGAAGTTATTATTGTTCATCAACCTACAAAACAAAAGAATATCGAAAATGTAAGAAACATGCAACCAAAAGATTGTTTCAATATCTTTTTGTAGTTTAATCCATCCAATTAGTTTTAAATTTAAGTTCAATGGAGACAAATTGTACAATCCATTTTAATGAGATTTTCAAAACTTTCCATGATCTATAAATTATTAATGAATTAGTTTATTATAACCTTTCTTGGAAAATAAATTGAAATTTTCACAATGAATTCTTAATTTCTTATTATGATATTAACATTATCCATCATACACCATATATTTTGATAAGTTTCCAAAGACTGGATTAAATATCCCACTTGAGATATTAAAAACATGGGGGTTCAAGATTGAAAATTTGAACTTGTTTCAAACGTATGATAATTTTAATCATGCCTTAGATTAATTTTCTGAGTTTAGATAACCACTACTAGAAGAATAATTGCTAAGTGTACCATCATTGCATATATAATATGGTCAAATTTTCCAATGTTACATTAAAGGTGAAAAAAAAACATCATGTAACCACTTCAATGGAAGGTTTTTGTATACTCACAACACTAACAAACCAACATTAAGGTTATGGAATGAGCTTGAAACATTCCCTGCAAAATTGTTGTATGAAATGTCCAAGTTGGTGATTCCAAGAATGTTGTTCAATGATCCAAGAAAGGCATCAAGAGTTCCATCAAGTTGATTATGGCTGATGTTTCTGCAATCAACATTTGTGGGATTGGCCATTTTAGGAATTTCATAAAGGTTTTCCTAATCCATGTCAAGGAATTATTTAAACATCCATATTTCCAAATAACCACCTCTCCTAAAGCTTCTTATTTATATAATCAACAATAACATTTTTTTCATGTCTTCATTAGTTGTCTATCCTTGCTTAGTCATCTATACAATCTAGCTAGAATATAAAATCAACATGAACATTGATGAAAACATCACAATATTCAAGATTCTACCCCAAGTTGACAAACACCTCAAAGTTGATTATGCAAAGTGACACAAACCTCCTTTTAAGGTTGTTATCTTAAGTACATATAATTGCACCCAAGCTAAGGTGGACAACAAAATTTCCACATGTGAAAACATGCTTGAAGATGTTTGCAAAGTGAGTTTAAAGTTCAGGGTATGGACAAACATTGAAGACCTTATGTATCAAAGATTTTTTTATGTGCTTTTCTTGACTTGCATGTAAATACTATAGTTTATTACAAACTAAAAAAGAGCTTCAACTAGCTACTAAAGTTCTAAGGTTTGGTCAATCACTTACAATTGGGTCAAGTGGGAAGTGGGAAGTGGCATTTTAGGCATGATGCCATTCAATTGATTTGAGGACAAGTCCAATATTTGCAATGATAATTTTTTAATATTTTGTCCTCCAAAATTTGAATTCAAAATGTTTGCTATTTGCCCACTTAATGCATTCCCACTCAAATCTCTGTAATTCCACAAAATAAATTAATTACCAATTAAATGCCCCCCAATTGAATTACTTTTCTCAAAATTCATATGATAAGAATATTGTTTCAAAGTTAGATATGGAAATTAAATGACACCAACAAATCATAACATGTGCCCAAATTTCAAATTTTTATAAGCAAGTTGAAAGAGTTTGGATGCCTAGTAGCTTACAAATGTTGTAAAAACTCCATTTGAAAATTTGGTATACGCCCAGTAAAATTGTTGCCATGGAGATCCCTACCACATGCAACAATCCCAAAATTCCATCCATTGTTCTCATCAATGTAGGCTTGTGAAAAACATTCATCATGTGTTTTGAATTTGTTCTCAAGATGTCTACATTTTTAAATACCCCAAAATTATGTCACTTCTTCATTTATAAACCTTAAACGTAGATGAAATTCTAGTGGACAACATGGAAATATTGCTTGATAGTCATGTGGCAATGCATGTTATTTATAATTTATAAATTTTTGTATATTGTCATTGATGGTTTTGTGAATAAACTTATTTTTTCATAATGCAAACTTATCTTTACACTTCAATTTGGACTTTGAACACACTAAATTTTGGCACTTTCAATTATTTCAATTATTTTCCCTAAATATATTTTATGTTAATATCAATATTTTGGAAAAATGGATTTTATTTGCCTATGAATGTTGACACCCTTGCATATATTGTTTAATAGTGGATTTCATTCACATGAATGTTGCTGAAAACCTATTCTAGATAGAAAATTACCAAAAGTTTTCCAATAAAGCTTTCGATTCTTACAGTTTCAACAAGTTATTGAGGTTTGAAATTTCATTTGGGAGATTTCCGGAAAGTCCTGGGTTACCACTTATGGTTCTGCAAATTCAACAAGAAACACCATAAAACTAACATTAGAAAGATCCCATATTTTGTTTGGTTTTTGCTTTGATATGTTACAGCAAATTATGCAACTAGAGTAATGCTTTGCATGTCAAGCGCATCTTCACATTAAGGGGTACCTATTGTTGATTGGCCAATCGAAAAAAAATGTTGAATCATCCAAGCATGGTAATCAATGTTGTACCCATGTTATGCCCACTTAAAGAAGCATAGAAAACAATAAAGAAAAGTGAGTTTTTTACTCTATTTCTAAGATGCTTATGTAGGGCAAGGCCTTCCACTTCATGAAAGATCCGTGCTAGAAGTGCCTTTGAAGTTATGAAAGGCACCTCTAGTCTAAAGATAGACCCTTCTCCTAAACCTACCATTGTGAAAAATAAATCTTACAAAGGTTACTTACAAAAATTGAAGATTGGTGAGGTTTCCAATAACTTGAGACAATTGGCCTTGAAGATCGAGTCCCATCAGCTCCCTGCAAGACTTAGATATTCCCCACTTGGCTTGTGTGTTTCAAAGCTGAAGTTAATTCTACTTTCACACAAATCCTCTACAACAAGTGCACTAAACAAATAGACTCATCAGCGTAGTTTCAATTGTAATTATTGGTAGATTTCTTGTAGGAGCATCATCGTTTGTAGCTTGAGAACTCAAGTTGTGTATATAATAGAGAGCTACAAAAACTTTGAAAACTTGTCAAGAGAGTAAGTGATATAGAAACTCACAAACCAATAACTTTGTAGTTTGGGCATGTGCTAAAATCACACAACACCCCAAACCAGGCTCCGTCGTAGCAAGGATCAACATCATTTTCGATAGTGACTGCATGCCAGCCACGAAGTTTGGTTTGAAGATCATATGTTTCGTTCCACTCAACATAAAGTTGTTGTAGTGCCGCTACTATACATGCAAATCAAAGTGTATATTTGCAATATAAATCAGTACAACCTTTAAGGGAAAATCTAAGTAAACATTACCAGGAAAAAAGAAGTAAGCAACTGTGTGAAAAAATCAAATTTTCAAAAGCCAAGAAACCATTTCATTATTCGGAATTGCAAACAAATTCAGAATTCGACTAACAAAACATACCATCTGCAGGATTAGTTTGGCCCGTGCAGTTAACCATTTGAGATAGAACACCCATGAACAATTGGATTATAATCATCAAGACACACAATAGAACAATAAAATGAGAACGAGCAACAGGAGTTGCAGCTGCGAGCTGGGAGCCGGCCATGACTAGGAGGAAAACTGTCAAAGACTACCCACTATTGACCACTGCAAGCACAGACACAGACACAGCGTGGCTTAGTATCCTCAACATCAATTGAAAATAACAGAACTTGCCAAGTCTAGTATGCCGAATGCAAGAGCTCTGATAAATTACAATAGTTAGGTAGGGACATAAGGAAAAGTAGAAAGATATTGCCAAGTGCTTGCATTTTGCTGGCACCTAGTTCAAATTTCCTCTGCATGGAAATTTCCTGTAACGTTTAGTCTCTTTGAAAGTCAAGCCAAACGCTGAATCTGCTGAGGCAAGAGCTTCACCAGCAGTACACAAAAGCGTTGAAATTGACCAATTTGCCACCAATTGAATACTACAGCCTGGAAAACTTCTTTTTCTTCCAGCTCTTGGCATGGACTTGGGTTTATGTCAGTTGGGTAGCCAAGTCAAAGAGGTAGCGTAGGGGAAATTTTCTTGGAGTCCCAGTGAACCAGCACCCACCAGTGTACCATTCAGAATGAATGATAAGTGCTCTGGAAACAGTTTTCTGTTGGGTTCCAGTTCGGTTGCTGACGATGGCACTGGTTCGTTCAAGTACTTTAAAAAAACCAGCCCTTACCTATGTATAAATCTTCTTCTTACATACTAGTTACTTGTATTCTTGGCCTTGCCTAGCAAGGAAAGGATATTGTGTTTAGATTCATTATAGAGTATAATAGTTTAAGGGATTTTGGCTACTAGGTAGTAGGTTTATTTTCATATGAGGATTTTTGAAAGATGATATTCTGGCTTGTGTTGAAACTTGAGATTAGTTATAGAGTTATATAATCTTGAAGGATTTTCATTTCTTTTAAAAGATTTTTGGAAGATTATATTCCTGCATGGTGAAATATTTGAGTTTTCATAATTCTTTTTTTGCCTTCAGATGCTTTTCAATGTAAATGGCAAGGCCACAGAATGACTTACCAAGGTGAAATTATATAGTAACTCACTTGAGGTCCACCCACAACTTAGTCATAGCAGGCATCCAGTGGATGGTGCGCTGGTTGATACTGATTTGATCTGGACCTGGAACATGCCCTGGTAATGCCCATTACCACGTAATGAGAGCTGGGTTCACCCTACCAGCTTTGGTGTGTTCATAAATATACCTGGGCTGTTCCAAAGTTGGTGACTTATTTTGGTGTCATATAAAGGACCCATATATATATATAGGTTTTAGATTTTTTCCTTGGGTGGGAGAAGTTGGTGCTTCCACTTGTGGTGCTGCCATCAACTGTGGAGAGCAACCTTGCATGATGTGAATTGACAGTGAGGACCACCAAGGAGCACTAGCTACATTTCGAAACAAGCCCCCAGCTAGAACCCTTTTATCACCTAATTGAACATCAGCTCACCATATTCCTAAGTGGAATGGGCCCCCTAAATGGAGGGTTTGTAGTTAGGTCCTCTATTATGCATTCATGAGTACTGTATCAGAGCTTGGACTGGGGCAACCATGTTTGAAAATGTCAATAGAAGTGCGTAGGATTTTTGTAAAATTATGTCATGGCTGCAAAGAATGTCAAGACCGGTATGCAGGATTTGTGCAACTTTATGTCCATAGTTGTCAAATTCACAATTGATTTCTGGTATCTCTCAAAACTTGGACATCACAATGATTGTCTAGTTGCTGAGAAGTTTTTGTGCTTGAGATTGTACCAACACTCAACTTAGGCCTAGCCCTCAATAAAGTTGAGCCTAGGTGTCATATAAGATACATTCATTAATAAGTTAAGTTAGGTTGATAATTAGATAATAATAACTAAGTAGGTAGCTAAGAAGTTGTTAATAGATAAAAGATGAAGTTGCAATTGAATCACAAGGTTATGACCACTTTCATTCTTGTGGGGTTTCTTTGGGTTTAGGTGTAAAATGCGGTTTTCCAACAGAAATTTACCACTTTGACAAATGAAAATTATTTTGAAAAAAACTGCACAAACCCATACAAAACCCTGAAATTGTTGTAATATGTCCCAATGCTTACTGAACACTTGCTGATGTATGTCACAGAGAACAGACATAATAGACGACTCTAAAAAGTATTTTTGTATGGGGAAGAGTCCTCTTCCCAAGGGAGTTGGTGAACCTCCTTATCGCCCTTGTTGGCAGGACATCCATCCCTCCAGGAAGTCCTTGGGCCCTGTGAAGACGACTTCAGGTGCATAAAGATTTTTCTGCTGAAACACTTTATCATTTTGAATGGGGTTAGAAGATCTCCATTGCAAAACTGTAAAGAACTCCTTTATATTAAAAACATAATAGATGACTCAAAAAAGTATTTTTGTATTGTGGAGAGTCCTCTTCCCAAGGGAGTTGGTGAACTTCTTGTCGCCCTTGTTGGCAGGACATGCATCCCTCCAAGAAGTCCTTGGGCCCTGTGAAGACGACTTCACGTGCATATAGATTTTTCTGCTCAAACGCTTTATCATTTTGAAGGGGGTTAGAGCATCTCCACCGCAGAACTCCTTTATATTAAAATAGAATAGTGATTAATGATCACTGTCCCCACCCACAAACGTCATAGAAGTCCCTTTAAACTCTCAAAGAGCATTTATGTCTTTACATCTGGACCAGTAATAGTCACTGTCCAAATCTATGGTAGAAAAAAGGTTCTGAAGGGGGTTAAAATGACCACTGCAAAAACGACATCAATAGAGGAGAGCAGCAGGATTTGCACTATTGTGCTGCAAGATTTAATGAAAAGGGGTGTTTGCAAGCGTGCTGTGGAGATGCTCTTATATGATATAATGTCATGGTTCCCATAAGAACCCTGTAAGATCTCAGGACAGCAGACCCTTGTAAGGTGGTATGGAAAGATAAGTGAACGATGAAAGTTTTTCAAATGCTCAAAAAGCTTTTCACAAGGGGAAAGCATTTTCCTCTGTGACTCCAGTCACTGTCAGGGAGTCACAGTGAGTGAAACTCAGGGCGCTCCATCCTCATCTTACACACCTCATGGCCAGGGTGAACCAGCACCTTGCACTGATACCTTCACCTTTTTATTTGAGGCCTCTGAGTGACCATATTAAGCCCAACAAATATTAGATTTAATATCAAAGACCCTACTTCAATCTAAGCATGGGTATTTGTAATATTCTGAAACAATTTAAATGAATTTTACAGTTCTACCATGCTACCAGTGTGGGTGCTGGGTCACCCAAGACGAGAAACTTGTGAGGAATCCCCAGTTTGAAAATCTGAGAATCTGAAGGCATCCCCTTTGCAATTGCATGGGAACTGCAAAATGACAAATTCTTCTTAAAGTGCTTCTAAATGTTACAAATTTGCCTCATACATTTAAAGGCACAAAAGAATAGAAATCCAAGCAATACTCACATAGGAAAATAACCAACAATTCTACACTGTACCGGGAAATAAATCAGCACTAAACTAATGTGAAAAAACTTTGGGTAAATCTTCTCAACGCAATTTCTTCTTTACTTTGAAAGGAGGCCCATTTTTTGTACTAACATGGTTTGTTGTGCAATTTATATCCACTACAAGCAATTTCACATTATTTTTTGTTTTCCAATTTGAATAGGGAATAAGATTAATACACAGTTTATTTACAAATGTATATTCATTGAGATTAATTACAACTATTGTGCACGTGCCATTTTATATCAACTTTGTACAAGAGATGATATCAATTAAATTGGGATTTTTAAAAAACAAAGAAATAATAGCGGAACAAGTTTTTACAAAATGAAATAAATTGTAAATACATAATTATATGGTATACTTGTTGTTGTATGTAGTCCTTTTTTCTTTTGTCAAGATCAGGGTGATAGGTTGGGTTAATGGGATTTTTCCCTATGCCCATTAGTTTTCTACTTCCCAACTTCTTCAATTACAAATTCTAAAACAACAAATACATCTGAAATCTAAAAATCTAATGTACAATCTTACAAGATGCGCTTCTTTTGCTATAGTTTCAAGAAATCAGAATTGGCCAAGAAGAATCACTTCATTTGTCCAAGTGAAAGAAAAAACAAAATGATCTAAAAGTTTGAAAATATGAAAAGTTAATTCAAATCTCTTTTCCTAAATTCTAAACAGGTACAAATTATTCAATGTTAACATGTACTCCAACTTGTAATGAAAATATAAAATCGTATTAAAAACTCAAAGTTCATACATTAAAGATTCAAAAAGTAAGTATGGAAAATAGAGATTTGATATCTTTCATGCTATACCATCCTTCCTTTATATTCTAAATTTGAACTTTTAAATGCCTTGTGCAAATCACCTAAACAATAATTAACTGATAAAATCCTTGTTTTAATCAAATAAAAAAAACTACCCAATAAAACTATTATAAACATTTAGAATTTTCAAAATTTACTACCTATTCTACTAATTACATGTTCTTACATGTTCTGCCAACTACCAATTCAATAGGTGTCACTGGTTAAGTTACTACCGGTTATACTATTAGTATACCGGTTCATGAACTACCAATTAAAGTATCGATTCACAAAGAAATCTAGTTCAATAGGTTGGAACCATAACTTTGCCCACAATCATTATTGAGGTTTTACCTTGATTATATTTGTGGTTTTCTTCCCCTCATTCATACCTATCCCAAAATTCATTATGCACACAAAGCAAATAAATATCAAACATTGTATTAAAAGATTATGAACACATTGCAATAAGATCTAAAAAATTGAAGTTTATTTAAATATTTTTCATCTTTATAATCCAAAATAATATTAAAAGAAAATGCTAGTTTTTAATTTTTTTTTCAACTACATATCATTTTCACTTAAGTGGCAAATAATTTTTAAAATATTTAAATAAATGAATGAAAATTACCAAATAAATCAATCCCCTTACTAATTTGGCGAAGAATTGAAAATGCCCCTCAACTGGGGGCACCTCCAAAATATTTTTGGCACCAACAAACTTCTTAGTTGATTTGTAATTGAAATGTCTTGGACCTTTTGACAAAATATGTGACGTCATCAAGTGTCATGCAACTCATGGATAATGTGATTACATCACAAGTCATATGTTCAACTATTTTGGTAATCTTGTTTCAAAGATGAATGAAAAAAATAGGTTAGATGGATGAAATGTTGTGCACATTTGGAAAGGCATGCAAGTAAATTACTTTAAACCTTTTTAGGTTACTTATATATTTAGATTAAATTACTTATTACATAAGTATACATAAACTATTTAATATATTTAGCTCACATATGTATGATACTTATGTACATAAATTTTTTATCCCATATTGTTTGTTTTCTATTTCAAATTTCTAAATTATATAACGAGGTGTATTAGAACATGAAAAACATGAAAACGGAATTGACATTTGGGATGAGCTAATGAAAAAAAACAAAGTCATCCTTGGGTGGTATCACTAGGAACATCACACCTTGACTTTCTTGGATTCATCAAACTTTGAAAAATCACAGGAAACACTTAAATGAACATTTTCATTAAAACAAATTTGAATAAATTTATTAGGTTCTATAGATTTTGGAATCTCAATAATATCAAAAATATTTTTTATTTTGATGTTCCTAGTCATTGCATTTGGAAAAAGTTTGAAGAACGTAACACTTATTTTTTCCCTTGAACTTTTTGGTCAATAACACAAATTTGGAACATGATTTTTAAAAAATTTAATGAATTTTTTTCCTAAGGTAATTTGGAAGTCATTTTATTTTTAGGTTTTTATTTGATAATTAATTGATTAAATAAGATTTAGTTTTGAATTTGAAGTTGTTGATTTTTTAAGGGGACATTTTAATTAAGAATATACTTTTTAAAAAATTCACAAAATTTTAAATTCCCAACTAAAATTCAAGCCATATATTAAAACATGTAATTGATAAACATGAAATAATAATAATTTATAGTTGTGAAAACATTTGATGAAAAAAACTTAGAAAAATGATTTGACTATTTTTGGTTTTTAAACCATTCTTTGAGGTGGTTACTAGTGGTACCACCCAAGGATGGGTTTGCCCAAAAACTCAACCTTAAAAACTAAACCCAAAATGACATATAATTTTCCTAACTGGGTGTCATGTGACTTAGGTTTAAACCTAAAATAGGTGACAAGTAACCTAACTTAGGTAACCTATGTTTAGGCCGAACCTAGGTGCCATGTGGCTTAACCTAGCTTATATAGATGCCATGTGTTTAGGTGCCACATTGCCTATCATAAATTATGTGACCTATGTTTAAATGCCATGTGGTTTAACCTCACCTTATGGTTAAGTGGCTTAACCTATGGATGTGAATGCATCACATGTCATTCGACTACTAGTTGAACCATTTACCTGGCTTAATTGTAACACAATTGAACCTATAACAAAAAAGTTGATGACTTCATGCAACATCAATGGATGAAGTTCATCCACCTTAAGTTTACATTTGAAAATAACCTTTAATTATAATGATAAATGTTGTTTTCAACTAAAGTGGCTATGGACATGATGTTCACACATGGTTGACATTTACAATTAAAATGTTATTTTTAGTTTGTCCTTATTGATTCTAGTGTTTTTCAATTTTAAATAATATAGTTTAGTTGCAAAAACCATTTCCAACTACAAATTGTAATTGAAATCAAATTAAAGATGTAATTACAAATGTGGGGTTTTTCTCTTAGTGTAAATAAAAGAAATGTAACATATATTAGGGAAAAATTGTGAAGTGCCAATTTGTAATAACAATGTGTGCTTACTTTTCAAGTTTGAATAATTGGTTAGTGTCTTACAAGTGGGTCCAAGTTGTGCAAAATTTTCAAGACTATTGCACCTCTATTATTAAAGTTATCTTTGACAACAATTTCTTTCTTTTCATATTCAATTTTTGCTTTTTCTAACTTCATAGGCACCATTCTTTAAAAGGCATCATTTACAAATCACATAGTTGTATAAGTATATATGTTGCAAAAATGACAACATTGATAGTGGATGGTCCATAATATTAAAATGATGTCATTTTCATATAATTCATTTCATAAATG
>Ga0209208_10007527_pt1 | contig 14730 bp, 16 predicted proteins | sample S1TSphfallax_3_FD_187694 | JGI IMG/M metagenome (GOLD analysis project Ga0209208, IMG submission 187694) | Host-associated microbial communities from peat moss isolated from Minnesota, USA - S1T2_Fd - Sphagnum fallax MG (SPAdes) (version 2) | ecosystem: Host-associated > Plants > Peat moss >...
CAAAAAAAGGTCCAGCCTCAGTCCTTCCACCAATTGTTTTTTTAGTACTAATACACATTACACCAAGGACAACCTACACCAAAAACAATTTGAAAAAAAATTAAGGTTGTTCATAACTAAGGAGTTAGTACCTTTATCTTTTTTCAAAGCTCCATTTTTTAAAAGGCTTTTCTTAAAACAAAATGGTCTTCCAATTTTCCATCTAGACATTTTTTAGTGAATGATATCTTGCATTGGGTTACCAAAAAGATTGAAGAAAAATATGTATTTTCAATTCTTGAATCTTGCCATTCTTGCACCATATCTTTTGATTATGGATGTCTAGGGTGGGAATGGATACTTTCATCATGCGTGTGCATTTTTTGAATTCCAAATGGGAATATTGCCATGTAATGGTTGATTTTTTTGAAACAATTAACATTACTAGGAATGGCATAACTTTGTAAATCAACGATGTGTTTACAAAATATAACTTTAACTCTTGAATAATCACATACATCAAAGATGAAGGCAATAACCTCTTAACCATGACCATGGCATTGACTTTTATTGTGTGATGTGAGGCACTAAACTTGACTCTATTATTTGTGGGGGCATGTTAAAGGCATGCCATGTCCAAATGTTGTCAATATGCAACATATGATTCAAAGGTTTTTAGTGGATTAAGGATTTCTGTCAAAGATTCTTAATCCGTTTTGTTGGAAAACTATCACATGGACCAAAAAGAGCAAAAAAGGCCACCAATAGTGGCATAAGGCACGTTTCGATAGTGGCATCTACTCACAAAAGTTCAAGACTCTGGTCAAAATTAGGTTTGTTTCCAATGTCATTCTCTTCCAAAAAACTTTGGAATTCAAGGATGTAATTTTATTGTGTTATGGTAAGCAAACCACCTTGGCCCTTTAAGCCCATGTGCCAAGTCCCCAAGTTTAGGCTATAGCCTAAACAATAGTGGACATTTTGGGTCCCATGGTCCAATATTGTGTGTTGAACTAAAACCAAGGTACAGGCTCTTATTTGATGCCATTTTGGTGGCAATTTCACTAGTATGTGAGACGAGGGTTGATTGTTCGACATTTGATTTCGGGGTGAAAGCACGTTAAGGTGACGTACATGATCCTATCACAACTTGTTGGATTATCAATCATGGGCATGTAATAAAATGTAAATGAATAATATGTGAAAATGACTCAAAATATTACATGTGATATGATCACATTCTATGCATTTCAAGGACTAGATTTTGATTTACCATAACATATTGGACTTTTGAAATGCCAAAAAACCCTGCAAATCACAATCCATGTCATATGATTATGGATTCGTTATATTTACTAAAATGCTTGATTATTATTATTTTTACATAGAAAATAATGTGATGCCATTAATACAAAGGAAGACAATTTTGAAAGATTCTGAAAACCATAAATCAAGATATACAATGAAAGATGGATTTGTTTATAGTCTTTTATTCACTTAAAATAAGAATTCAATTTCTTTTTTTTTAATGTAAATTTTTGATATAATTATCTATCATTGATAAAGTCTAGAACTTAAAAAAAAATTGTCTAGACTTGCTATATGACTTGTGCAATCTAATGTATTATGATATAGTATATATGAATTTTTATTTTAACACTAATATGAACTCCACACATGCTAGAAAGTATTCCACCTTAATGTGCTTTTACCCTCTAGCAAGATTCAAGACTTTGACAGCAAGTTCCAAATCTTATAGCAATGCACAAAATCCCAAGTGGTAGGTGTTTTGGAACCTTTACTTTCTTTTATATTTGGATTCCAAGCTTGTAGGGCTTACAACGTGTTAGCCATGACATTAGATCCTTATTATAAAGGGTTGGGGTTGGTCATTAACTATGTTGGCAAGGAAAGGGCTCTTGGAATTGTAGGTGAGTATGACACAATGATATTGTTTTTGCTCCTCGTATCTACATAAAATGTTTTAAACCCAAATGATGTAGGTGATAAAGGCCACAATACTTCTACATCCCAAGGCGCACAATCCACACATTTATATGATTCCCTAAATATTGCTAAGGACAAGGCCTTGTTAGTGGTGAAATAACAATTAACCCATTTCAAGACTAAAAAAGTTACTATTGAAAAATGCAAAGATCACTTGGGTTGGTGGAAAACTCATGAGGTACAATTTTTTGAAGTCAGGTTTGTAACTTAACAAATCCTTGAAATTATTGGTTTGCAAATCAAAGTGAAATGAGTGTTTAGCATTGCTAATATTTGCATCAATTTATAGTAGTCTTGGTTGGGCATGGACAATCTTGAAATGCTTATAAGCATCTACAAGAATTGGTTGGATGACCCCGTCTTGGTGGTTTTTCAAGCATGGAGAAATTCATGCAAATGGAGGAAACCCTAATGAATGAAAATGAAGGATCATTGCATCAATTGGGCTCTTGGAGTTGGATGAACCCAACTCTAAGGTTTAGGTATGCTTTCTTTTTAGTTTCTTGCATATTTCAAATTTTCTTTTTCTCCAAAATACCTTAAACCCTAGCCATAATTTTAGAGGAAGTCAATTTGTTTAACTTGTTATGTGGTGTTTTAGGTCTTTAGAGCAGTGATTACACTTTGGCTCTTGGAGTTGGATGCTTGCCCGGGGTTTAGGTAAGTTTTGTCTCTTGATTCTCACATCTTCCAATTTATTTTTCACCATATCCCTAAATCCTATAACCAAGTTTGGGTATTGTTATTGTGTAGAAATTGCTGTCTTATGTTGTCTTAGGTCTTTGGAGCAACAGTATGCGGATCAAGGATGCCCAAAGCCCTAACCTTAGGAATTGGATGTGATGTAAACCTAGACTTTGTTAAGTCTCAAGGTGGTTTGTTTCATCTTTGGCATGAAACAAACATGAAACCAATTGCCAAAAAAAATGGTTTTAATCCATTGGAGTGGTAGAAATTAGACCCTAGCATTTTAGGGTTAGGTTTTATTCTTTACACTTTAACCATTACACTTTAAAGTAGGTTAATTAAAAATTGGCTTTTGAAAAGCTTTGTAAGAATTTTTTTGGAGTAAAAAACAAAAAAAAATTGTTTCAATTCGTCTTTTCCACTGCATATTCAAGAATTGAAATCGAAATTGGCTCTAACCTAACTGGAATCAAAATCAGCCCCATTTTGGAAAAAAAAAAAACCTAAACCAAAACTGGCCTCCTTGAAAAGAACTGGAGCCAAAACCAGGTTCCAATTAGTAAAACAGAATTTTTTTTGTATGAAGCATAAAATTTATATGGTCTTTTGGGTGAGTGAATTGGTTTGGGTGAATAAATTTACATAGCATTCAATGCTTGTAAAAGGTGTTGTGCAAGTTCATTTTTTTTCAATTTTGTGATGTTGATCATGTGGCAATCATCCATAAGTAAATTTAGCCAAATTTGGCAATACTCAAAATATGAAAAGGATTGGGAAACAAAGTATACATCATGTTGGGTGTGGTAAACATGCAACATGCCCAAATTATGGTATGGGTGGAGCAGCTCTTAAGGAGAGTTTTTTACTCCTTTGTCCTTTATCTTCTATTGAAATTTTTCTTAAGATGAGACACAAGTATGAAAAGGTTATAGTTTGATGATCATTTTCAACCATATTGAATAAACATAATTTAATTATGGAAAAATTGGAAATCCTTTTTTTTGGCAGAGATTCATACAACTGGTTCTTCTCATGCAATTTTTGTTGCCATTTTGTTTGAAGCTAACATCATGTTGTCTTCTACTTCTTCTCATGCAATCTTTTATTATGATTTTGTTTGAACCAGATTTTCATGTTCTCATTGAGCTTCTTCTTTCTGGGCAGTCTTTGCTTTGATTTTGTTTGAAGGGAAATATCATGTTCTCTCCATTTGAGAAGAGCTTCTTCTTGTGCAATATTTGGTATGATTTTTTTTCAAGGGAAATATCATGTTCTCATTGTTCACTTCTTCTCATGCAATTTTTTTTGCTGTAATTCTGTTTGAAGGGGGATTTCTACTGTCTCCTCATCAAGCTTATCCTTATGCAATCTTCATTGCTGTGCACATTTGGTACATTTCACTTTGAGAAGAGCTGCATCAGAGATTGGCATCCAGAAGTCTGAGCATAATTAAGTTCCAAATTCAGCTTAACAGCTTCAATGTTTAAAGATGACAAAGCTAACAACCTTCTATATGAGATTTTTACAACCTCTGAAGTGTCAATCAACAGGCAACAATCAGATCTATGTTTGCCTGATGACCTCCCTGCTACACTACCTCAGATCCCAGGGAGAGCCAAGTAGTCATCAACAAAAGGTTGCTAAAATATTTTGATCATGTTGCTTATCAGGCCCAACATCTGCTTGGTGCTCCAAATACTCTATTGGAGACAGAGTTGCTAAAACAAAATTTCTACTAAGGAAATTCTGGAAGACTGCAGACAACAAAATTTGCATGCTTGTTTCAGCAACTCAATACAAATGCCAGGGAATTCCCCAAAACAAATCTTTGGTATTTTTGGATTATCAAATTTAGCCTGCATCTGTTCGACCTTTGCCCATAAAACAGAGAATGGAGATCAAGATAACTACTATGTCGATGGATAGAGCATTTGTCTGCCACAAAATGCACTCTTGGTCTGCTGATAAAGGCAACAAAATTTTTGTCCTTATTAGCCAGCAGTCCCCAGTGGTTTAGCTGAAGTCACCACAATATCCTCATTTGGCTTCATTGCAGGGAACAGCAACACTTCCTGAGATAATGAACCACAGAACTTCAGTCTACAACAGTACCATCACACAAATTCCCTTGGCCTTTCTCAGCTTTAATCCACTATCTTTCCTCAAATTATGAAAAATGAATTACTTAAACATCAAACCATACAGTGGGATCAGGACAATGACACAAGTTATTTCCTCACACTTCTTATCCAGAAATGTTAAGAGATTATGTTCAGATGATTTAACAAGCAAAAGAAAGTAGGTGCAGAAATACTGCAACTTTAGAAGAGAGTTGGAATAAAACCTTGATGTTTTGCGAATCGGTTAGCATCATGGTGAGCCGATCTATACCCATGCCCCAGCCTGCAGTAGGAGGCAGCCCATACTCCAGGGCAGTACAGAAGGTTTCATCTATTTGCATTGCCTCATCATTACCCTTCTCCTTATCCTGCATTATCTCACATCCACGGCACTCTCTTCTGTCATCTCTCCAAAAACAACAAAAGACATCCTAAAACACTCAATCTGAACTCCCCAAACTCATTCCTGCACATGTAAGCGCTGCGTGAGACTCCAATCATGTTACCATCAAGCGTAATCAATTCACTTATCCAAAGCCAACAGGTCTGATCAGCCAAAAGTCAAAAATTCCAGTAGACAATCAACAGGCACTCTGAATCTTGGAATGTACAGGTCTTCATACCCCACTGGCAAATATTATCAAACAGAGACAAGGCCCGAAGGCTACCTTTACTTGATCAGCAAATCGTTCACGCTGAACCACTGGATCGTTCAGCTCGGTATATGCATTACACACCTGTATCCACATGAACCAACAAGGAAACAGCATGCAGACTATAGTTACCAATGTGACCAAGTAAAGACATGTCAAAACCTGAGAGTCCTCAAGTCCCATCACCAATAAGATCCAGAGTCAAAAATCTGCTTCCAGATCCTTCAAATAGGAAAACTGTCAAGAAACTACAGGTCAATCGACATTGATGATCACCAAATAACATTCCATACCTCATGCTTGTTCACAAAAAGCTCAAAACGCTCTGTAATGCCAGGTATAGACCGATGCCACTTGGCGAGTGGACTCATGATCTTTGGGTGATGCATAATGAATGCAGGGTTCACACACGTCTCCTCAACAAAGTGGCCAACCAGCTGCAATCAACATGATCCACAAACTCTACTATCTTACTTTTTGTCAAGAAACCCAAAACAGAGGTCTCAACTGGTCATGTGCACAAGGACAAACATTGGTTATGCAAAATGAAAAATACCAAGATTTTCTTCAGAACAGGTCTAAGGGTGTAACAAAAATCCTTGAGGAATGTATTCCATCTTTTGATTAACTTCTACATGCATACTGGGCCTATGCTGGGATGCAACACAATGAAATGGCAAGAGAGAGAGAGGCCCACCTTATCCAGAAGTCGGCTGGTTGTGTGAGGAGGTGGACACTTCACATCAAACCTTTCACATGCATCTTGCAAGTACTTGTTGGTCTCCTCAGATTCCAAGTCATTTGGAAGCTTGATTTGTCCATTAGAAGTTTCCTCAAGGCCCTCAATCATGGGAATTCTCCTGTATGGCAACAGGTCGTGCTTAAGAGTCCTAAATCTGAACAAGTGGGCAATCACAAGAAACCAACACATGAGACCATTGAAAACAATATCAAACTTAACATACCTGAAAGGGGGAGTGAAGTCAATCTCAATTGGAGGTTGGTCACGTCCATTTGAATGACACAAGATCTTGTAGCCCCCAGTTATTTCCTTCACCATTCCTGCAACATTTCATCTGCAGATGTTCAGAAAGAATAGACCCTGCAAAGGAAGTGAAACAAAAGCCCTGCTTGTACATCATGAGAACAAAAATGATATGAGCTCTGGTCAGAACAACCACTTGAACTTTCATCACCACAACTACCACGTTTATGCTAAAGGCTTAAAAATCCTAAACTTGCACACATCATACTTCACAAGACTTTCTGTGGAAAATTGAGGTACTGAAGACTCAATCCCACTTCTCATGAGGATGGATAAAGTCTCATACCAGATACCAGTTCCTCAGTCACTTTCATCAAATCATTGTAGTCTGCATAAGCCCAATAGAATTCACACATGGTAAACTCAGGGTTGTGTGTGAGATCAAGGCCCTCATTTCGAAACTGCTTGCCAATCTCATAGACTCTGTCTAATCCTCCAACAATCAGCTTCTTGAGAAAAAGCTCAGGGGCAATACGCATGTATAGATCCATATTGAGCTCATTGTGATGTGTCACAAAGGGCCTTGCAGATGCACCGCCAGGAATCATATTCATCATGGGTGTCTCCACCTACATGCACATTAGCAAAAGTTAGAAGGAGTAGCATACCATTTACCATATTTCTAAGATCACCTCATGATTGAGAACAAGGAGAAGCTACCAATGGTCAATGAACGAATTAGTAGCAGCAAAAGTACCTCAAGGAATCCCCGTTCATCCAAAAATCGGCGAACATAACGAATGATTTGTGCTCTAGTACTGAAAACCTCTCGCACTTCAGGGTTGATCATGAGGTCAAGATACCTCTGCCGATAGCGGGTTTCCTATTCAAAAGATACAGATGTCACTTTGAGCTGTAAGGTTGTTCACATGTGTCTGCTGCCACTCTAATTGTTAAGCAAATTCATTGGAAAGTATGTTCAAACCAAGATCATTTTTCCTCACCCACAACACAGTACTCTGACACTCCTGACTATGACTGAAATGTTATCACACTATAGACAACCCTCTACATTAAGTTCACACCATTGTTGCTGTCCAAAGCACCAAGGTAAAGCAAAACAGCCAAACAAAATTATCCATATAGAGTTTGAGTGCCTGAAACTGGAAATTGCAGTGGAATGAAATATGTATACCACCATATTGAGAAAGTTCCACAAATGCACAATCAACATACCCTAGAAAGCTTAGGCCATGAAATATCTATGAGATTGCAGAGAAAACTCCAAGACCGCACTTTATAGCTCACCATTCTGTCAGTTCCAGCAAAACTAACACCAAAACAACAAAGTGCAGCCATAGCCTTATGAGTGTCACTCACAATGTATCAGACCAGCACCTTCATCATGAGTAGCAGTGATGAGCTGCCATTACTCCCTACTGAGTTCATCAGCTCCCAATTTCTCATACAATATTCTGCCCAAAGTTCTGGGCAAACTATCATAAAAATATCTGCTTACACCAGGATCATATGCAGATCTATTCACCTGATCTTTCAGTATGTAACGGTCAAGATTCCTTGGTACTCCTGGACGCCATGCCTCGGGAACAACATTCTCCTTATGTTTCGCATGCTGTTCATAAGGCAAAGCAGAACACCATGCAGGTTATAAAACAAATGAATCACTCCCTTCGTCAATCTTTGTGCATCCAGTACTAAAACCAACCTTTGCCTCTTTTACTCATATGCCACATTAGGCCACAAATCCTGGGACCTCATCCCAAATATGTACCTGGCTCTTGCCAGCAGCATTAGCAGCAGAAGCTTGCCCCTTAGGAAGCATGTGCAGACAGTATGACAGAACTTCAATAGAACTTGGAAAAATGCTCAATTCTCCAGTCTTACTCTTCCCTGAAAGAACAATACAACCATGCACATCTTTGTCCAATTAAAATCCAGGATATCCTTCTGTCAAGGAGAGCATGCAGAATGAGAAGGCAAGAACCTTGTCCTTGCAGAGACAAATGAACGGAAGCTATGACTAACAAAGTTCAAATACCTGGAAATCCTTCTATACCCACAATGTCACCCCTCTTGATTCCAGCATGTAATTTTCCATACTCTGTCTCGTTCAAGCCAGAACACCTGCAATCCAAGCTTCCCATATGAAAATGTAGGCCTGATGTGTCATAGAATCTTTATACTAACCTACCTTTCAAATGACACCTCTCCATGCTTACTGAAGCAAATCCAGGTGTTCACACACTCTCACTTAGAAATCACAAAAACACAAGTCAAATCTGAAAGGGCATTCACTAAGGAAAACCTGCCACAATATACAGAAAGTCTTGGAGCCAACCAGGTGGACTTCACCCGCAGCATTTTCAACAGAATATATAAACCAATCGCAATGTGCAAAGGGATGCAAGATGTGCAAGGAATTGCAAACCAAGTTCCAAAGACATAGCACAAATAGCATCACTCACTCAGGATATATCTCAAGCCTTTATTGATTAATTCCAGGGTCATGAGCAACTCACCTGAGCTCAGCAAAAACCTGAATTTTGACACCATCACCATGCAAATCATAAAAATGCAAGCTTGTTGATGAACTTCTTATACTCAGAATCCTTCCTGTTACAGGCCAATACTCATAATGGATAACAGCAATTTTGCAGTCTATTACCAACCAGAATCTTCCTTGATCTACATAACACAATTCGACTGTCAAAAACTCACAAAAATCTTAAGTTTGTTGCCAAGGTGCTTGGCTGTAGCTTCAACTGATCAAATTCTACTGCTCTTGGTATCTAGTGCAGACCTACCTGCTACAGACACAATCTTATCCTCAAGACGCTGTGCAGCATCAAGCTTGGAATAGGTCTTCACAAATTCAGGAAGACGCATTGTGGTGTGAAACTTGTGAGGGTACGGGTTGATGCCTTTTGCCTTGACCTCCGCCAAAACCTGTAATCTATTTCGAGTATATTGCTGCTCTCATGACAAAGAGATGCATGACGTGCATAAGTTAGAAAGACTCAGCAAAAGACATCATCCACCACCATAAATACAACATGGTGATTGTAAAAAAAGAACAGTCCTGAAAGAACAAAGGCCATGCAACCTGGTTACAACATTACATGTAAAACCCTAGACCCCAACCACATGGAAAGAAGAAACAATCTCTTTCTTTTTGGACTGCCTTACAGTGGGATCAATCTCTTGTTCGTCATGTTCAGCCTGCACTTTCGCAGATGGCTTCCTTGCACTAGCCTCTGCTTCTGCCTGTAACGTTTCGTATAATCAGAAGAAAGGTCAGATAAAAGAAACAACAACCAGACAGCTGCTATAAGATTCTCCAAAAACTCCTTCAGTGCTTCCTTTAATTCTTCATAGAAACCTTTTCAGTAATAGGAACTATTTGTGATCCTTCTTCTTTACCTTCCTCCTTGCCTCTTCCTTCACTTCAGCTTGCTTCTTCATCTTCTCGAGCTTCTTCAACGCACTTTAAACACCAAAACCAACACAAAAATGCTAAAGAAATCAATTGAGAGACAACGAAAGCGACAAAGGATAGCACAGTGAAAGTACTCCAACATCGTGGAAAAAAAATAAAATTCAAGAATTCTTTGCTTTCTTCTGGTACACAGCAAGGCAGGCGTAGAACTAGAAAGAGACGGAAATCTTACTTCTTGCTCAGAGGCTCCCCGGAGTCGAGTGGTGAGGCAGCACGGTCCACAACATGGTCTGCATTGGCGTCATCCATAGCTGGTCCTCCTGGCATAGCCGCAAGGGAAGAAGAAGAAGGGATTGCGCGTGTAGGAGGAGAAGGAGGCTAGAGAGGTTGCGGCCGCGAGAGCAGCTTCTATCAGCAGCAGCAGCAGAGTGCAAACCCCACATACACACCGCACAACAGAAAAGGCGTTAGGGTTTTTAGGGTTTTTAGGACTTTTAGGGTTTTATACCTCCCATTACTTTCTTTAGTTGATATGCTTCATGCTACTGGTGGAGGGTTTGGTACTTAGTGGTTCCCTTACCTTGTGTGGCAAGCCCCTTTTGAGCTATCTGCTTGCCTGGACTTTGGTCCTTGCCCTTTGTTTCTTTTTCTCTCCCTTTCTTGGGTGCTTTTTTTATATCTCAAGCTTGGCAGAGTTTCATCATCTAATGCTATTATCTCAGACGCTTCATCTCTTACTTAAAGACTAGTGTAGCCTTTGCTGTTGGCCCAAGAGTGAACTAGTTAAATAATTAACTTTTCGTTCCAAAACCATTTTTTCAATTTAATTGAAATTCCAATGACAACACCTACTCAAAATCAAATATTTCTCACACCTTAGGTCTAAAAAATTTCTATTCACCTTCATAAAATCTTATTCATCGAAGGCTTTTGAACAAATACTAAACATGCACTCAAATTCCCTTATAGTGTTTGGTTTTGATTCAAATGAATTTTCAGTGAAAATATTATTCAATAACTTTTCCATCATACCTCAAAACATTATGAAACTAGCTTGGTGCACCCTTACTCATCAAGGGCTTTCCAATGGTACCAAAAGCACAACAAATAGCATTGTGGTTTGGGAGATTTTAACATGACAAACAAGGTGTGTTTCACATGATGGCCTTACCGTATATATGGTTCTATGTGCAAGAAGAAAAAAATCAATCATTGATGTGATTGATATTTTTTTGGCTTAATTTTTTATTCATATATTAAAAGAAGCAAAGTTATGGATCTTCAACATTGTATGTTTTTTTTTTTCGTTAGGGAAGCAAAAGTGAGATACATGGTTTGGTAATTTTAATACAAAATATATTGATTTATGGTTAATCCAATAAACTTCTATACTTCCTAATTGACATATTCTTAAAATGGTTTTACTCCATATATGATTTAATTATGAATCATAAATTGTTGTGCTTTCTAGAAAGGTCAAAGAAAGTTTATGTTGATGCATATAATTCGATAGTTGTTTTGATGATGTTCTGTTTTAATCCACATTAAAATCACCCATGAATATTGTCAAGCAATGATGTGGAGCTTTTACATAAATGTCTTCTAATAGTTGAAGAAAATTTTGAATATATGTCAAGAGGGGGGCTTATAAATAGCAACAACATTAACTTATGTTAATGTTGAAGGTTGCTGTAATAATTTCAAGATCATTTAAAAAATATGTTTCATGTGTATGTAATGTATTATTTGTATTGTAAAACATAATAGTGCCATGTCCACTATAACATGACAAAATTGAAAACTTGTGTTTGTGAATGCAACAAACATTCAAATTTCATACTTTTTATGCTTCATTAAGGCATAATATATGTGATGCTTGTAAATTAGGGTCGGCAATTATATCATGGTAATATTGATTGAGAGATCAAGTGTTTAAAGATTGAATAATTAGATATAATAAAGATCGAAAGTTTTTCAAGATCAGTAAAAGTAATTTCATATTTTATTTGTATTTCTTGTACCTTTGCTATGATAGGTGTTCAATCATTTTGAATGGTGACTTAATTTTTATATAGGATTTTGTTGATGGTTTTTGTGTGTTGTCCAATTTTTGGGTTCAAAAATTCAACCAAAATTTCAAATGTTAAATGTGATTTTGTTGCAGTTTTTAAAACCTTCATCACCATTAACAAGTCCATTATTGGTGCAATAATTACCTACATATAATTCAATTAAGATATTTGTTTCAAATGGAGTTCATAATGTAATCCATTAGTTTTTCATGGATTTGTTTTTGGTAATGTGAAACTAGGTGCACACATGCCATGTCTAATTTTTTTGCTTGGAAATAATAAATTGGACCTATTGTTTCTTCAAATCTTTTTTTAATTATGTTCTTGAGTTGCTTTATTTGTATAATGGAAATGAGGAAATTTTGGAATAGATGTTGGAGATTTTAATCATAATTTGTTAATATATCAATATCTTGTTGTGTTTAATGGGCTTTTAAAATTTTATTAAGGATTTCAATGAATTATGTATCCAATTGTGACATAACACAACATAATTCGTAACACTTTATTTTGTTTTGCCAAAAATTAATACCCAAAAAATTAAGTCTTTCATCTTTTGGTTGAAATACCCATGAATCACGAATTGGTGGCACTTGGATTGAAATCACCAATTATCAAAACATCTAAATTTCCAAAAAAACTATTGTGTTTATGTTTAATTATTTTTAATCTTGTATCAATGAATGGAAACATTCGACTACCGATCAATGATATTTCATCCAACATTAACAATTTTAATTGCATATATTGTTTTACTAAAACATTGTGTCTTTCATCACTTAGTGATATAAAGTCATTGATTGATTTGTTTAATGGAATTGATTATCCTAAATGTAGTGTTGATCCATTGATATTATCCACAATTTTTCTTATATATTCCATTTTTTAAATTGATTGTTTTGATGGATCTAAATTCTTGTTTTGTTTGAGGTAATATTGAAGAAGACATTGAATAATCACCATTAAAGTAAATGTTTTTCTTGTTCCCACACTTTTAAAAAAATTTATGGATAAAGGTTCATTTGGATTCATTCATTTTTTATACAAAATGTCGTCAAAAGAGGACACATTGTTTTTCATTTAATGAATAAACCATGCTTGAAAAAATGAAATATGGATGAGTTTCATCTTCAAGTAATCGTAGTGAGTCAAATTGAGAATTGGTTGTTATTTGCTTTTGGATTCACATGAAATGTTAAAGATGTCATTTTTTCCACACCATGGAAATTTGGTTTGATAACATATAATAGGGAATCTATGTTTTTTTTATAAATAATTAATATGGTTTTCACGATTTGGAAAAATTTCCATCCATAATGTGTCATTGTTTTTAGCAACCAATTTGTTAATTATCAATTCTATTTCATCCCAATCAGCTTTTGTAATGTTTGTAATGTGAACACCAAATGTATTTATGAATTTATTTTGAATCAATTAAATTGACAATTCCTTTGTTTTATAGGCATCATGGTAAGTTGAATATGTTTGTTTTTGTGACATTTCATTCATTATAAAAGATGAAAGTAATAATAACAATTATTTATAATGGTTTTTAGGATTTTTATGTTTATTGACACCGACCCCATGAACAACATTTGTTTTTTTGTAATTTTTTAAGGTTTTAATATCATAATTTGCAACAAATTGAATAAGTGAAGTATGAAATAATGAAGTAAGTCGATTGATATATCAATTGATTATTGACAAACATTGTATATTTGTGGTAGTTAATGGCAAATTTTTCAACATGTGATGAGGTTTCAAAATTCTTATTGGGGATGTATTAGTAAATTAAAATGATTTCGATGCATGGTGTAATGATCATGAAAATATTAAATAAACACTTAATTGTGTAGACATTTTGTTGAACAATAAAAAAAATTACCTTCATTACAAGAAACTGTGACTTTTCAAAAGGCCAACTTGACCAAAGTGTCCACATTGTCCCAAAGGTATGTCCATTTTGACTAAAGGTTTGGGGCATGAAAAACACATGTTACATTTGACTAAAATGACCTTTTTGACCAGGTGTCAAGTTAAAGATCTGGTCAAAATGGACAAATGTCCATCAAAATGGCCATGGTTTAATCAAATTGGCCATATTGATTGGACATGGTTTAACCAAATTAACTAGCTTGATTTCACCCTTAGTCAAATTGATCATCATGATTTGACACTTAGTCAAATGAACCATATTCAATTAATGATTTAGGTTATTTGTTAAGCCTAAGCTACCTACCTAACCTAACATAATTAGTAGGTTAAGCTAAACCTAAATTACCTTTCTAGCCTAACATAATTAATAGGCTAATAGGTTAGTTGTTAAGTAATAACCTAATTAGTAGTCTAGTTAGGTAGCCTAGCCTAAACCTATCTAGTAGATTATCTAGGACATAACTTCGGACTATTAAGTAGCCTATAACTAGGTAGACTTATTAGCCATGTAGGTAATTTATTAGCCTAGGCCTATTATAAGTATGTAACTTAGGTCTACTACGTAAACAACATAGGCCACCTAGGTTTATTAAGTAAATAACATAGACCACCTAGGCCTATTAAGTAGAAGGTAGTGTAACCTAAGTTATCGAAGTTTACTTGGTTGCTACATACATAACATAAGCCATTTAGGCCTACAAGGTAAGTACACTACTAGGAAAGTGTGGTGTAGTTCACTAGACTATTTAACTGTGGAACCATAAAAGTTAATTAAGTTCACTATAATTCACTGCTTTTACCTTCATTGGTGAAAATGGTTCACTATATGGTGTAC